>Ga0209668_10000533_pt1 | contig 15602 bp, 14 predicted proteins | sample FrelakmetPLP11PL_FD_187150 | JGI IMG/M metagenome (GOLD analysis project Ga0209668, IMG submission 187150) | Freshwater lake sediment microbial communities from the University of Notre Dame, USA, for methane emissions studies - PLP11 PL (SPAdes)... | ecosystem: Environmental > Aquatic >... | reverse complement strand
GCAGCTTGAACCCGCGCCGACTGGCGTGGATCATAGTTCTGCATCCCAATGCTATAAGCGCCACTCTCCTTATTGGGATCAACTAGCGGGGGAGGCCGCCGAGCCTGAACACTCTGAACCTGTTGAGTTGGCGGTAGTCCACGCTGGTTGGGGTTCGGATTCTGATCCGCAGACTGAAACACCTGTCCCGGCTGATTTGGGTCTACGGGAGAAAAGGTCCGCCCCTCTGGCTGAAAGACCTGCCCAGGCTGATCCTGGCTAACCGGAGTAAAGGCCCGACCCTGACGCTGCGCAGATAGCGCATTATTGACCACTCGCCCAGAAATAACGGGGCTTTGAGTCGTTTTAGTGGGGGCCGAGAAGGCAGTAAAGGGCGCGGATCGAAGTGGACGAGGATTCATCGAGAAAGCCTTTCCTTCCACTCTAGGGTAAGCCATGAGTGGGCGAGTTGGGCTGCGGTTCCGTTGTTACCGAGCCAGACTTCTAGGTAGTCTCCATCCACAAAGACTTCGACGGGGTTTGTACGGAAAGCCCCACGCTCAAGGACTAGCGTGTCGTTATCCGAGGTGAGATCGAACGTGGCTCCAGCGATCAGGGTCCCGTTCTTATAGAGTTGGACTCGCGGGATAGTCGAGTTGCGACGCCCCGTGTAGATCTCCGCGCATACGAGGTAACGGACCCCGTTAGCCGGACACCTAATCCGCGTGCGGTATAGGAGGGCCGGAGCGTTGGGAAGGGCCGCATAGTGAGAGGCGGTAGAGGGGACCACATAGTCAATACCGCCGCCCGATCCATGATGGCCGAGAACGATGGGGATCCGCTCCGCAAAGGGCGCGAACGGATTGGAGAGCTTGGTCGGGTCGATGGCAGCGTCCGCCGCGAAGTTAGCGTTACGGAGGCTGGTAAGCCCAGCATTTAGCGCCGTGTAGTTGGCGTGATGATCCGCCCCGGTAATAGTTCCGGTGATGGCGGAGAAATCTACCGGGAGAGAGACCATAGCCCCAGGCTAGCACATCCCGGCGGGAATGTCAAGGCAGGTATCTAACGCACCCAATCTCGCTCAGGGCCAGGAAAGAGATACCCGCGTTAGGACCCGCTGGGGACTGGATTTGATCTCCTATGCGCCCACCGCCAGCAGCGGTGCGATAGGAGGGGTAAAGTGTCTGACCATCTGATCCACCTGGACCCGACAAGAGGGCGTCCGTGGCATCAGCAGTTATCGCGAGATAGAGCGGTCCGTTGCCATGAAGGATCACAGGGGAGTCAAAGTATACTTCTTGAAGGATATGCCTATTAGCGACATCCCGAACAAAGCGGGACGTGAATCGCGCGATGGTCCCAAACACCCGCCACGGGAAGGGCTTACCGATGTCTCGAATAGCGCGGATGGTGTCCGCTCTGAGAAAGGCCCCGTGGTAGGTGAGTGTCGTACCCGCGAGCCCGGACCCATCATACCCGCCATAGAATCGGAGATACTTCGCCGCAAGTAGTTCATCCCCCGCGATGGGCATTGGCGTTATGTAGATCGTGGTCCCGAGTGCCTGGAGTGTAGTAGGATCTCCTACACAGAGGCGGTCTATGTTTCGGATTGGGGAAATGATCATCGGACTCTCTTATTGATGCTACCAGCATCCACGGTGATAGCCTCTACCCGCTGTAGTGGGAGCATAGCAACCCTGACCGAGATCTGTCTAGCCGACATCCCCGAGGGGACATTGACCATAGCGATCTTTACGATCTTGTCCGCCCAGTCAGCGCTACCATATGTAGCGATCCCATACTCCGACTCCCCGAGCCTTGTGGGGTAGTTACCAGAGAGCCAGGGATCACTCCGTTGGTCAGCGAATAGTTGGATGTTCATCGTCGGGTAGTTATTGTTGAGCGTGGTGATAGAGATAAGGGAGGGCCGCATCACGGTCCCATCCTTAGCCTTCACAAAGCGGGTCTGAATGAACCCCTCGAAGGAATCCTCTGGAGTCTGGAACTCAGTGAGGGTACAAAGAGTCCCCTCCTCGGTCCCGATCAATACCACTTCACGCCCATTGATGTCCTGAATCACATGGATCGACCGCACGCCAAACGGGGCACGCCAAGTCCAGAACGCCTTATTCACGTAGTCATAGACTACGATTAGGTCCTGGTAAGGACGCCCGATCTGGGTGAGACCAAAGAGGACACATCCCTCCTGACGCCAGGTCGCGGCCACGGCGTTAGTCACGTCCACACTCCCATCCACAAGGCTATCCCAAGCGTCAAGGATCGACACCACAGTCCCCGCGCTATAGGCCCGAACACCACCAGCATGAACACCGATCACCATATCCACAGTCCCGCTAAGTGGGGCAATCGTGGCCCCGCTGATTCCGGAGAGCCCAGTCCCAGTGATTACTTGCTTGATATCGAATCGAGCTCTCGAGTTGGCCTGCTCGACCACCTCATAGATTCCCTCACGGGAATAGAGGATCATCGAGTCGCCATAGGAGATCATTCCCTCGATGGGTGCCCCGGGAGTAGCGACAGTGATGATGTGCTCCTTAGGCCAGACCTTCTTAGCGTCCCCTGGAAGGGAGTAGTAGACCGTATACCCATCAGGATCTAGGAGGAAGATGGTATTCCTGTGCATACCGATTGCCTTCCCTGGGGGGATCTTAGCGAACAGCATCCGGTCGATCTCGCTACTATAGATCGAGGCCGGATCAAGAGAGGTCGTGATCTTGGAAAGGTCTAGATAGCTCAGGGCGAAAGCAGAGCTTACGTCGGCCTCTGCCTCCTTGAGAATATCCCCATCCCATTCAAGGGTGCTATCCCCAGTCGCAATAATCGTGGTCTTAGCGATCGGGTCATAGACGCTAGTCCACGTCTCTTGCCCGCGAATATCCGCATGTAGCGGGCGCATGATCCGGAACGCACAAGGCCCCCCGGACATATAGTTCGCTGGCGTGGGGAAGCTGTCTAGCCCGCTAGAAGCAGCGACCGGGAATGATAGGTCTGAGGCAGGACCCATGATCGGGAACTCAACCTGACCAGCCTCATCAATCATCACGTTACTCGGCGGGGCGATGATGCGGAAAGTATCCCCGAACGCGACCGCAGATCCAAAAGGATCTGAGACCGTGATTGATGGGGTGGCCGATGCCGTGTAGTCAGAAATCTCACGTACTTGCCCCGTGTTAGATCCGCTGGTTGCCTGGATCCACGCACCCTCGAGAGACCTACTTCCCGGGAAGGAAGTAAAGAGCAGTCCCGATAGGACGAAGGTCGATCCAGTCCCGCCGATACCAGCGACGGCACCATCTACTAGTACCGCCCCGTAAGGCTGGTTATACGTATAGTTGTATCGATCCTTAGAGCCGTTATTGAACGGAGGAAGATTCTGGGCGCCATCCTGAATGGTGTCGGCCACACCAACGGTGGGAAGACTAGACCCTGGACCACCCGCACTAGCTAGGTAAGGAGCCCAAGGTACGTAAGTCCCGTATCTACCCGCAGCACGCCGGACTTGGCGGCTCAGGGCGTGTGGTTCAATGTGGGTGTTGAGCCCCCATCGGGAAAGGCGGCTGCCTGCTTCGTAGGCGCGCGCGGGCGTCCGCCGCGACACCAGCCCCAGAGAGAGGTTTGGACCAGCCTGAAGGCGAATAACCGCTCCTAGCGGGGACCTCGTGAACGCTCGGACGCCAGGACGCACCAACGTCCACGCGAACTCCGGAGCGACCGGCGCTTGCGTTCGGAGGTTGACAAGCCGGATCCGGATGTAGTAGAATGAACCTGTGATTGGGGATAGTGTGGTTACCACCCACGACGCGGGACGGCGCCAGTGTAGAGCCCCGGCTTTAGCCAGGGATTCACTAAAGGCCCCCGAGGTATCAAGGAGGATCGTGGTGTCACTCACCAATGTAAGTGGAGTCCATACACCGGGAGCACTCTGGTAATCCACGAGGACCCGCTTGTGGGAGGTCGGACTACCCGATGGAATGCCCACAATCCCGCCCCAGTTGACCCCATCAAAGGGGTCTAGGCAGCCCACATACCAAGTGTTGTTTCCAGAGGCCGATAGCCGATGTGTGGTAATGTGGGTGGGGCCAGCCCCTTGAGCAGTAACCACCCGCCCACAGGGGAATAGCTCCTGGGGTCCAGCCGAGACAACCTTGAAGGATGGTCTTGACTGGACCCCATTTCGAGGAGCCCAGACATCCATACCCTCTAGGAACGCCTGCTTGGAATCATCCGAGATGTCTCGGTTGATACCGCCAGGACCTACATAGAGTGGGATGGATGCCTTAGCCATTAGCTCTTGGCCTTCTGAGCGGCGGCAAGGGCCGCCCGCTGTTCGTCAAGCTGCTTCTTCAAAGCGGCCTGATCCTTGAGCATCTGGATCCGGTGGGCCTCATGCGCGGCCTCTAGCTCCTGGCGAGCCTTCTCAAAGGCCGACCGCTGGGCAGCAATCTCCCGCTCCAGGGTAATCTTCTCGACCTTGAGCATGTTGACAATCTGCTTGTCAACGACAAGATGCTCGATGTAGAAGTCGGACATCGTGCCGCCCTGCTCGAGAATGTTCTTGAAATCAGCCGGGACACTGACCACGTTGGATAGAGGACTCTCGTCGGAGACCTTCACCCAGTTGGCAATCAGCTTGCCGTGGGCATCCCGCTTGATCTTGAACTTCTCGATCTCCCAGCCATTGAACTTCCAAGTGCCGGGGGCCTTGTCGGGATCGGGCTGGAAGATGAACTCCTGCCCATTGTAGGTGATCGGGCCGACCGGCTTATCCGATCGGTTGTAAATCTGAACCTCGCTCATGTCATCTCCATCTCTGACCGATCCGCTGGATCTTGGTCTTGTTGCCATTCCGGGCCATGATCTTCTTGAACTGAATCTCTAGGGCTCGGGTGATGGTGTCCATCGGGGGTTCCTCATCCCCGTTGATTGCTCGTAGCCTCTGGGCCGCGTACTTGCCGATTAGCTCCGCCCATCGAGGCGACAGGGGAACCGTATCGGAATCGTCGACCGCCACAAAGGGCAGAGTCACGTACTTGATTCGGAAAGTCTTACCCGCCGCATTTGGGCGGATGACAATCCTACCAGCGGGGGCGCTAGCCTCCTCTGAGGGATCCCCTAGCAGAGTATAGAACATCCGAGACGTTCTATCCGTACCGGGCTCAATCACCTCATAGATCTCCCGGGCAGGAACAAAGCTAACCTCGCGGGGATTCACCCTCGAGGTTAGATCCTGGACCTGGTAGATATGCTCACCCCAGGGGGCATTAGCAATCGGGAGGGCCATACCCTCTTGATCCGCTGCCTCGGTATAGGTGATCTCGTAGGATCCAACCGCCTCACCCGGGTTGGCTAGTCCTACCTCATTCCCCATGTAGATCAGGACATCATTGATGGTGGCATCAATGTTCTCATCCGTGAATCTACGCTGGGGAACGGGGATCGTGGATCCATCCGGAGCTACCTCCGGATCCCCTACTTCTCTGCGGACCCGTCTCCGCACAATGGAGAGGGTCTCCCCCGCTGTTCTTGTCGGCATAGACCTTCTCCAGTTCTAGGATGTCACCTAGGTACTCAAGAGACACAGGTTCCCGTGCCTCACGTTCCGAGGCATTATCGCGCATCTTGGGGAGGTTGTCAAGGATCCCCTGGACTAGCTCTTGCGTGATCTTTCGCTTTAGGGGACTCTCGACAACCGGCTTGTAATCGGGGTTCTTCTTCTTGACTTTATACCCGTTCCTCTCCTCATAGATATACTTCTCGTTCTGGACTTCCTGAACCACCGCCTCCTTGGAGGTAGTGGGGACGAACTTGAGTCCAGTGAGGCCGGTAGCTATCTTGATGTTGGAGAGAGCTAGGTCTAGGTCGTAGGTCCCATACCTCTGGTACATGGAGTCCTTGTAATACTCCATGAAGTCGACCTCGTAATCCTCGAACTCGCGGCGGGAGTCCCGTACGCGCTCATCTTGGACCTTCTTCTGGACCTTGCCCATCTTGCCCTTGTTCTCGAGGATATCCCAGGTCTGGCGATACCAGGCCATTTCCTCTAGGGAGGGCTCAAGGTAGTCCCCGAACTTACCCCACAGGGCATCATAGCGACCGTCGATGTTGGCTAGGTCCAGATCTGCGGGGAGCTTGCCCTGGACTGGGGCTTTCATAAAGACCATCCCCTCTCGCCACTGACCATCCGCACATTTCTGGATGATGCTCCAGCGGCGGTAATACTCATCAAAGATGAGTCGAGCCCAGGGGACATTACCGAAGGCTTCACGGAAGGCGTTTTCTAGGTGGATTGGAGGGCGCCGCGAGGAGATTCTGGACTCGTGAACTATGGGAGTATCATAGTTCAGTTCCGGGAACTTCTCCTCAAATGTCTCGGGTAGGATTCCCTCGGCGCGTGCCTCGTGCTCGTCAGGAATATAGAAGCCCCCATCCGCCGCCTTCTTGAGGTTTTCCTCGAAGGAGCGGATGGAGGCGTTACGTCGATCCTCTATGCTATTGGCCATCCCCCCTATCTTGACTGGCGGGAGGCCACGAAGTCAAGTAGGACTTCATCGTTCTCGGTCAAGACCTGCTGAAAACCACCGGCTGGGCCGATAGCGGCGGGGGATGGAAACCGGATGGCATTACCACTCAACTGAGGAGCAGTCTGCCACTGGGAAACACCAGCACCAGATGCCCGATGCTCAACACAGATCGCATGGCCACGCTGGGCCTGAGACCCGCCAAGGGCACGGCGGCACACCTTCAGTAGATCCGCGATTCGCTGGATTTTGAATGGGAGTCCAATCCAGTCAGTCTGTAGAACTCGGAACTGTTGAGCGAGACCGTTCGTAGTCACACAACCGGCCGCTTGAACTCGATATAGGCTCTGTAGAGCTTCCCGAGTCAAGAGGAACGTGCCAGTAAGACCGGCGACAAAAGTCTGGTTACGGACCACCTCACGGTATGCTACACCATCCCACCGAACACCCTCAAAAGTCACACTATCACAGGTAGTGTTGCCGCTGCCAACAGCGCGCCACATCGTAACAGCAACACGCTGTCGATGAGGAAGCGCCGCTAGAGACGCCGTAAGGGTGTGGGTAACGAACACACCCGAAGTGGACGCACCTAGAGAAGTCTGGGCGCCAGCAGCAAGAGCCGAGGTGAGCGTGGACGACGCGGTGTAGGTCGCGTCAAATCGTGGAACATGAACCTCCACTTGGCGGAGGGTAGTGTCGAACGTGGAGATGGGCGTACCATCCCCAGCCTGAGCCAAGGCCCCAAAGGGGAGGGCCAGGGCACAAAGAGTGATGACCGAGCGAATGAACTTCATTGAGGATTCTCCTTATGCCCTGGCCCTGATATCAGGTCACCGCGGTGGCAGAGTAGCGAACGTCATCGTAACGCCACTGAGCACGAGCACGCCAACAGGCGATATTGCCGCCCTTGACCAGGAGGCTTTCCTGCTGGTCAAAGTCCGGGATGAAGCGGCTCACGTACTCATCCGGAGCGCCGAGGGGGTACGCCTCGTAGTAACCCCACGCCTCCGGGTTGATACCCGCGAACATGCCCGGGAGCATGTAGTCATCCACCGTGAAGGTGAGGGGCTGGCCATGGACCATGATGCTCAGGTTGGCACCGTAGCCCTTCGAGCCCTGAACCTCACCTAGACGCTGGAGACCCATGTCCTCCGCATACACCTCATCTAGCGTGTCACCCGTGCATAGCGAGTCCGTACCAACAGCCTTCATGCCGAGGGTCGTACGCGCCTGACGGAACACTAGACCAAGCTGACGCTTTTGGAACGGGGCGGGAACACCACCGTTCTCAGAGACCGTCGCCTGTAGCATCGGCTCGGCCGACTTCAGGATGCCCATGAAGGCCGCATAAACGCCGCCGTGGAGCGGGTTCAGTAGGCCGTTCATAGCCGCATAGTTCGCGATGTTCGCCGCAGCATCACCCGCGAGCGGGTTGGGACGCCGAGAAGCAAACGGGATGATGAAGTCACCCGCCGCGATAGCACCGCCACAGATGGCGTTGACGTTGGTCCCGGTCTGCGGGGCAAGCGTCAGGATCGAAACCTCGGGGTTCGAGGTGTCAACGTTCGTGATGAACAGAGCACCCGCCGTACCGCGGTTGTGCGGGGTCGTCACATCGCCACCAACACCGTTGGCAGCACGAACAATGCTGACTGCCATACCCCGCGTAAACGGGAACTCACGAGCACCGACCGCGAAGGTCAAACCCGCAGCCGACGTGCGCGAGTTGACGTTCTGGATCGTGATGTTGACGGTCGAACCACCCGTGGGCGGATCAGCCACAGTCACACCAGCGTCGTTGTTCGTGGTACTGCCAGCACCAAGCGAGACAACACCGAGCACATCGAAGTTACCACGGACGAGGTTTCCCGCCCAGTTGATCTCGATCTGCTGGCGAAGCTCCGCCAACTGTCGAGCACGAGCCGGAGCCCAAGAGGCGCCAGCCTTCGACTTGCTCAGGACATCAGCCTCGAACGTGATACGATCACGCGCCTTGAGAAAGCGCGCAATCAGAACCGGGTTGATACCACGCGGAGGGGTATGCGTCGGGTACGCATCACCTTCCACGCGGAAGCCGACACCAGCCGGACGGCCAGTCATCTGCATCCCGACCGTCTTGGTGCCGCCCATCTTGTCACGCTTGGTGGCGATCTTCTTGATGACTCGATCAGAGCCATCGTGAAGGAGCGCATCGGCCTCCTTCAGGTAATCGTCCTTGAGGGCGAAGTCAAACGCGCTCTTGTGCGTTGCGCCCCGGACAGTGGATTCAGTAATCGCTGCGTACGGACCAGCCATGTGAGTCTCCTAGATCAGGACCCGTAGATCATGGCTTCCATAGCCGCGATCCTCTGGGCCGGGGTCATCCCCGATTGAAACCGCCCAGTAGCATCTCTAGACTGGGGCTGGAGGGTAGTCGCTGCGATCTGTCCGGGGGTCGACACAGGGCGAGCAACACCTGGGTTAGCGGGAGCTTGGGGGACGAACTTCGCGAGTAGGCCACCTAGCCGAGTCTGAATGACCTGGATAGCCTGAGCGGGCTCAACACCCCGCTTCACCAGATCAGAAACTAGAGGGCGGATATCTTCGCGAACCGCCTCGGGGATGGGGGATAGATCGAGAGAAGCTAGACGCTGAGTGCTGTAGAGCTCCTGCATCATACGGGACTGCTTCTCGATCAGGGACTCTAGTCGAGCCACCTTCTGATCGGCCTCCCATCGAGCCTTCTCGATGAGTAGCTGAGTACGAACAGAGGCATAGTTCTCGGCAGTGGGCTCGAGACCAGCCCGAGCCAACATCTCCTTGGCAGCCTGAACGTTGCTCATAAAGACATCGGCGATTTCTGCGGGAGTCGCCTCAGTCTGAGCGGGAGCAACGGGGGCCTGAGGAGCGGAGATCCTCTCCGCGATCATAGCCAGGGTCTCTACGATCTTGGCGTTGGGATCGACGATCGAGGTCTGGGGGACCTGAGCCTGGATGGCCGGGATCTGTGGAGCGACCTGAGCCAGAGGTTGAGTCGCGGGAGCGGCCTCAATGGCGGGGATGGCTTCGGGCGTAGGTGCCGCCTCAGGGCCACCTAGGTCCTGTGGGGCGGTATACGGACCCCAGGCAAGGCCGGGAGTCTCTGGGATCGGGGTCTCAGAAAGCTCAGTCATAGCACGAGGCTAGCACACTCCACTAGCCTCTGTCAAGGCCCCACTTCGCTGCCCACTTCGGAAACGGATGGGGCTTCACTGAGGTTGTCTGGGAGGGGATTGTTTCCTCCCCCTGGAGGGGACTCCATTCCGGGTTCTGCTGGGGGATTGGCTTGTCCCGCTTGGCCCTGTCCCGGGGGCGGTTGCGTTGTTTGGAAGACGCCATACCTGATCTGCTCCCTCATCATGTAATACTGGCGGTAGATTCCCTGTAGATTGGGATCCAGAACCTTGAACCGATCACTGACCATGAACATCCGATCAGCGTCTAGGAAGGCGTCATGCTCATCCTCGACGTTGATCATCGGGAGTGTTCCTGTCTGGAGGAAGTTGACCTGAGCGATCAAAGCCTGCTCTCGGAACACGTCATACGTGCTCTGGTAGGTATCACTCTCAAGGACTAGGCCGACATCGGCCCTGAACTTCTGTGCAGCCGGGGTATCCTCGTATGCCTTGAGACCGTAGAGTTCGGTACGCTCCGCGAGCTTTACGGCCCGAGACGTGGGCTCTTGGGAGAAGGGGACGACGATCAGGTCAATGTCCACGTTGTACGTGGCGGGGTCAAAGAGATCCACGGAGACAACCGAGCCATTCCCGATCAACTTGATTGGGTATCCCTGGGGGAGAGCCTGGAGGAGGCTAACAGCCTGCTTCAAGATCTCTAGGCACTCCTCTTGGAACACGCGATTATCGGGCTCATGGGCGGCATCGTTCAACTCCGCTTGGAACGCGATAGATCTGGCCGACGTACCCGCCGCCGGAGGCTGCCCCCGAGCAACATCCGACAGCATAGATACGTCGGCCAGAGCGTTACGCTGGGCATCCATATAGCCAAAGAGGCCACTATCCACCGCTGGGCGGGATAGGAACTCCGGCTTATTCAGGGAGTCGCTATACTTGAGGATCTGAGCCCCAATGTCGTCGATCTCCTCAGAGATCGTGGCCTCGCTAGGAACTAGCAGAGAGGGGACCGCGGCGTACTTCATCCACTCGTGGGCCTTTGAGGCCGCCTCATTGATGTCCCTGTTGAGGGGGATGATGTCCGCCAAGGTCCCGTCAGCCTGCATCTGACGCGGGGCCTTGTTCTGCCCAGTAATCAGGGACCAGGGAAACCTATGGGGGAGGGTGGGCTGGCCACTCTCGTCCATGTTATACTCGAGGATAGAGGTCCCTGAGTATACGATCTTGCGCCCATTGGGGTACTTCTTGCAGGGCCTCTCCCATCGCTCGATGATTTCGAGCATTTCATACCGCTTAGATGCTCTGGGAAGCTCCCTACTCTCCTCCTGGATTCGAGTCCCAGCGGGCTTGAACTGGGGAACATCCCCGAAGATATCCACCTCCCAAGTATCCTCTGCCTCGTCGCGAGACATGATCCGCTTATGGAAGATGACCCGAGCCTCTTTGAGGCGGGTAGCGGTGGGATCAGGGAATACTTCCAAGCATGAGTATTCCTCGCACATGATCTCCCCCATGGGGACACCATCCGGACCCTTGGGACCTTTGTCCTTATTGACGTAAGTCTTGACCCATGACCATCCGTCGATCTCCGCAAGAAGGACCGCATTGTAGATGGTCTGGTATGGGATGATCGAGAGCTTGAATAGGGACTTGAGGTATGCGTCTACCTTCTTGGCCCTAAGCGCGGACAGTGGATCCCCCTGAACAGAGGCCACGTATGGGTTGGGGAAAGCCCTGAGCCGCTTGGCCACCGCACTTCTCACCGTAGGACGGGAGAAGTTCAGGGTCCTAAAGGATAGCCTCTCGTCGGGCTGGGGGAGCTGATTGGTGAGGGATAGTGGATCGGGAAAGCGGTAGTGGACGCCCCGATAGAACTCCATCCGTTCAGTGACTAGCGGCTTGAGCTTAGTAACCGCATCATAGGCGTCCTGGAAGTCCTGCTCCCACTTGGTAAGCTCCTCGGCTAGGAGCGCCTTAGCTTCGATGATCCCTGGCTGGATGGGATCCTCAAGCTGTCCAGCCATTAGGGAGGTCATCAGCGAATCCTCTGGGCCGCCTTGGTCGCCTCAGTAGTGGCCTTGATGCGCTCCTGCTCCAGAGCCACCTTCGCGGAATCATTCGCGAGCATGAGCTTACGCAGTTCACCCTCGGCCTTGATGATATCAACGCGATTACCGCCGGAGATTCCGTACTCCTTCTGGTGCTCTAGGAAAGTCTTGAGCCCCTTGGATAGGAGAACCCAGATCACCACGACGGGACTAAGCGCCGCGATTGCCGCGATCACCACTAGGGAAATGGCTAGAAGCTCAGTCATCAGCCCATCCAACCACGATTGCTGATCTTAGTCAAGTGCTTTTCCAACTTCTTCATCTTGTCCTTGAGGGCACCATCAAGGCGGGCCGCTAGTGTTAGCTCCCTCTTAGCTTCCTCGGACAGGTTGACTGAGGATTCCTCGGACTCCTCTTTGACGGTCCCAAGAATCTCATCCGGGGTTTTCCTTGGCGGGCGCACATCGGTCTGATCAGGACGCAGCCCGAACGAACACAAGGCGTACGAAATGATCGCGTCATCGTGATATCCGGAGAGGGCGTCCATAGCCCCTGTCTCGGGATCCCGCTCGTAGGTCTGGAACTGAATCAAGCCTTCCTTGGAGGGGATGACGATCTCGTCCTTCATAAGGGCTTCGATGATCGTATCGATCAGGACCTGCTTACCATTCTTGTTCGTCAGGTATCCGAACTTGAAGGTATTGTCCCTATCGCTCGCGAGCCCGTCCATCGCACGCCGCTTGTAGATGCGGGTCCACCCAATCTCTTTGACTAGTTCGTCACAGAACGTGATTCCTGGAGCATTGATCTCGGGCATGATGAAGGCGGTGGGTTTATACCCGTGGAACCATTCCCCGAGAGTGGCTGCCACTTGTGCGGCGTCTTTGGGCTGGATCTTACCGCGCCATTCTGCTACGATCTTGGGCTTCTTGCCCTCCTCCACCCTACCTACCGAGAGCCAGGTATCATCCCGTCCAGAGAGACCATAAGAAAGATCGGCCCCGATACAGTAATCCGCGGTCTTTGAGGGAAGCTCCCAGACCTTGAGATTTGCCAGGGCTTCCACAAATACCCTTTGTGGCGTAGACCCGGCGTCCCACTTGAAAAGAAACTTGGGGGGTTCCGATCTGGAAAGGTGTCTCTGTAGGACATCATAAGGCAGGACCTCTCCAGATGTTTTCTGGAACATCTCATCTTCAGTGTTGGGGAACTCCTGCATGAAGAACTGCTCGGGAGATAGCCCATTCTTGGATGAGAGGGTGGCATTGGTGGTGATCTTGTCCCTGCGCCAAGCTAGTTGGCCTGGCGTGGCCTTATACCGCTCAACCAGCATCCGCTCCATGTCATCCATGGTCTCGTGAATATGGTTGACCTCGTGAGGCTCTAGGGGCGTGGTATACTCAGGATCCTCAAGCCAGGACGAGAACACCTTGCAGAACGGGGATCCCGTGAGGATCCTGTTATCGTACGCCTCGATAATATCATCGATGAACATCGCCTTCTTATACATCTCGTAGAAGGCGCCCTTGGGACCGCGAGCCGTGGACTCAACCAGCGTCCATACGTGGTTAGGAGCCGCGATTAGGGCGGAGGCGATAGCGTCAGCATCCCGATAGTGGGCGAACTCTGAGAGGTGGTAGATGTCGTTCTTGAACCCGCGGATCTCGGAACCTCCGGCAGTTTTCATTTCCACCAATGAGTTATGGACATACTCGAGACGATCGCGGGCCTTGCCGGGCATTTCCGGCTTTAGAGCCACGTACTCGTCAGGCCAGAAATCATGGAAGCGCGAGTTGATACTGATGATGGCCTCGGCGCTCGCACCTTCGAGCGAGGTGATCATCGCCTTGGTGTTAGGCCACAGGGCTGTACGCCAGTTCAGGATCGCTTCACAGAGAGTAGATACGCCGGTCTGTCGCGGCTTTCCGATGACAATAACCACCGGACCATCGGAGATAGGGAGCTTCTTCTCCTTGATCTTCCCGAGGACGTAATCCACCCCGAGCGCCAAGATGCGAGACACCCCGTCCTTGGCGGTCTGAGGCAGGGCTTTTAGGATTGCTCCTAGCTCTCCTGCTAGGTTCTTGCGCCGAGCATCACGGAAGATGTTGAACGCTCTACGCGCCTGGATAGTGTATAGGACCCGCTTCTGGAAGGTTCTAAGGACCAGGGGCATGATGGCATCATCGCCGTATGAGTCACGCCCCGTGATCCTCAAAACCTTGGAGAAGTAGAGCTCAGGGTTTACCCTAAACTCTAGGACATCGGGGGTCAACTCAAACGTCACCGTTTGAGTCTTTTCCCCCGACCCAGAGCCCTTCTTCTTACCGCTGGGCATCGGCTATCTCAGCGACGCATCGGATAGTCTCGCATGTCATACTCAGTCTTAGTGGGAGATGGCACGCGCCCGTTGACCCGGCGGAACATCGGATTATCGCTGGCCCGTAGCTGGCTCAGGATATCCATCTCACCGTCCTCTGTGTATTCACCGTCCGGAGTCGGGATCGGCGCCGATAGCATCTCCATCAGGGGATCGATCTTGTTCAGATCGGGGACGGTCGGACGAACTCGCGTGCCCTTCTTCCCATACCCAAAGGACGCCGCAGTAACGGGCTTGGCAGGGCGTTCAGGACCCATGAACCCGCCTAGGTCACTGTCCCCACTCATTCCACCAGCACGATCTACATTCCCTGCACCATGGTACAAGGCACTCAGGAACTCATCGGCCTGATCACGAGCTAGCTGACCGCTCTTACCCCGATCACCCATACCCACGGGCATAGGAGCAAACGTGCCCATAATGGCATCCGCAACACTCTCCTCGACGGGTCGATCACCCCCTAGTGCGATGGCCGCACCAGCACCGAGGGCCGTACCGACGGGACCAGCATAGCCAGCATACTTCTTGGCGATTGGACCAAAGGTCTTGCCCAAACGCTCCAAGGACCCGCGAGGAACGTCCATTCCGAGAAGATCATCGGCCACAGCCGCAGCCCGATTCAGGGAGCGGGACGGATCGCCGAAGGATCCACGCTGCCTCCAGGGCTTCAGTCGCTCTGCTCCGATATTGGGGCTCATGCCATATTCGGAGTTTAGGGCGTCCATGCCGACGTTCAGGCCCTCAGTCCCCTTGGGACCATACTTTGAGAGGGCTTCTAGGGTCGGATCTAGCCCCCAGTTCCCGGTTGCCAGATCTCTAGCTAGCTGTTGTGGCTTGTACGGTGGTGCCATATCAGTTACATCCTATCACGTCCACTCGGGCAAAGGCAAGTAGGGACTAATGGCACTAGAGAGCTTATCTACTATCTCCTCCTCCGAGGACTCGAGGGCATCTTGGCGGAAGGCACGCTCCTTCGCGGATAGCCCGCTCTTGGTCAGAGAGGACCGAGCTAGTTTGCTGAACGGATGCACGATTGTGTGCATCAGTTCATGGACTAGAACCCACCTCTGGAACTTGCGTGGATACTCTAGAAGCGACCTAGAGATGGTCAAGAAGTAGTCCGTAGAGGTCACACACCGCACGCTAGCGAAGATTGAGTCATCATCCACGATCCTAATCTCAAAGTTCATAGCGCCCAAGTCCATAGCCCGAGTCAAGGTTTTGACGTATTTCTCAATCTGCGCGGATGTGGGCATCCCCTAAGCGTAAGGCGGGGGCGCGCGAGCGTCAAGCCGATTCCGAGTTGACATCGCGCGCAACGCCTGCTAAGCTAGGCTAGCAGGTTCCAAAGAGTGTGTACCACACACTAGCCAGGTCTCCTGCTTGGGTCCCGGCCGTCCTGCCCTCTCCTACATCCACCTACATGCAGGATGGTCCCCGGCGCTTGAGCTCCCTCGCACCTTTCCCTACATCATGGTTGCCCCCCCCCCCCCCCCCCCCCCCC
>Ga0209668_10000532_pt1 | contig 15603 bp, 6 predicted proteins | sample FrelakmetPLP11PL_FD_187150 | JGI IMG/M metagenome (GOLD analysis project Ga0209668, IMG submission 187150) | Freshwater lake sediment microbial communities from the University of Notre Dame, USA, for methane emissions studies - PLP11 PL (SPAdes)... | ecosystem: Environmental > Aquatic >... | reverse complement strand
ATAATCTTAAAATTTTTTTTTCTTCCTCCAACACACCCAAAAATCACCCCCATACCCCCTTCACTGGTGCATCGTCCTATTCAATTCTTTATTCATACCCGAGCCCACCTTTGACTTGAATTTTTTTTTCTCTCTCCGTCCTGCGGGAGGGACATAAAGGATTTTCAATCATTTACATCACTTATAATACTTTATCACTTTTTGACAGTTATAGAAGTGTGAGAAACATTCTATAACTCCATAAAGAGAACAAAAACTCTTTAGAAAAATAAGTTTAATTACATTAACACTTCTGGCTAGTCACAGTTTTGTAAAAGGAAAGACTCTTAGCCTGTGGTGGAAGGCCGGACTTTATTGTCGTAAACGTGGTGCCAGTCACCCGCAGTGAAACCACAGCTAAATAGTCCCTAATCCGACAAGGTTTAGGTCCAGGCGACCAAGCAATTGGTGTACCTGTAGTTGCCTTGTTTTATTAGCCTTGACAGAAACAACTCTGTGACCCCACAAAAACGAAAATTCGGAAAAGAATATATATGAATTTTTGAGAGTGCACTGATACTGCAACATTTTTGAAGTAAAAGTTAAATGTAAGAGAAACTATTCTAACAGAAGGACACACCATAATAAATTGGCATCCCCCTCATAGCATAATTATCCTGTTATTATACGGATCACAAAGTGTGAGTCCAAGACACAGAACCTGCTGTGTAGATAAATAATTAGCCGTCAATGAGACACACCCAGTTGGGGTAAACAAGGCAATTATTCAAGTCGCAGTGAACGACTTCTGAGGCAGATACGCCTCTCTCAATGGTTTAGGAGGGAAAGATAAGAGCGCCCTAGATCATTCATACATATTGACATCAGAAAGTATCCACTAGGTACAGACTGGATAAAGGAACAAATATATAACTGCTGCATTCCAGTGTTACCATAATAAGAGTGAGGTTGAGATAGTCAAATGTAAAAATTGTTTCTAGTCTTTTGAGCCGTAGCTAACCTCTGGATAGATAGAACAATTACGCGCATTACATCAAGTGAATGTACAGATAAGCCGCGATAAGGTTGTACTGATAATTAAGAGTACCCTTCAAAAAAAAACACACAGCTGTAAATCTCGCGAGTTAAAGCTAAAGATAATCGTTAAAGTTAAGCGAAAAAACTTCACGTTATAGTTCAGCGTAAAACTAATCGTTAAAGTTAAGCGAAAAAACTTATCGTTAAAGCTAAGCGAAAAAGCTTCAGGGGATAAATAAAGCGATAAGGCATATTTTCTCCTTCGTAGGTGTAAGATAGACACTACGTAAATAAAGTAAGTCTGCAGCCACCCAGAAAAGTCGAATTATCTGATCAATAAGTCGCACAACTGAGAAGTACAAAGATTGTACTTTGGTCATATCCCTGCCCTTTCTGAGATAAAGGTAGAGCTTTGAAATTTGGTGTCGAATCGCGTGGAAGACATATAGGTTAGCACAAGCGTCAGAATGTCTCTCCCTAGCAAATCTCCTCAATCTAGTCGCCACAACAGTTTTTCAAACCTTTTTAGATTAAGTAAAATGCAATATGAAGAAAATAATGCAGAGCAAACAAATTTATCTGACAATCATGAAGGTGTACAACTTTATGAGCAGACCCATGAACATGAGCATTCCAGAGATCAGCGTCAATATGATGGTGATACAGAGAATGACGAATACGATGAGTTAGCAAAGTCAGTTACTTTTACTAAAAATCATCCTTTAGGCAGAATACTTTTAACAATGAAAAATGATTCAAAAAAGAAAGATTTTAAGATTGAAGATCTTTGCTACGAATTCTATGAAGCTATGCAGGTTGAAACACGCAATAAAGAGCGTCAGTTATTACAGATGACCAAGCAAGTCGAGGAGAACCTTATAAAGAAGGAATTAACCTCGCACACTGTAGGCATGGATATACGTCCCCCTACCTGTTATGCACCTAGGCCAGCACTATTGACTGTAGCCCAGAGGAATGAATGCATACGATTATTCCCAAGTAGAAATAAGTTTGGAGGACCAACACGTGAAAACACTGTAGATGTTGTAGAATTCTTACATGCAATGAACGCTGCACATGAAGTTGTAAAAATTTCCAAAGAAGAGTTTAAACAGATGTTACTTCTCTGTACCACAGGGAAGCCACATTCTTTAATTAGAGGTTGGATATCTAGTGGTTATGATATAACGACTATTTATCACTACCTACAAGTGCACTTTGATACTAGAATGTCTGCACAAGAAGCAAGTGAACAATTACGTAATTATATGGCCCCAAAGACATCTAACTTGGCTAAAGTACAAGCGTACTTAATGGAGCTTGCCACGAGAGCATGCACACAAGTGCCAGAAGGGCCTTCACGAAACATGATTTTCGATGTGGAAGTGACCCAAGCACTATCACGGTGTTTACCGTTAGAAAGTAGGCAGCTGGTTAAGACAAGGTATCAGGAACTGTCAGCCAAGCAAGGAAGGTCTACTACTGCAGCAGAATTATCACAGGCATTACATAGTATAAGACATGTAATAGATCAGGATATAAAACAGAATGGTGTAGATCGCGTAAGTAAGCACACACCAATTGGAAGAAAGACATTCCATAAGCTAGAAGGAGGCAGGATGATGAAAAGAAGTCCCTCTGTGCACATGATGAGAACACATAAAGCATTAGTAGATAGTGATGAAGATTTTGATTCCTTTCCTAACTCAGATGAATATGATGAGCTTTGTAAGCACACGTCTGATAGTGATTGTAGTGACTCAGAGTATAGAGCACATGTTAAGCGTAAATTCGCCAAGAGTTTTACTTTTCAAACTAATGCATCGAAACCTGTGAGTAGAGACAGACATACAAGAAATGTACATAAAAGTCCTCAAGGTAGCAAAATGAAAAGAAAAGTAGGTGAGCATAGATCAAAAACTGATTATCCTCAGCCAAGAAAAACTCCTTACAATGCACATAAATCAGATGGTACTAGAGGAAACAAATATTGTTCCTTATGCGGTAAGAATACCCATATTGCAGCTCAAGGTTGTTATTACATGGTAGATGACAATGGTAATAAAGTAAGTGTGTTGCCCACTCATAGTACGTGTACTGAGTGCCCCGAACGGATTGTCCCACGTTTAAACCACCCGGTACAATTGTGCCCATATAGAAGACTAGGACCTTTTAGTCACTTAGCATGACTAGGCCCGGTTTCTGAGAAAAATTCATATCTGAGTAGGACTGGTAATAAGTTGGTTGGAACTAAAGCAAAAACACTGGACTCCAATGCCACGGGCATTGTAAAAAATCCCCGTGAACCCTGTGATATCACTTCTCATTTTGAGAAAATGAAAGTGACAAAAAGCATTGAAAATGCTTGTATGAATGTGTATGATTCAGAGAAAGTGAAAAGCAATCAGATTGCTTGTACGAGTAATGATAAAATCAGTGAGCCATGGCCTGAGCACCTAGTGCCCTCAAGTGATCATAGAGTACCTTCAACTAGAGAGGCGACACAGGAACCGAGTAGACCAGTCCAGAAGACACTCAGCGAGACGCTGATGGATATGGCAGGCTACCGACAGATCTCAGCAACAGCTTGCACCATTAAGGTAGGAAGTATCAGTATTTGTAATAATAGTTCGCCCTGCATGAAAGACACTTCAGACCCAGGTATAGTTAGAAAAATCTACATTCCCACTTATCTGAATAAGATTAGAGTAGTAGGATGTATGGACTCAGGCAGCGACATTACTATTTTACAACAGAGTATGTACGATAGGATATTCCACACCAGAAACAGGAAGCTATTTAAGAGTGATATACCTTTTATAACCACTTTTAGCGACACTCATGTCAAGATCTTAGGAAAGCTGCATACTTTCATGAAATTGTCATCGAGTCACCCTGGTCTCTTGATAACTGTCTATATTATCCAGGATATCCCTAATGTCCCTGTTTTTCTAATTGGTAATGATGTCTTTAAGCAAGGATTGGTAACGTTATCTTACACTGGTGACCTACAGAAGCCTTACCCTGAGATAATTTTCAATAACCCTGAAAAATTCATTTGTCCTGTATATTATGACTCAGCCCTAGACGTATACGATTGTGAACTTGACTGTGACATTGGTCCCCAAGAAACACAAGATGTAACAGTAAAACTGCCTAGGATAGCCCCTCTAATAAGAACAGATCACATCCTGATTACAAGCATCACATGGTCTGATATAATCATCACTCCCTCACGTTCTGACATTGAATTCATGAATGATAGAGATTATTTTATAGCTACGGCACAAGTCACCAATCTAGGAAAATCACATTTCACTGGAACCGTCAAAGCCAAGTATGAACTGGTAACTTCTTCACACGTCTATGTACTGGAAGATAAGGAAAATTACCAATTGAAAGAGTTGTTTACAAAACACCCACTTGCAAGAGAAATTCTATACATATCCACACAGAGTATAGATTCCTATAGATATCCGTACCTCACCGTCAATGAAATAAGTATTGCGTCAGAAAAAGATATCCAAGTATCAGATTTGGATTTCGCGGATATAATAAAAGATAAGGAACCTGTGTATGGAGGAGAAGCAATTATAGAATCTGAAACCATAGAAGCAAAAGGCTTGGAATTACCCACAATGGTTTATGAAACTGCGTTGGACGCAGTCAGCTTGCATTCTTTCAGCGAAGAAATACGACCCTTTATAAAAGAGATATTTGTTGATAAATATCCGGAAGTGGTCTCTCTGCACTCATTAGATGCAGGAAACTTGTCACTGACATTAGGCTATACTCAACTGAGATTGAGAGAAGGAGAAACCTTGCCTAGATCCAGACGAATTTTCCATATCTCACCAAACGATACACGACATTTGGAAGATATCTGTGACTTGTTGATAAAATTTGGCTTCATTAAGAAAGCGGATTTATCACCAAACGGATGCCACCTTTATGGTATGAGCGCATACTTGGTGCCCAGAGCTAAACCTAATTGTTTAGGAAGATTAATCATAGATTATTCTCCTGTAAATCAGTTGATTCAATCTCCAAGCGCTGTAATACCTGAAATAGAAGCTACTTTACAGTTTTTACAAGGAAAAGCTTTATTTACCTCATTAGATCTACGTTATGCGTATCTAGGTTTAAGAATAGATGAGGAAAGTAGAAAATTAACTACATTTATAACACCTACTGGAACTTATGAATGGATAGCCCTGCCCACAGGAGCAGCAAATTCACCAGCATATTTTACAGATGCTTGCAATAGAATGTTACATTTTGAACCTGAATATGATGATCATGGAAAGGTGATTTACGAATCAGAAAATGTTGTAAAACAAAAACCCTCTCCTCTGAAGTATGTATGTAATTACTTCGATGATATTTTGTGTACAAGCCCCCTAAAAACCACATATCATGACACCCTCATATTTCATTTCACTATAGTAGAACAGTGTATAAAGAGATTAGCATTCCACGGTTCAAAAATTAATGTCCCAAAATGCGATTTTGCCAAATCAAAAATTTTATTTTTAGGATGGTATGTAAGCCATGATTTTGTTATAGCAGATCCACGTAGGATACAAAAAGTTAAAGATTTCAAATTTCCTGACAGTAAAAAGTCAGTTAGAGCCTTTTTAGGATTAGTAAATTCTTTGAGAAGAGTCTTACCTATGGATGTAATTGAACAAGTTGCCATTTTAACGCCTTTAACAAGTAGTAGAGCCGAATTTAAAATAGAAGCAAAGCATAAAGAAGCCTTCAATCAGATAAAAGAAATGCTAATTAAAGAGCCAGTCTTTTGCCATTTGATTAATGAAAGAGCCGAAAAATACTTATGGGTAGATGCCGCAACAGGTTCAGGAGTACTAGGAGCAGTCCTAGCACAAAAATTACAACCCGATATAGATGAAAAAATAGTACCCACATGTTTAGATTTAGATGACCCTATACATCGAATTATATTTGATAAAGAACTACAATTTGAGCCTGCCATACTATATACAGAATCACCAATTGAAATACCAAAGCCCTCTATGCGAAAAACAATTCCGCCAAAAATTATTCAAGAAAAACCACTGTTAGGTTTCACACCTGAAAATGTAAATGATTCATTTTTCTGGTCAACACTTTCAATATTAGCAATTTATGGCTGTGCAAGTAAAGCACATTTAACACCTCAAGATTTAAGGAAACTCGCAATAAAAAAGGTTAAGGAAGGAATTTTAGGTAATAAAATTCTGGATTTTATCTTCAATCTAAACAAAGACGAATATAGAAAATTTTTAGATGATTTCAGCAACGGTAATACCGGACTCGATTCTGAATATATTCTAGCAGATGCACTAGCAAGACAATTGTCACGCCCTATGATTTTAATCTCATCCTTACAAAAACATCAAGAAAACCCAATTATCAAATTTAATTCACAAACAGACAAACCCCCTTTAGTTTATGGAATCTATGAGCGAAATGGACATGAAATTTTTCTGCCTTTCTTTCACAACAGAGATGTAGAATTCAAAATAGATAGTTTAAAAGGAAAAATCCAAATAATAGCTTATGTAGCCAAAACTGTCCCTGACACTTTTAGATCCCGTTCAATTTTAGACTTAGAAACATTTGCAATTTTAAGTGCGTTGAGTACTTTACATAGATATATAAGTAACGTAAAAGTAAAACTGTTTACAGATTCTAGAGTATTATATTATTTATTTAGCCCCACTGTAGGTCACTCAAGCGTAAAAATTAAACGTTGGTGTCTTAAACTTATTAGTGATTACCCCAATGTAACTTTACATTTTATAAGAACAAATGAGAACTTAGCAGATTTTTTGACAAGAGAAGGACTACCCCCCGGAGACTTACAAAAATTCAATATAAAAGATATACAAATTTCAAATTTCTCTCATGAATTACCAAAAGCAGAGTTTACATTTCAAGAATGGATAAATTTTGTTGCTGATAACCCACAGTATCTAACAATAAACAACCCATCAAATTCTTCAAAACAAGAAAAATCAAAAAACAAAGAAATAAAAGCCATAACGTTAGCCATAACTCACGCAATAGACAACATTAAAGAAACACTTCAACCAATTGATATTTTGAAACAAAAATTGGAAAGACATATTTTAGTCAGACAACAAAAAGCAGAATTTGCCGAAATTTACACACAATGTTTAGCCTCCAAAAACTTTGAGTACATTCCTGAGACAAATAATGATTCAACATCCCCCACCTTTGTTAAATACAAATTAGTAGGAGATTTATTGTTAATTCATAAACAAAACTACCGCATATATGTACCACCATCCTTAGTAGGATATCTTTTAAGTTACACACACTTGTTAGGACATAAAGGAATTACAAGAATGATAGCAGATTTACAATCTTATTATTTTGAAAAAATGTATACACAAACAAAAGAACTCGTTCAGAGTTGTTATGCTTGTTTCTTAACCAATAAAGGAACCCGACAATCAAAATTAGGATCTTACAAATCACCAGATTACCCTTTTCAAGAAATAAACATAGATTTAGCAGAAAACCTGAATCCCATAAATAATCACTCACACTTGCTAGTAGTACAATGTGCTTTGACAGACTTTATATTGATTTACCCTTTAAAATCAAAACAAGCTGAACATGTTACACATACACTCCTCCATGGTGTTTTAATGCCCTTTAACGTAAGACGTATCCATAGCGATAATGGCCCATGTTTTAGATCAACCCACTGGTTAGAAATGATGGCATCTTTAAATATACAAATTATAGCTTCGGCTGCACTTCATCCACAAGGAAGAGGTTCAATTGAACGTCAAATAGGTTTAATTAAACAAATGTTAAAGAAAATGTTAGCAACACGTCCTACACTTAATTGGGAATACTTACCATTTCTAATAGCCAAAATAATGAACAATAGCGTTTCAACTAAAACAGGATTTAAACCCCAAGAATTCGTATTTGGTTCAACAGGAAAAACAGATTCATTTTTAAATTTAGAAAATTGGATGCAACCTCATTATTTAGTACGAAATAACAAACAGAAAATTGATGACTTAACGACAGAAATAAAAGAAATGATAGCAATAGCTACCGACAAATATACAGAACATAAATTACTTGATTTAGAGTACCAAAACAAAAACAGAATAGAAAAACGTTTTAAGAAAGGAGATTACGTATTTGTACTTGACAGAACATATATTCCTGGTAATAGTCGCCCTTTAAAAACTAGATTTCACCCTAGCCCCTATGTAGTTGTAGATACTAGACATACCACAACTAGAGTCAAACGATTAGCAGATAATTTTGAGTCAGTTTATGGAAATGATGACCTCAAAAAGTATGATAAAACGTCACCACTTTTTGCTCAATTACCACCCCAAGTTTCACGTGTGTTATTACATGATTTTCAAAACTTGTTAAATAGCGATTTATGTACAATAGCAAAATTCGATACGTTAGACGGTCCGAATGGTATTCAATTGTTTGAGAATGATAATGAAAATGAGAATGAGGTTGAGAATGAATTGGTTGTCCCTTCACCAAATGATAAAAACATTGACAATAAGGAACAAAATTCACAAAATAATGCAGTTTACGCAGCACATTCTTCGAACCAACAGCAAACACAAATTTTAGACTTACAAGATGAAATTTTAAATGACCCTTTAGACAATGTCATAGCAAATTTTCCTCAAAATCAAACTATTCAACCAAATTATTCTGAAGTTCAAGATAATATTATTCTTTCACTAAATCAAAAATCTGAATTGCCAAAGAATCCAGATGATGTAAACATAAATCCGCAAAGTGTCACTTTAAGCCCACCAGTATTACCACAAACTGCTCCAAAATCTAAAGATAGGCCACCTGACATTTTAGACAGTATAGATTCTGACTCTGATAATGATAGCGATATAAATATCATACATACAAATAAAAATAATGAAAAAACCAAAAAAGTTACTTTTCAGGACATATAATGTTAGCACACTACATATAACTTACTTTCTAGTAAAATATTAAAGACAAAGGAACCATTGAGATTTTCCCCTTTATAAGAGATCCACCCCCTCACGGATATTCAGTTGGATCCTGGTGCTTACGCAGTGAACATCTAGTTCAGTTTACCCCTTTCTTCCTATACTCATCAATTTCTGATGACAGCATTAAGTAGTCAAGTGTAAATTAGCCACACCCCTTTAGCATACAGTAGTACACACATCTTGGAGTACATATATATTGGTACTGTACAACTATAAACTTATGTACACATTTTTCATTTCATATAATATATATTTCATTTCAACTTTTATATTTTACACAAATAGCGTTACATATATACCATTTACAAAATATAAGTACTGTATTCTTGCATAAACATTCTTCAAACTTTTTCTTTCATTTAAGAAACATACACATAAATCAACATCTCTTACAAAAAGCACAAAACTTCTTTTTCTCACCCTGTTTAAGGGAGGGGTCCCCTCAAAATACTTTTTGAAAAACATTTAAATAGCATATAAACTCTTACACTCCCCTATTTCACTCTCTTCTTTAACTCTTTTTCACAAATTCTTTTTCAGTTACCAATACAAAGCAACACATAAATAAAATAAATAAACCTCTCATACTTTTTCTTTCGTTTTTAACTTACTTTCTCTTCAAACCCTCTTTCCGCTACAAAACAAATTTAACACTCAATTTAAAAACCTGTACATAGCACTGTAAATTACACATTCACAGTACACTATATAAACACATTGCTGCACTTTTTCTTCACTTAAATACATAAAAACGTATATATATATATATATATACATATACCTATCTTTCACAATCTTTCTCTCTTTCACACTCATAGTAACGCTTTCTTCAAATAGTCAGTTTAAATTGATCACATAATTCAGTTAATAAGCTGTACACCCCTCTTCTGCTTACACATAGTACGTTCTAACCTTTTTCCCCACTTATATTTGTAGTATTTTAGATTCATAAAATCTCCACATACAAATATACCCTGACACACTTCATAGGAACATGACAGACGAACATGATTGGACTTTAGGAGACTTAATCTGTACGATTTTACAATGGATATGTTTGACACTAGTGACAATCTCCATTTTTGGATTTTACATTGCTTTCTACATAATTATAGGTATAATAGATACACAAGAAGACAAAAGACATAACATGACAGGATGACATAGGATAACAATTAAGAAAATTGATCTGACTTAATAGTATACGGTACAACAATACATATTATAACTGTTTGTTTTTCAATACCTCACTGTAAAACATATATAGCACGTGTACACAGGACACACTAACTAGAAGCACACTTTTCCCACAAGATAGATAGACAGATAAGATAACACGGCACCAGACACCATACATTTCTCATTATTTGAGCAAGCACACTTCACCAATATAAACACCCATTACATACTATCACAACATACACTCTCTCTCTCTCTCTCTCTTCTTTCTCTTCAGTCTCTCTCATCATCAGTCAACTGGTACTCCCCAGAAATAGAAATCACAGTGTCTTTCCTTCCTTCGCTCTCAACCGGTACCTCACTGACCATACCCCCAACAGTCTGCACCTCCTCAACCTTGCTCCCCTCAGTGGATCCCTCCTCAAATGTGTCCTCCTCATGAGACCCACTCTCAGGAACCTCACTCTCAGTAAGCCCCTCACTAGACGCACTCTCATTTCTCTCCACCTCAATAGATACACTTTCCTCATGGCACATTTCCTTAGACACCTCACTCTCAGTATTCACTTTGTCCAGCACCAACCTCTCCAAAAGCACCACCACAGAAGGCATGTTCTTGTAGTTCACCTCACCCTGCTGTTGCACATCAGATAAATCAATTAGCTGTTGCACCTCCGTCTCCACAGTCACAGCCGGTTTCACAGCCACTCCACCAGTAACCTGTAAAAACTCACAGCATGAAAATACACATTTACACACTGGGAGCTTATTATACTGAATGGCATCTTGGATTGATACATTAATATATTATCAGATAAGAGCAAAAACACATTACACTACCTACCCATATGTACAGAATTCATAAAAGAGTATACATTCGCATATAATAGTATCGGAATATACATATATGACAATGCTAGGTAAAATATCAGTGTACGTGCAGAATATAGCAGTACATACATATCTAATAATAATTAAGATATAAGTAACGACCCATTTATGATACAGAGTTAGGTGAAGATCCATAGGATAAGTTATCCAGGAAATTATGTAGAAACTACAAATTTATTTTTAAGCTTCAAAATTCTATTTCAGGCAGCCTTGGAATTGTTTCATAATCAAAAATTGTTACTAGCTTTCAAGAAATCTCACTTTCCTCTTGATTTTTGGCCCCCTCTTTATATGGACATGGAGGAATCCAAGGGCAAGGATGTAATTAGTGAAAATGACCCAGGAGTGTCATCCAAAGGAGATGACTTGTTGTTTGAGGAGCCAGAAGCCCCGCTAGATTTGTCGAAATCTGGATGCTGGCCATACAAGGTCATAGTTCCCTCTGATCCCATACCTATTCCCGTGACACCTTCTCATGAGGACCCCTTCATAGATAATTCATCACCGTGTATGCTTGACAAGTACATGCAGGAAGCCTGGAACAAGCATAACCCAGATCAACCGTTGTCTGCAGGAGACAAGATATCTACCAAGAGAGTAGATAAATGGATGCTGGAGATGATAGAAACGGAGGAAAAGGCCATGGAAGATGTAGTCAACAAAACGGTAGAAGCGCTCAAGACAGCAGCTAGAACAGTGGATGAGGAGCTCACTATACAGGAAATCAGAGAGAAAATACAGAAGAAAGAAGAAGCTAAGAAAGTAACAGAAGAGAAAGCGAATCAGCAGACAGAAGAGTCTGCTTCAGAGGAAGAAGAAATCTTCATAGTAGATGTGGAGAAATCCCCTGAGAATACAGAGAAGAATCCTCAAGAAGAATGCGTGACCCCAGAGAAAGAAGTCATAGCACAGGAGAAGAATGTTGAAGTTACACCTGATGTAGCGGCAAGACCCAGAAGGCCTTTTCTCAAGCTGATAAAGTACCCCAATGTACTGTTCAGGTTATCTATAGCCCTTGGTTATTTAACCAACCCTGACACCGTCAAGGACACCTTGTTCATACCAGCAGATTTGGACACCCCTTGGACTGACCAGCTGCTGGGACTGCAAGCGAAGAGAGCCAGGAGGCAGCCCATAAGAGTGGATGATTTCAACTTCTACATGAACCACAAAGGTTACATCTACCTCCCCAATATTATGACTATCAAGAGAATGTTAATTGCACAGAGATATGCTAGTAGTTGTGAGGAGATTGAGTATGAATGTACTGATGATGATGTCTATTATCATCCTCTTTACTGTAGGATTTGTAATGTGGTACACCATTACTCTACCATATCACACCCCCAGAATTGCCTAACTCTCTTTACCAATGGCCCCAGACTGATAGCTGATCTAAAAGAAGATGATTCATGGAGGCAGGATGCCCAAGCCATTTGTCTAGGAGTACACAGTCTGATGTACATGCCCAGTAATCAGAAGTATAGAATAATCAATATTGGCAATGAAGCTGAATGGGAGTACTCCATACCAAGCTCTGATACCAGTCTCTATGCGCCCCCTGTCACCCATTCATTGTCCCTTATCTGGCATATCAATAATGTCATCTCACTTTTGGGACCCGATATCTACATCCCCATTTTTGTGGAGTTCTATGAAAACCCCAAATACCCAGGTGCGGATGTCGAATTGCATGTTGCAGGATTTGCTAATGCCCTGAGGCATTGCCAGGCAACTTATAGTGGCCCCATTGTAGGTCTTATCTCACCTGTACTAGGAGTAGAGGGAGATACACTTGAGATTTATTACAGAAAGAAGGAACGACTGGCAGTCAAGCAAGTAGCTGGACACCTCATAGGACAAGCCCTAGGTGTGCCTATACTACATATCCCAGTACAAGTCACTGAGTATACTAATAGTGACGCAGGATTATGCTACCCCTATTGGAATCAGGAACCCATTGTCACTGACACAGGCTCCCCCACTAGAGAATACTTCCAGAGACTGGAAATGTGGTTTGATTATGTCCTGCTCAACCTATTTCTGAACATCCCAGTACCTTCCAGACTCACATGAGAAGAAGATGAAACCCATGGGACTACCCACTTGATGTTGAAAGAAAGCATCCACATGCAGCTATTGTATATTTATGTACATATATGTGTCAGTTGAAAAATACACACTAAACACTAGATCTCTTTATTCTATTTATAAACGGAGATAGAGATCTTATGTATATATAAAATGCACCCATGCACCAAGCTACTAACCCATTATGTTACAGATAAACATAGTGTGAGGACAGCTTTAGTTTAGAACGGGAACTACAGCAAGTTCTGTTCTACAAGTGCTACAGAACAACACCCACAAACAAGCTATACGAGAGGTAGAGTTGTACATTCTTCTCTTTGTACATATACTTTAGTAATCATGTATATAGCCATGCCCACCTCTCTATTGCTCAGTTTGTTAATTATCCACTCTTCGTTGGAATTTGAATTTCTCATCGAAGATGGAACCACTTCTTTCACTTCATCTGTAGGAATGAAAGAACTGTTACTGGAAGTAAAAACGGCCATCACTTCCACTGCTCTGACCAAATTTATCACCACAGTAACCTCCATAAGCACATCTATGATAAGCCTTACTGCAAAGCTGACTGATGTAACCGTAGGTACTGGTGCTAAAGGATTAATTAAGAAAAGCTCAACGCATTTATTAGGAATTTCAGGAGTAGGCAAAGCATTGTTGAAATATTTATCACCCAGCAAATCAGAACCTACCTCCCCTGACTGTTTTCTGAGCTACTCTTTGATAGCTGACGAAGATTTAGTAAATGCAGAACTTACTCTACAAAAAGAATGGAATCAAATATCAGAAACTTGGACAGAGGCAGAAATTAAAGCCGATTCAAAGAAACTAAATTCTATAAATTTAGCAACAATTATAATAGAAAGCGAGTTGAGAGATATTTATAGTAAACTACTTACAACTCTCAATACTATTGATTCACTATATGCAGGTATATATCCACCCAATTTATACGGTATGTATTATGGATTAGCTTGCTTAGGAGTCATAACAAATGAGGAACTGTTTCCTCAACCATGTACTAGTCATTCTAAGTCAATTAGATGTCCGATAGAAATCTGGCATCCTAGTACTGTACAACAGTTGCCAACATTTGTGTCTGTCAATTATAATGGTATTCAACTAGTCGGGCCAAATAATGAAGAAAAATTTGTCAAATCTCCACTAGGTAGTCATTACCAAGTCTTACACTGTCAAAAGTCAACTAAACACTCTCACTCTGTGTGTCAATTAAGCAGATTAGAGCAGAATTGTGAAGCAGGTTTAGTTAACAGAGATTTACCTAAGATAATTAAGTCTTGTAATTTCAGTAAAGTTAAGCCTGTATCTAGCATTAGATTAGCTGACAACAGTATTTTAGTCATGGATAAAACTGCCAAGGTAAAAGTACAGAGTACTCTAGGAGAAAATCAGGTAATGACAAATGTACCCTATCGAATACAAAATGCTAAGGAAACCACCATTGAAAGTGATGGTTTAACAGTAAAGTATACAGGTACTACGGGTACAGGTACAGTAACAATTACAAATTCTACCTTACCTTTGCAAATATTAGAGTCATTATTTGAACGCATTCAATTTTCCGATTACTATGAAAACCTATTGACAGCCTCAATATTTGATTACAGCTTATTAGGATTACAAGCATTTATTGTATTTATTTTTGCGGTAATCTTCTGCCAAATTATGGTCCTCCGCAGAAGGACAGCTGTAAAACCATTTAGACCCAGGAGTCAGATGAAAATATTGAAACGGTCGCCAAGACCCATGCGTTTAAGTACATTACCGCATGCTAATGTTTGGTAAATACCATGTGAATAAAAATTGCAGAAAAATAAAGTAATGACCAAGCACAGTAGATACTTTCATCTGGTTTCACCTTTTTTTGTTGTTTTCAATTTGTCTAAATTATGTGCCATAAATGCAACGAGTTGCCAAAGTTAAGGTACACCAACCTGTGATACTTGTTGTGTTAGCAGCACCTGCCCCACCCCCTCTTGGAGTGAGGAGGCACTGTTTAGAAAACAAGCAATTAACCGTGGGAAAATTACAACCACGCAAAAATTTCAAACAAAAATCGAAAAACTATACATAAATTGGACTTTGTTCCAAACCAAAACTACAAAAGAAACAAATAAATTATCTTACATGTAATTTCTAGCAGTGTACAGTTGAGCCGCGTTATCTTGTACATATCTCTATTACTGTAGACCACCCAGTAGACGCTACAAGGAAGAGAAAAAGGAAAATGGTAAATACATATGTAGGATAGTATTAGGAGATTCCAGAAACATGTGTACAAGTAGGATAAGAGTAGGATAAGATAAGGTAAGTACCTTGGCCGCTGCCCTGGTCACCCTCTTGGACA
>Ga0209668_10000530_pt1 | contig 15609 bp, 13 predicted proteins | sample FrelakmetPLP11PL_FD_187150 | JGI IMG/M metagenome (GOLD analysis project Ga0209668, IMG submission 187150) | Freshwater lake sediment microbial communities from the University of Notre Dame, USA, for methane emissions studies - PLP11 PL (SPAdes)... | ecosystem: Environmental > Aquatic >... | reverse complement strand
AGTTGTATGTGGATCTACCGATAAAAAGCTTTGCCTCAGGGTAGATTTAAAGGACCTATTACAAGTTATTGGACAATATTCAGTTGTTAAAGCCACCGTTCCAAATGAAAGCAGGCAAGACATTATTAATTTTACTAGGGTTTTAGACGGCATTACACCCAGTGGTGCTAATATGCATATAGGGAATTATTTTGGTGCGATTGGTCCAAATATTGAATTACAAAGCAAAATTAAAGAACCATTTTATTTTATTGCTGACGTTCATGCCCTCATAACTATCAAGGATGCAAAAGTTTTAGAACAGAATATAACAAATATTGTTCTTGATTATCTCGCATTGGGCTTAGATCCAAACAAGGCAATCTTTTACAGGCAATCGGACATATCTGAGACTATGTATTTAAACACCATTCTTGCAAATTATATTTCATTCGGACACATGAAAAGAATGCATGCATTCAAAGATAAAATAGCTAAAGATTTTGATGAGAATTTAATTAACATGGGTCTATTTAACTATCCAATTTTGATGGCTGCCGACATTCTACTTTACAATCCGGATGCAATTCCAGTTGGTGAAGATCAACGACAGCATGTTGAATTAACTCGCGATATTGCTGAGAGCTTTAACAAATCTGTGGGCAAAAAAGTATTTAAATTACCAATTCCATATATTAGCGATGTTACAGGTAAAATTGTTGGCACGGATGGAGAGCGAAAGATGAGTAAAACTATTGGTAACGTTATTAGTATTTTTGAATCCGAGGAGATAATCAGAAAACAAATATTTAGTTCATATACTGATCCAAATAGAAAGAAAGCCACAGATCCTGGACGAGTAGATGGAAATCCAGTATTTGTGTACCATGATTTGCTTAATTCAAATGTAGATGAAGTTGCTGATTTAAAAAACAGATATATTAAAGGTAAGGTTGGCGATGTGGAGGTCAAGCAAAAATTGTTTGATGCCCACTTAAAATTCTTTAAGGAGGCAAGAGAAAAACGTAAGGAATTTGAAAAAAACATTGACTATGTTAAAGATGTATTAAAAGATGGTGCAGCAAAAGCTAGAAAAGAAGCTCAGAAAACGATGGCAGAAGTTTTAGAGGTAACCGGCCTTAGGAATAAACTAAACTGACTTTTTGATTTTTGACAATAAAATATAGTGCTCGTTATTTTCTTTAATATTATATACCTTAGTCTTAAGACCAACACTTTTAGCTATAAATTTTATATCTTTTGATTTCCACCAACGCTGTTTAATTAGTGCAGGTGGTTGTTTGTTTCCATTTATAGTTATTACTTCTTTAGATACAGTGGTATTTGTTCTGGCATTAAAAATAAAATTTGTCCATTCAACTTTGATTTTGCCAATATCTTTTGCTTCTTTTGTAAAAGAAAATTCTGGGATATAACTTTTAAACCTATCCACATTTTCTATATTAATTAATGCTATACCATCTTTTTCTAAAACAGATTTAATTTTTTTTAGCAATCTTGTTAAGGCTAGTTTTGTAAGCGCAATTTCATTAACAACATTCCACATTAAAATGCACATATTAAACTTTTGAAGTTTGGAAAATTTATGCACAAAAATATCACCATAAATAGTTTCAACCAAATCATCGGAGCTTTTAATAAGAATGTCTAGCATGCCTTTAGATGCATCAATGGCCGTAAGCGTATAACCCATTTTTGTTAAAGGAATTGAATGTCTTCCGGTCCCTGCGCCTATGTCCAATATTGTTTTTGGTGGAGCGCCAACTAAACTTGATATTAAAACGCACTCAGATTCAGTGACTTCTCTACCCTTTTCACCCGAGTATGCAAGATCATAAAATTTTGCATTGATATTATTTGAGTTTGAATTCTTAACTGTCATTATTCGAACATTTCATTCGCTGGAAAGTAATTGATCTCGGAAATGCTGGACGCATCTGCAAAGATCATTGCCAATCTGTCTAAGCCCATTCCCATACCTGCAACAGGAGGAAGTCCAGAACGCAAAGCATCAATTAGGTCTAGGTCAATTCGTATATTTTCTTTGCCAAGTTTTTTCCTCGCTGTACTCTCTTCGTTAAATCTTTTTAATTGCTCATCAGCATCCAAAAGCTCCGTGTAGCCGTTTGCGATTTCAAATCCTCCCATATACAGTTCGACCTTTTCGCAAACGGCAGCATTCTTATCGCTCGGCTTTGTTAATGGGCAAAGTATTCGTGGATAATCATAAACAAAACAAGGCTTATCCTTAGGTAGATTCGGTTCTACCTCATTCAAAAATATTAGTTCAAAGATTGACTGCCAATCATCATCAGCCGAAATTGTATATCCTTTTGATTTTGCGCATTTAGTAATACTTTCAAGAGTATCGATTTTAGATAAGGATTCACTAGAATGTTCATTTAATAATTCATCAACACTTTTCCTTGGCCATGGTGTACTTAAATCAATTTTATTACCTTTATAACTAATTGATTTACCGGGTCTTTTAGTTTTGGAGTTAATAAAACCATTAATGTAGTTTATTAGATCTTCACAATTATTCATTAAGTCAACATATGTCTTTCCTAAGTCATACCATTCAAGCATCGTAAACTCCGGACTGTGGCTCGGGCCAATATCTTCTAGGCCTCTAAATACCTTAGAAATTACGAAGTGATTACCTAATCCTGCTGCTAGTATCTTTTTATTAAATGTTTCGGTAGATGGAATTAAATAAGCCTGGTTTATTTGCCCATTTTTGAACCCCAGATGCGCAGTAACAACGTCAATATATCTTTCTTGTGGGAGAGCCCCAGCCAAAATTGGGCTTTCCAACTCATGATATTCCTTATCTTCAAAAAATTTTCGGCAAGCTTTAATCACATATTCTTTGATGTAGTATCTCGGAAAGAGATGAGGATTTTTCTTTAGTAATTGCCAAGTCTTCATTAAATCAAGTTTCCTTGGAATAATATGTTCCTGTTTCTGTATTTATAGAAATTTTGTCACCAATCTTAACAAACAATGGAACCTGTATTTTCACTCCGGTTTCCATTATTGCTTCCTTAGTTGCATTAGTCGCAGTATTGCCTCTTACGCCACTACCAGTTTCGGTTACGATCAAAGTTATTTTTAAAGGAATTTGGACTGAAATAGCCCTTCCTTCGTAAATAAGCAAAATATACTTACCTTCCGTGTGCAGGAAATTTGTCTTATCTGGGATTTGTTCCAAAGGTACAGCTATTTGGTCAAAGGTTGTGGGATCCATAAAATACGCATCCTTATCATCACTATACAAAAATTGCATTGTTTTGGTATCAACTTCGATCTCCTCGACTTTTTCGACCGATTTGACTTTATTTGTAATAATTTTGCCAGTTTTAATATTTTTAAACTTAACATGATGAAAAGATGCACCCTTGGCAGGTGCGTAGAATACCTTATCAAGAATAATATGCGGTTCGTTGTTGAACATAACGACCATGCCTTTAGTAATTGTAGTTGTAAGTGCCATTAATATATATCTTAAAACTAATCGAGTAATTATAGTCCAAAGCTTTTAATCTAGCAACTTGTAATCTATTAGTGGATTTATCCGTTACTAGATTAGATGGTTAATTATTAATTTAATAATGAATAAACAGAACAAATATTATTACTTACTTATACTTTTATCTGTATTATTCTTCTGTTGTAGTCTTATAGGAGGAGTTTTCTTCCTCATTATGAATGTATATCCATAAATAGTGCAATCTTCGTTGAATTTGTATACTATTTGGTATAGTAATTTTTATTAATTATTTCTATGCCAAAATCTAAAAATCTCAATGAAGCAGAAATTCCGGCGGCTATTACGCCAGAAATCATTAAACCCCAAGTAAATGAAGTACAAGAGCCTGTTGTTGTAGAAGTAAAACCTGCCGCCGTAGTCGAGCCAGTACAGGTAAAAAAAGGTAGAGGGAATGGATTTAAGTGTTTTTGTTGTTGTGGTTTAGTACTCTTATTTTGTTGTTTGTTTACGGTTGGGTCGATATATTTACTGATGAACAAATCTGGTGCAGTGCTTAGGTTTATTTCAGGATCGCAAAAAACTGATGGTATGTCGTATTTATCAACCGCAAATGCAGGAAAATTTAACATCGATACATATGTACAAACAAATCCACCAAAAGAATTGGGAAATGGAAAATTCGAAATGGTCTTAACAGAAGAGGTATTCCTCGAGCTATTATTTAGCAGTCCTGAAAATGCATTCCTAGCAGATTATGTAGGCATTGATATTAAGGAAGGAACTTTTAAAGTACAAATAGATCTTGGTAAACTATTGCATGATCAGGCTTTACTAACTGGTGGATTAGGTATGAACGGAATTATGATAAACACCTCTGATTTGCCGGGGACATATGTAAATATTGAGTTAACCGCAAATGGCGATAAAATGACAATAAAATCGGTAAGGTTAGGTGAGTCTGCTTTGGATTTGGCAACTATGAATAAGGAGTATTTTGACAGTCTTATTGCAGAATTAGAGGCATCTGAAGCGTATAAAAGCATTGAAACAATAGAGTTTAACGATGGCTATGTAAGGCTGGTTATGAATGAGGCTCTGGTGTCTCCAACTAAATAGAAGACATATACGGGAAAGATTTGTATTAAGCTAGATTATTATTAGATTTATTTAGATAATAAATTAACATTATGAATAATAAATTAAAAGGGTATATCGCATTATCAAGAATAATATCAACCTTTCCAAATACTCTGGTAATAACTTTGGTTGCTATTGCAATAACAGATGGGTATTTCGGTTTAAGAGCAATCACAATATTTCTGGCCAATTGGCTTTTTCTAATATCAATTTATGCAATTAATGATGTTGAAGATGCGGATGATGATGCACAAGAACCAAGTAAAGCCAAAAGAAATCCTATATCCAACGGGTCGCTTACGAAAAGCGAAGGATATTTGTACACATTAGCTACTGGAGTTATTTCACTTTTACTATATGGTCTAATCTCTTTTTATGTAGGGAATATTCAAATTTCTATTTTAGCGTCTTTCGGATTAATTATTGGGTATTTGTATTCTTGGAAAGCAGTTAGACTAAAATCAATTCCATTTTTAGATATATTAAGCCACGGATTCATGTTGAGTGTGGCTCAATTTCTAGTAACATATTTTACCTTTACAAATAACTTAACTGAAATAGGAATAACCTTTTCAATAGCTCTATTCTTGATTTCTATACATGGAGACCTTGAAAATGAGAATAGGGATTTTGATGTGGATAGGAAAACTAAAATAAAAAATACTGTACAGCTAATTGGGAATTTAAGAGTATCACGAATTTTACAATACACATTCCTTGTTTTTACTAGTATATTTTTAATATATTCTTTAGCGTGTATGCGCATCAAAATCGATTATTATATATGGCTTTCTATAATAGCTGGCATTTTAATATCTGTTGCAGTATATTTTAAAAAAATTAAAAAGATATCTAAAAGTTACCAGGAAATAGTTGAATTAGTTCTTCAGTATGTGGCATTTGGTATACTAATAGTATATATATTATTAAAAGGTGGATGAAAGTCACTTTGCTTGAACTAAAATCGATAGTTTTAAAAAAACTCTCTACTATTTATGACGAAGGAGATTCAGATAAAATTGCAGAAGTAATTCTTTCGGCAGAACTATCGGGTAAATATTCGCACGGCCTTGTTAGATTACTCGGCCCTCACTTTAATCAACCAAATCCAGAAAAATATAAAAAGCCTGAGGTAAAACAACTTAATGCGAACGTTACGCTCATTGATGGGAATAAAAATTCGGGAATGCTTGTTTTATCAATTGGAACTGAGGAGGCAATTAAAATCGGTCGGGAGAATCCCGTAGGGATTGTCGGAACAATAAATACATTTTCGACCTCGGGGTATATAACAAATTATTTACGAAAAATTACGAGTGCCGGCCTGATAGGAATAATAATGGCTAGGTCAGAAAATTCTGTTACTGGTTTTGATTCAAAGTTTCCCTTATTTGGTACAAACCCAATTGGTTTTGGTTTCCCAACTAAGGAGGGGAATTTTATATTTGATTTTGGCACATCAATAATTAGCTACGGCGGTTTGATGAATTTAAAGCAGAATGGAGCGAGACTACCCGAAGGAATTGCTTTTACTAAAGATGGAATACCAACAACCGACCCAGATGAAGCAATGAAGGGCTCAGTTCTCACATTCGATAAAAGCTATAAAAGTTCAGGTTTGGCAATGATAGTGGAAATATTAGCAGGTGTTTTTGTGGGCGCAGCATACGGAAATGATTTGAAAAACAATCAATGGGGCAATATAATAATAACAATAAAACCAGACCTCTTTATTCAGGCTGATGAATTTAAATCCAGATTAAGTGAATATATTGATTTTATTCAAAAGAATAATGCTGATGGCAGATTGCCGGGTGAATTGGCAACAGAAACGTATAATAAATCTATAAATCAAGGATTTGTAGAAGTTGATAAAGATTTAATTAATAAAATTATGCAATAAAGTGGGAACGAATAAAAACAAAACTGAATTTACAACGACTGCAAAACAAGCTCCAAAGCCACCTTTTTATAATGATAAATCTCTAAAAATCAATCAAGGTAATCTCTGGGAAAAGTCCTACAGCCCCTACGAAACATTAGAAGTTGAAATTGCCCGCGTACTGGGATTAGACGTTATTGATATTTCGTTGGATTCACCAGAGAATAGTAAGTTTGGAGATTTGTCCTTGAATATTGCCCTTAAACTTGCAAAAGAACAAGGGAAAAACCCAAGGCAAATTGCAGAAGAAATGAAATTGAAGCTAGAAAAGGATAATAAGATTTTAGAGTATATAAAAAAAATTGAAATAGCGGGCGCTGGCTTTATTAACTTTTATTTGAAAACCGATTTATTGCTAAATATTTTCTCAGATCTAAGTGATAAAAATACTGTTAAAACACTAAAAGGAAAAAGAATAATGTTGGAATTTGCTCATCCTAATCCCTTTAAAGCATTTCATATCGGTCATTTAAGAAATATAATTTTAGGCGAATCATTGGTACGTTTACTAGAATTCTGCGGCGCTGAAGTGATTCGTACAAACTATCAAGGTGATGTGGGTATGCACATTGCCAAATGCTTATGGGCGTTCAGTAAAGTTAATGAAAATTACTATCCGACAGATGTTACTGAACGTGTTCAATTGATTGCGAAATGTTATACAGATGGGGCAAAAGCATTTGAAAATGAAAAATATGAGGCTGAAATAACTGAAATCAATAAAAAAATTTACACAAAAGAAGATGTCAAAATAAATAAATTATGGGAGTTAGGGAAGCAATGGAGTTTAGATAAATTTCATATGCTTTACAAAAGGGTCGATTCTTCATTCGTCAGAGAGTACATGGAATCCGAGACACTGCAATTCTGCACAAAATATATTAACGAGGCCAAGGAAAAAGGGATCCTAGAATTAAGTGATGGTGCACTAGTTTTTAAAGGGGAAAAGTATGATATAGATACTAGGGTTTTCTTGAACTCTGAAGGATTACCCACATACGAAGGCAAGGAATTAGGATTGGCGTCTATGGAATTTAGTGACTACGGTGATATAGACCTTTGCATTCACAATGTAGCAGTTGAACAAATCAGTTTTTTTAAAGTTACATTCAAAGTAGAATCATTGCTTAATCCAATTTTATATGAGGGAAAGCAATACCATAACGCCTATGAATTTGTTGGATTAAAATCAGGTAAAATGTCATCAAGAACAGGCAACGTTGTTCTTGGCGAGGATATTATAAATGAGGCTGTAAAAAGAATAGATGTTGTTATGAAGGATCGCGAAGGTATCGCTTTAGAAAACAAAAAACAGATAGCGGAGATAATTGGAGTTGGTGCAATTAAGTATTCGTTCTTAAATATCAGTCCCAGTAGCTATTTGGCATTTGACTTGGAAAAAAGCTTAACATTTGAGGGGAACTCTGGGCCATACATACAGTACACTTACACGAGAGCCAACAAAGTCATCACAAATTCAAATATTGATACAGCAAAAATTAATGCGGAAGCTTTCAAGTCAATTATGGTTGCTGAAAATGAAAAAGATTTACTTAAAAAATTATTGATGTTTAACAAAACGGTACTAGATGCCACAAAACATTTAGCTCCAAACATTTTGTGCAACTATCTCTTCGAGCTATCAAAAACATTTAACAATTTTTACAAATTTAACAACATATTAAAAGAGAAAGATCAAGGATTAAGGGAGTTCAGAATTCTACTAACATTAAAAGTGAGGAACAATATTAAAGAAGGTCTCAGGCTGTTGGGAATTGGCGTTCCAGAAAGTATGTAAAATTTATAATAAGATGCAAAAATTCAGGGGTTACGAATAGTATTGTTGAAGACTCTGTTGCATTTGAATAGGTTGTCTCTATAATTGGCATATTCGCATTGAATATTGAATAGCAAGTACTGTATACTCTCGTACAAATAATCAATACTATAATGTCTATTACTCCAAGTATAAAATGTGGTGAACAGAAATTATGTGATCAATGCCCCGTCACAAGTGTTGGCAGAGATGTAATACAGGTTTCTGCCGAAAATGACGCATTTGCATTCGACTTTGATTTATCACTAACAACAGTAAATGTTTGGAGAGTAATCGTATCTGAATCTTTGAAGTTAATGGATGATTCTGATTGGCGACTTAAGGATGTCCAATCAGGTAATACTTTTGTTAAACGACTCATTGATAATGATAACAAATTGACTAATCGTTTTAGACATACAGAAAGTGAATTGGAACAAAAATTATGGTTGGCTTTATCTGTAACGAATGTGGATTTGCACGATAGAGAAAAGAACGAGCAGCTTTTACAAAACACAGCTGATCAAATATCACTTAGAGAAGGGACTAAGGATTATATAGATGAATTAATAAAAAGAGGTTTTACTGTTGGAATAATAAGCTATGGAATAAAAGAAGTAATAGATAGAGTGTTAGAGAGATCAGGCCTCTCAATAAAAGCCGAAGATCGGCCAACTGGAGTTGAGGTTATCGCCTCCTCGATAACAGAATGGAGTAAAAATGGAAATGCTGATGATCGTACTCCCATTACGTTATCAGAAGAATTAGTTGCCAAGATTATTGATCATGCAGATGTATTTACTCAAGAAGCCTTAAAGGAGTTAGGTTTATCTGATGAAGCTATAGATTTTATTAACAGTATTCCTGTAACTCCAAATTCAAAAGGCTCCAAAGCAGAAGAAATGGCAGGGGAAAAACATATTATTGCAGTGGGTGATAGCCTAACAGACAAAGAATTATTGAGGGTAGCAACACATAGAATTGTTGTTTGTAATGCTAGTGAAAATGAAGTTAAACCAGGAAGCAGAGCCTTATCTAATGCGTTGCTAGAATTAGCAAGCAAGGTAATACGTGGAGATAAATTTATAGAAGAGATGAGAAGACGCTTTGTGTTCAGTTAAATGACCTCGCGGAGAATCGAACTCCGATTGTCGGGATGAAAACCCGATGTCCTAACCGTTAGACGACAAGGCCAAATTTTGTATGTAGCTTTTTCTACCAAAGGATTATAGCAAAATACAAATCTCACATCAATCATGTTAAAATACAATGTTTAATTGGATTTTATGTCTTTGGCTAAATACAAAAAACTTTCTTTGGTAATACCAGTCTATAACGAGGAGGTTACATTGGAAAAGGTGTTAGACAAAATTCTTAACGCAGACTTGGGTATTCAAAAGGAATTGATAGTGATTGATGATGCATCAACGGATAGAACTGCTCAAATTTTGCAATTATTTGCTAATGATTCGAGCATAAGGATATTTAAAAACGACGAAAATCTTGGAAAGAGCCTAACAGTAGAAAAAGGAATTAAGCTAACCTCAGGTGATTTAGTAGTGATTCATGATGCGGATATGGAGTATAACCCTGAAGACTTGAAGGAATTTATTAAAATCTTTAACGAGAAAGATGTTGATATTGTTTACGGGAATAGATTTGCGAAAGGATACAAAATTGTTTATCCAGTAATTTGGTTCGGCAATGTCTTTCTATCGTTCCTATCAGCAATTATCACGGGTATTAGGGCAAATATGTGGATTAGAGATGCGCATGTGTGCTACAAAATGGTCAAGGGAGAAATAATGAGAGAGATTGCTAATAAGCTGACATCAACATCGGGGTTTGGTTTTGATACAGAAATTACAGCAAGACTATCCAAGTATAAGGTAAATGGTAAGCATTTGGTTCTCGCTCAAACGCCGGTTAGTTACAATCCAAGAACAATGGGGCAAGGAAAGAAGTTGAGACCTATAACAGATGGTGTTAATGCACTCTGGGAAATCTTTAAATATAATTTTCTGAGTAATTAGAATCAACGAATTGAATTTCGGTATCTGAATCTAAATGAGCATTATCCATAAATCCTTTCATAGAGAATATTCTATTACCATCTACTCCGAAAAAAACTATTCTTTTGACTTTGTCACGGCTATTAAAAAAGTTGATTTGATTGAGCATAAAATCAATGCTATCTTTTGACTGGAAATCATCAAGCCCTATAACAAAGCCTTTACTGTTGCTTTCTATCATCCAGTTATGACAACGTTTAGCACTCTCGATGTCCGCCATACGAATTATTAAATTATTCATATTGTTTTAATAATATGAATAGATTTTATAACCGATAGTATTTTCGTGCTTGAATAAATCCTGAAGTTTTCCTGAAAATGATATAATTAATTATGGAGTACAAATATCCGACTACAAAAGAATACCTCGATTATTTATGTGAAGCTGTGTTTTTCCCAATACAAGTAGCTCAGGATAATACGTTAATTTCTTTACCGGGACAATGCACAATGCAATATGTGTTAAGCCTTATAAATACAAGAATGTTGCCATATAAACCAACAGATATATTAATAAGATTTTTAGGGAAAGATTTTATAAAAAAAGTCGTATTTATATCTATCAGTAAAGAATGCCTGTTTTGTAGTTTTCCCGAATTTTTAAGGAAAATTATTTTTAATCTAAACAACAATGAATGTCTTAATGAAGAATATGATCTGGAAACAAATTCACTTGGAATTCAGAAAATAATTCAGGATTTAACAAATAGAAATATTTTGGTTGTTTTTATAATTGATACCTTACAAAATCCGAAACAACTTGACCCTATAAAGTTCAATTTTCTTCGTGATATACAGAGACTGAACGCAAACAAAATTCGTATTATTTATTCTTTTAACATAGTAGATGTAGACGTAATTTCATCAGAGCTAAAACCAATAATTCGAAACATGGTTTACATTAAACCTTTTTCAGTAGAAGATGTAAATTATCAGGTAAAAAGATTATTTAGTAAATATTCCCGAAATGACCCATCTAGTAAACTTATAGATTCAATTTATGAATACTCGTGCGGGTTGGGTTCTCTAATAAAGAGTATGACTTTGCGTAGTTTTAATTCACCTAATACTATTATTAAAGATTACTCTGAATATGAAGCTCATTATATTCATGAAATCATGTTATTAGATGTTTACAATAAAGAGGAATATAGGAATAAATCAGGTCTTTCAAAAATGAAAAGGATAAACGAATATATAAATAATAATATTAAAACTAATATTCAAGAAAGCGATTTAAAATTAATATTAACCAAAACTGAGGGCAAGATCTATGATTACTTATTGAACAAGTTAAATAATCTGGTATCTAGGGATGAAATATCAAAATGTATATGGAATGATGTAAATAAATACTCGGACTGGGCTATAGATAAACACATTGCCAATACACGAAAGAAGCTTCCAAAGATGTATCGTTTACTCTCAATTAAGGGTCGTGGATTTATCCTTTCCTTGCGAATGTAACTCTAGTAAATCAACCCTAGTCGAAACCCTACTACTAAACATATTACCTAATTTAGTAGGAGGAGTTTTTGTTATACCGTTATGTGCGTACTTAAGCAATTGTTTGTTTACATAATAAAAAGCAAAGATATTTGCAGCAAGTACAGATGCAATTGCTAGCGGCATTCCTATACTTTTAAATTGATCATATATTAAACCTACGATAACTACACTTGCAAGAGTAAATATTCCTATTGTAGCTTTAGCGGATGCAACTGTAGAGCTACGGTCTACGTTTATCGGAGTATTTCCGTTGTATATTGCATATAATTCTTCAGTTGGAATATCAAATACAAAATTCCTTAATGGATAACAACCATATTGTTTAAACATATCGTCTAAAGCAGCTTTAATAATGGCAATATCATTTTGGTTGCTATTTAATATGTCAAGAAAACCATGAAAAGTTTGATCGTCTGCATTTATTGATTTCCTTAATAAATCAATAACATTTTGTGCAATAGTCTCGCCATTTTTATTGTTCTTTAGGAATTCAATAGGAATAGCTGATAATATTTTCCCAGCAATTTGTAAACCAAGTAAATCAGTATGTTGTGGTTCAGCGTCAGACGGTCTAACTTGCACAAGATTTTTTTCTGGCAACCAGTCAAAAACATTTGCGAATTCATTATATCCATCAATAATTACTTTCAAAAGCTGAGGAGTCCAGATATATCTATTGCCCATTGCTAGACATTTTGTTAAATATATTGCGAATTGTGGATCTTCTTTTGATTTGTCTAATAATTCTTCTGGCATTCCTAAAATCTGTGATGCTTGTCCATTAGTTCCATATACAATAGTTTTTAAGAAAAGATCAGACCATTGTGTATTTGGATCCACAACTATTTCATCAGATCTAATTAATAAATCCAGTGGATTAGAAAGTGCTTCGGGTACTCTAAAATTTGCAGCATATTGTGTGTCTTTGTCTAATGTTATATCCTTTCTTTTCTTGCCAGGCTCAATTTTAATATTTCCATTTTCATCCATTCCTAATGTTAAGGCAAAGCTGTAAGATGTATCATTTACTTTAAAAGTATACAACCAAGGTTCTGCCGTATTAATATCCCCACCCCAAAGTATTCTTCCATTATATACATATGAAAAATATTCATCTTCTGGATTAATATCAAAAACACTGTGAATGTATTTGTGAACCTGAGCTAATAATTCATATGATGTAGCATTTAATTCTGGATTATGAATCCCAAAATCAATATCTTGGAAGTTTTGATTTGATAATTCATCATCATTTAATAATCCGCATCTTGAGTAGCTACCTAGCATTTGAAATTTACATCCATTTGCACCCATTTCTCTTATTACGGAAAGTAATTCGGGTGGCTGAGAGGATAATAAAGAATTGATAGTATTAACTGTTCTTTCCTTAAATTGAGTATCTGCAGCATTTTTATTAAATTCAGTATTAGAGTGAAGAAATGGGCCTGTAGTTGTATCGTCTAATACATTACCAGCTAGTTCTATTAATGTATTTGAAAGGACGCCATACCTACGAGAAGCGTTCTCAAAAATACCTTCCTGATTTTCAGCAATATTATTAAGTGACATAATAAATTATATCACAAAAGAGCCTATAGTGGGTGAGTGTGGCGGGATTATATCGAATATATCACGTAATAACTATCCTCATAGAGTTTTTTAATATTCAATTTTTGGTAATTATCTAGCATGTAATTTGATATATCCTCATTCATGCCCTTTTTAATAACTAATGTGTTTGATTTAAATTTAGTTTGTATGATTTCCTTGAATGATTGGTTTGTCCTTGCATAGATTAGATCAGTATCGGTCTCTGTAAAGCCATTGTAGTCTCTAAAATCTTGGTAAAACCTTAGCATTTCTGAGTCGTATAGATACATAAATCCTAACTCCATTCCAGCTGCATATTTGTAATCTCGCGAGTAGTAAATAAAATAGGGAAAGTCCTCCCAAGCATCGTTAAAAATATACTCCCCTTTTGTAACTGACTTGTTAATAAAAAGTGATGCCTGATATGTTTCCGGCATATTAGATTTTAAATCACCTTTATAATCAGTATTTGTTAGATTATCTTTTAAGTATTTTTGATAAAAGAAAAATCCAAAAACAATTAAAAACAACGCCAATATCACACAAAGTATGTGCTTGTATTTAATTACGATTGGTTTGGCACGTTTAACTAGGAGAAGAACGTCATCAAAATGAAGTGATGCAAATATGATCATTGAAGGCGTAAGGTAATCCGAAAACCTTCTTGAGAATAAATCAAGTATAAAAAAAAGTAGGAATAGAACAAAACTTGCCGTCTTTATATTAATAATATTTATTTTTGACTTGGATCGAATAACTCCAAAATATATGATAGTTCCTACAATAAGTGCAAATATATTTACAATATTTGAGATAAGGAGATAACTAGGGTTTGTTAAATCACCAGCAACCTCAAATGCACCTTGAATCTGGAACGATGCGGTTTTGTAGATAAAAGGTATTATAGGTTGAACAGCAAGTATTTGGTAAAAGTTTGATGAAGGATAGATCAATACAGCCGCACCTATTCCGATTAAGACATAAGCAAATGCTGAGATGTATTTTCTCCAATTTTTAATATCAAATACTATCAATATAAAAATAGGAACAAAAATCAAAAATACAGTTGTATGAATTAAGGTATAAAAAAACGAAATTGGTATAAAAAGCCAAAACTTTTTTTTATAGATAAATAGGACTGCTAATGACGTATAAAAAAGTATTATAGAAAATACTAAAGATCTAAGCTCAGTAAACTTAAGTAAAAAGGCTATATTTAAAACAGATGCGGAAAAAACAAGAGCACAATTATATAAACCTGATCTTCGTTCCTTATTGATAAGCTTATAAAACAAGGTAGCAGAAGCTGCAAATAAAAGTGAAATGTAAACCTTCAAGGCTGTGATTGAAGTGAATATAGAAACCAAAATGCTAAGGTATAAATCATATACCAATGTGTTATCAGCATTTATCGTCGCCCAATATGTGAATGGCAACATTTCTTTATATGATGCTTTTTCAAATCCAAATTCCTTAAGAATCTCAGCTTTAGCAATATGAGTGTAGCTATCGTTACCTGCTAATCTGTCTGGGCTTGTCCAAACAAATTGGTATAGCAACATTAGCCCAAAACACGAAGCGAAAATAATTAGATAATATTTGTTTTTTCTTAACCAAGAAATCATATATGTAAAATGCTAATTTATTTTATAAACCATCATACCGTCAAAATCTTTAAGGAATGTTCTATTTGTATCATCTCTCCTTTCTGGGCAAATATATGCATCACCACTTATGGCATCATTAAAATCCTTTACCACGCTAGCTGTGTTGTATATTCTTGATTTTGAGAACAAATCATATTTAAGCGGAGCATAAAGCATGATCCTTTCACCCGGATTCTTTAAATAATTGCTATACATAATTAATGAATATGTGTCGCATGTGTAAACGTGAGTTGCGGTCATCTCTGTGTCTATGAATGCAGATGATTCACTAAACCTATGTCCAGCAGGTGGTAATTGTACGCCAACAAGTAAAAGTAAATAAGTAATAAGAAACAACAAGGTCATTTTACCCCAAAGCTTTACTGACAAAAACGCAATAAGCA
>Ga0209668_10000529_pt1 | contig 15611 bp, 14 predicted proteins | sample FrelakmetPLP11PL_FD_187150 | JGI IMG/M metagenome (GOLD analysis project Ga0209668, IMG submission 187150) | Freshwater lake sediment microbial communities from the University of Notre Dame, USA, for methane emissions studies - PLP11 PL (SPAdes)... | ecosystem: Environmental > Aquatic >... | reverse complement strand
CACCAATGTCGCGCCACGGCTCGACACCGGCCAGCAGCGTCGCGAGTTCGCTGGCATCCTGAAAGCCGAGATTGATCCCGTGGCCGGACAGCGGGTGTATGCCATGTGCCGCATCACCGACCAGTGCCAGGCGCGGCGCCACGGTTTGCGGAACGCGGATGAGGCGCAACGGGAACGCGACCGGCGGGGTAAGCAGCTCGAGTCGCCCGAGGGCCTGCCCGCCAGCCTCGGCAACGCGCGCGCAGAAATCTTCTTCAGGCAGGGCGCAGAGTTCATCGGCATGGTCATCGCTAGTCGACCAGACAATGGAAATACGGTTCCCCGGCAGCGGCAGATAGGCCAGCACGCCAGCGTCGGAAAACCATTGGTAGGCGATGTTGCGGTGTTGCCTTTCGGTCGCCAGGTTGGCGACCACGCCCTTCTCACCATACGGGGTGTCGATCGCCGCCAGGCCGGCGCTCCGGCGCACCCAGGAATCGCGCCCGTCGGCACCCACCAGCAGACGCCCGGACAATGTATTTCCGTTGGTCAGTGCCAGCGTAACGGCGTCGGCGGCGAAATCCAGTCGCTCGCAAGCAGCCGGGCAGAACAGCGTCAGATTGCCCTGGCGCTTGGCGCTCTCCCAGAACTCGCAGGCCATCAGCGACGATTCGAGGATCCAGCCGAGTTCAGGAACACCGGCTTCATAGGCCGAGAACGCGAGGTGGCCGCCGGCATCGCCATGCACATCCATGGCACGGATCGGAGAAATGCGCTCGCCATCGAGATGACGCCAGGCCCCGATCCGTTCGAGGAAGGCAGCGTTGGCCGGGCTGATGGCATAGACGCGCGCATCCCATCCTTCCGGACGCCGCGGCGGCTGATGCTCGACCAACGCAATGCGCAAGGGCGTATCGCGCAGGGCGATGGCAAGGCTTGCGCCGGCGAGTCCGCCACCGACGATGATCAGGTCAAACTGCTGCATTGCGGCGAATTGCCGTGTCAGTACATGTGGCGCAAGGCTCAGACCGGATTGCCGGTCGGCTTGTTGGGTCGCGGCCGGCGATTGTTGTTATTGCCGCGCGGCCGGTGCTTCTTGGGCTGGCCGGACGGCTTGTTGTGGCCCATGCCGCCGCCACCGCCACCCGGACCGCCACCGTGCTCGGAAGCCGAAATGCGATTGCCCGGTGCGAGCTGGATTTCGAGCTCGACGATTTCATCCCACTGCTCGTCGGTTCTGTCCCGCTCGGGGATAGAGAGCAACTCGCGCAGACGACGCCGGTTGTCGTTGGCGGGTAGTGCCGACTGCTGGATGGGGGGAGGATTTTCTGGATTCTGATCGTTCATTGCAAACTAAAAAGGCGGAACCCGTTTGCCACGGGCCCCGCATTGGGTGATGCCGCTTATTTCTTCTTGGCAGCGGCTTTCTTCGGAGCGACAGCAGCCTTGAAGGCGGTACCGGCGGTAAATTTTGGCACCGTCGTGGCCGCGATCTTCAGCGTGGCGCCGGTTTTCGGATTCTTGCCGGTGCGCGCAGCGCGCTTGGCCGACTTGAAGGTGCCGAAACCAACCAGCGTGACAGACTCCCCTTTCGAGACCGTCTTGACGACCGCAGCAATAATGGCCGACAACGCCTTGTCAGCAGCAGCCTTGGTAATACCAGCTTCTTGTGCAGCAACCTCGACCAACTCGGATTTATTCATCTAAGTGCCTCCTGTTAACTACTTAGGTTTAAGAGAACTGGCCGTTGGCACGGCAGCACGGCAAAAGTAGCACATTTTCCGCATAAGTGCTGATGCCATCAGGGATATTTGATGCCGGCGCCCTGAATTTGTGCCTTTCGCACACGTCGACCGCAAGCGGAGCATAAAAAACCCCGGCGCGCGGCCGGGGCTTATCGCTGGAAATGAAAAATCTACTTCTTCTCGTCGGCGCCCTTGTCTTCCGGCTTCTCACCGTGCGAGATCGCGGTCGCGCCTTCATTGCGCGCTCCAATCTTCTGGTCGATTGGCGGCAACTGGTGGGCGATGCCCTTGTGGCAGTCGATACAGGTCTTGCCTGCGGCAAACGCCTTGGGGTGCTCACGGGCGGCACGGTTACCCTGTTCGGTGAAATCCATGTAGTCGTAACGGTGACAGTTGCGACATTCCTGGGAGTTGTTGGCCTTCATGCGGTCCCACTCGTGTTGCGCCAGTTCGCCGCGCTTGGCATTGAACTTCTCCGGCGTGTCGATGGTGCCCAGCAACTTGTGCCAGATCTCATTGGAGGCCTTTATCTTGCGGATCATCTTCGGCCCCCATTCCCTGGGCACGTGACAGTCCGGACAGGTCGCGCGAACCCCGGTACGGTTGGTGTAGTGGATCGTATTCTGGTATTCCTTGAAGACGTTCTCCTCCATTTCGTGACAGGAAATGCAGAACGACTCCTTGTTGGTTTCCTCGAGCGCCCAGTTGAAGCCTCCCCAGAAAACGATGCCGGCGCCAAACAGCAGAATCACCGTCACCAGACCGACACGCTTTACCCAGGCGGGCATAAATTTTTTGAGACTCATCATTCCCCCTTCTTCGCTGCAGGCTTATAGGTATTCTCGACCAGCGGCTTGGCATCGAATTGCGGCACGTGGCACTGCATGCAGAAGTAACGGCGAGGGGAGATATTGGACAGTTTCTTGTCTTCCCGGTCCAGGTAATGCGACTTGGCCACCTTGGTGGCGCCGGTTTCCTCTGCGCGCTCCTTCGAGTGGCAGTCCATGCACTTGTTGAAGTTCTGCGTGATGTTGTAGCCCTTGATACTGTGCGGGATCAGCGGAGGCTGCTTCTGGAAGTTGCGGGGAATAAGATCCTGATCCTTTTCCGGACGGAACATATTGTCGTTCTTGGACAGTTGCTCGATTGGCACATTGCCGCGCAACGACTCCAGTTTTTCCTGTGCGCCGGCACCGCCCGCTCCCAGCAGGAGCACTGCGGCCGCCAGGCCCAGAGCAGGGACAAATCTCATGTTTTCACCCTCCAATTGACGGCCGCGCTTTCTCGCGGCCGTTTTCATCGTGACGATCAGACAATCAGGCCCGAACGACCTTGACCGCGCATTTCTTGTAGTCGGTTTCCTTGGAAATCGGACAGGTCGCATCCAGCGTCAGCTTGTTGACCAGGCGCCCGGCGTCGAAGAACGGAACGAAAACCAGGCCGCGCGGCGGCTTGTTGCGGCCGCGGGTCTCGACGCGCATGGCGACCTCGCCGCGGCGGGAAGCGATCTTGACTTCCATGCCGCGCTGCAGTCCGCGTGCCTTGGCATCGTCGGGATGCATGAACACGACTGCATCCGGGAAAGCCTTGTAAAGTTCTGGAACACGTCGGGTCATGGTGCCGGTATGCCAGTGTTCCAGTACGCGGCCAGTGCACAGCCACATGTCGAATTCCTTGTCCGGCGACTCGGCGGGTGGCTGATAGGGCAGCGCAAAGATCACCGCCTTGCGATCCTTGTGACCGTAGAATGCAACCCCCTCGCCCTTCTTCACGTATGGATCGTAGCCTTCGCGGAAGCGCCACAGCGTTTCCTTGAGATCGACCACCGGCCAGCGCAGGCCACGCGTCTGATGGTAGGTATCGAACGGCGCCAGATCGTGGCCGTGGCCGCGACCGAACGGTCCGTATTCCTCGAACATCCCTTTCTGAACGTAGAAGCCAAAATATTTGGATTCGTCATTGTCGAATCCGGCCGCCGTTTCGCTGACCTTGTACTTGTCGACCACGCCATTGGCGTAGAGGACATCGTAGAGCGTCTTGCCCTTCAGCTTGGGTGCCTTGGCGACGAGTTCCGCCGGCCAGACATCCTCGACCTTGAAGCGCTTGGAAAACTCCATGACCTGCCAGAGGTCGGAACGCGACTCACCCGGCGCCTTGACCTGCTGGCGCCAGAACTGGGTGCGCCGCTCGGCATTGCCGTAAGCCCCTTCCTTTTCCACCCACATCGCGGTCGGCAGGACAAGATCGGCAGAAACCGCAGATACCGTCGGGTAAGGATCGGAAATGACGATGAAGGTTTCCGGATTGCGCCAGCCCGGAAAGAGTTCCTCGTTGATGTTCGGACCGGCCTGCAGATTGTTGTTGCACTGCTGCCAGTAGAAATTGACCTTGCCATCCTTCAGCGCGCGCGCCATCGCCACGGCATGCAAGCCCGGCTTGTCGGGAATCGTGCCTTCAGGCAGGTTCCACAATTGTTCGGCAATCTTGCGGTGCTCCGGATTGGTGACCACCATGTCCGCCGGCAGGCGATGCGAGAAGGTGCCCACCTCGCGCGCCGTGCCGCAGGCAGACGGCTGACCGGTCAGCGAGAACGGGCTGTTGCCCGGCTCGGAGATCTTGCCGGTCAACAAGTGGATGTTATAGACGAGGTTGTTGGCCCACGTGCCGCGCGTATGCTGGTTGAAGCCCATGGTCCAGAACGAGGTCACCTTGATCTTGGGGTCGGCATACAACTCGGCCAGCGCCTTGAGATCCTTCACCGAAACGCCGGAGAGCTTGGATACAGACTCGGCCGTGTATTCGGAAACGAATTTCTTGTACTCGTCGAAAGTAATCGCCTCGGACTTGCCGGTATCACCCTTTGGTTTGCCGTCAGCGCCCGGGTAGCCGTTGCTGGTTGCATCCTTTTCAAGCGCGTGCGTCGGACGCAGGCCATATCCGATGTCGGTGGCGCTCTTCTTGAAGTTGATGTGCTTGTCGACAAACGCCTGATTCACCTTGCCGTTCTGGATGATGTAGTTGGCGATGTAATTGAGGATCGCCAAATCAGTCTGCGGCGTGAAGATCATCGGGATATCGGCCAGCTCGTACGAACGATGTTCGAAAGTCGACAGCACGGCGACCTTGACATTCTTGTTCGAGAGCTTGCGATCGGTGACCCGCGTCCACAGGATCGGATGCATCTCGGCCATGTTCGAGCCCCACAGCACGAAGGCATCGGCGTGCTCGATATCATCGTAGCAACCCATCGGTTCGTCGATGCCGAAGGTACGCATGAAGCCGGCAACGGCCGAGGCCATGCAGTGGCGCGCGTTGGGGTCGATGTTGTTGGTGCGGAATCCGGCCTTCATCAGCTTGGCGGCAGCATAGCCATCCCAGACCGTCCACTGGCCCGAGCCGAACATGGCGAGGCCGTTCGGCCCCTTGGCCTTCAGTGTCGCCTTGGCCTTTTCTTCCATGATGTCGAACGCCTGCTTCCAGGTAATCGGCGCGAACTCCCCGTTCTTGTCGTACTTGCCGTCCTTCATGCGCAGCATCGGCGTCTTGACGCGATCTGCACCGTACATGATCTTGGACAGGAAATAGCCCTTGATGCAGTTGAGGCCGCGATTGACTGGCGCCTCCGGGTCGCCCTGGGTGGCCACCACGCGACCATCCTGCGTGCCGACCAGCACACCGCAACCGGTACCGCAGAAACGGCACGGTGCCTTGTCCCAGCGGATTTCGTCCTTCTGGGGCGCGGCCACCGCGCTGGCACCGGGCAAGCCGGCCGCCGAAATGGCCGCCGCTGCTGCGTTGGCCTTGATGAAATCCCGTCGATTGAGTTTCACGCCGCTACCTCCTCGGTATCTGACTTGTCGTCGCTATATTGATAAACCATGGCCACCGACGCGACTCCGGGGATGCCATGAAGCGCCACATAGGAATTGGCGGCCGATTCGGTATCGTCGTCCTCGAGGGTGACAACGACCTTTCCCAGCGGGCTGCGGGCATGGATTTCCACCCCCGGCATCCGGGCCAATGCCGCGCACGCCTCGTCGAGACGCGCGGGAACGATATGCACGATGGCGCTTGAAATATTCATTGAGTTCAATCCTCTTCGCCCGCAGCTCACAGTCAGCGAGCACCCTACCTGATAGCATGATCCCGATCCGTGCACGCATTCCGTTGATTTGTATCAACTCCCATGTTTTTTCCTGATAATTAGTTCCACTGCCCGATGGCAACTAATACTTTTGAACTAGCACAGCAAGCGAGGCACCGCGATAGGCCTTGCCTATCAAGCTCATTCCCTGATTCAATTGGCTCAATGCCACAACCCGAACTATCATTAACTCGTTGCAATTCATCAACCAAGGAGAAAACCCCATGTCGCTCATCAATACCCAGGTTCAACCGTTCAAGGCCCAGGCGTTCCACAACGGCAAGTTCGTCGAAGTCACGGAAGAAAGCCTGAAGGGCAAGTGGTCCGTCCTGATCTTCATGCCGGCCGCATTCACCTTCAACTGCCCGACCGAAATCGAGGATGCCGCTGACAACTACGCCGAGTTCCAGAAGGCCGGCGCCGAGGTGTACATCGTCACCACCGACACCCATTTCTCGCACAAGGTCTGGCACGAAACCTCGCCGGCTGTCGGCAAGGCCAAGTTTCCGCTGGTCGGCGACCCGACCCACGCACTGACCAACGCCTTCGGCGTGCATATTCCGGAAGCCGGTCTGGCACTGCGCGGCACCTTCGTGATTGACCCGGAAGGCTTCATCAAGACCATGGAGGTCCATGACAATGCCATCGCCCGCGACGTCAAGGAGACCCTGCGCAAGCTGAAGGCCGCCCAGTACGTGGCTGCGCACCCGAACGAAGTCTGCCCGGCCAAGTGGCAGGAAGGCGCCAAGACCATCGCCCCGTCGCTCGACCTGGTCGGCAAGATCTAAGCCTTAACGCGAACCACCAATCCGCTCCCGCTTCGGGGGCGGTGCGGATTCCAGTCAAAAGGGGCCGGTGAGCCCCTTTTCACTGAAATTCTCAAAAAAGGGAGAACAGCATGCTCGACGCAAACATCAAGTCCCAACTCAAGGCCTATCTCGAAAAGCTGCAGACGCCGATCGAACTCGTCGCCTCGCTCGACGACAGTGCCGCGGCGCAGGAAATGCGGGGCCTGCTGACCGACATCTCCGAATTGTCGACAAAAGTCAGCCTGCGCGAAGACGGCGACGCCGCACGGCGCCCCTCGTTCGCCATCGGCCGCCCCGGCGAAACGGCGCGCATCAGCTTCGCCGGCCTGCCGATGGGCCACGAATTCACCTCGCTGATCCTCGCCCTGTTGCAGACCGGTGGCCATCCGCCCAAGGTCGACGCCGACGTGATCGAGCAGATCAAGGCGCTGCCGGGCAATTTCCGTTTCGAAACCTACATTTCGCTGTCCTGCCACAACTGCCCGGACGTCGTGCAGGCGATGAACCTGATGGCCGTGCTCAATCCCGGCGTCAGCCACGTGATGATCGACGGCGCGCTGTTCCAGGGCGAAGTCGAGGAGCGCCAGATCATGGCGGTGCCGACCATGTACCTGAACGGCGAGGAATTCGGCGCCGGCCGGATGAGCATCGAGGAAATCATCGCCAAACTGGACACTGGCGCCGCCGCCCGCGATGCAGAACGGCTCAGCGCCAAGGACGCCTTCGACGTGCTCGTCGTCGGCGGCGGGCCGGCCGGCGCCGCGGCTGCCATCTACGCTGCGCGCAAGGGCATCCGCACCGGCCTGCTGGCCGAGCGCTTCGGCGGCCAGGTCATGGACACGCTGGCCATCGAGAACTTCATCTCGGTCAAGGAGACCGACGGCCCGAAGCTGGTCATGGGCCTGGAAGAACACGTCAAGGACTACGACGTCGACATCATGAACCTGCAACGCGCCACGCAGCTAAAAACCGGCGACCTCGTCGAGGTGACGCTGGAAAACGGTGCCGTACTCCGCAGCAAGTCGGTCATCCTCGCCACCGGCGCCCGCTGGCGCGAAATGAACGTGCCGGGCGAGCAAGAGTATCGCGGCAAGGGCGTCGCCTACTGCCCGCACTGCGACGGCCCGCTGTTCAAGGGCAAGCGCGTCGCGGTGATCGGCGGCGGCAACTCGGGCGTCGAGGCGGCGATCGACCTCGCCGGCATCGTCGGCCATGTCACGCTGCTCGAGTTCGACAGCAAGCTGCGCGCCGACGCGGTGCTCCAGCGCAAGCTGTTCAGCCTGCCCAATGTGACGGTATTCACCAGCGCGCTGACGACCGAAGTGACGGGTGCCGACGGCAAGGTCAACGGCCTGGTTTACAAGGACCGCAACACCGAGGAAATGAAGCGCATCGACCTCGAGGGCGTCTTTGTCCAGATCGGCCTGCTGCCCAACACCGACTGGCTGAAGGGTACACTCAACCTGTCGAAATTCGGCGAAATCGAGATCGATGCCAAGGGCCAGACCTCAGTGCCCGGCGTCTTCGCGGCCGGTGACTGCACGACGGTGCCCTACAAGCAGATCGTCATCGCCATGGGCGCCGGCGCCACTGCCTCGCTCAGCGCCTTCGACCACCTGATCCGCACCTCGGCCCCGGCCTGAGCGTCCGGTCCACAAAAAATGGCCGCCACGGTCGACCGGCCGTGGCGGCCATTTCCTTGTGTTCAGTTCCCGCTCAGTCGCTTGCCGAACGAAACCGCATAGGCCGGCGAACGGAACTTGAGCACCGGGTCGTCGGTCGGCGCAATGCCGTCGGTCATGACCAGCGGATCGTAATTGATCGCCTCGCAGGCGCCGCCCTTCTGCGGCATCGCGGCGCTGAGGCTCAGCGTCCCGGCCTTGATTTCCTTGCGCCCGGCCGGCCACAGCAGCGTCGGGTTGTCTTCCGGATCACCCGGCTGGCCGATGGTGACCAGCATGTCCCAGCGCACCGGCCCCTGCTGGGTGCGGCTGATCAGCGCCGGTTCTAGGAAATTGGCACCGGCCGACTTCAGTTCTTCGTCGCTCAGGCGCTTCTCGCCGTCCTGCGGCACGAAGCGCCAGCGCACCAGCGTCGTCTTGTCGCCCTGGCCGACGAACTTGAAGGTGTGGATGCCCCAGAAGGCGCTGTTGGCATAGCTGACCGGTGGATTGTTGGCGGCCAGGTACTCCGATTGCGCGAGGTTGTCCGGATGGCTGGCCTTGAAGGCCTTCATCTTTTCCGGGTCGGGCTTGCCGGTGGCGGGATCTGGCTGCAGCGCGCGCATCAGGTCGAGAAAGGTCTGCGGACTGGCGGCCCCGAACATCGGCGTGTTGAGCATTGCCATCTGGTGCACAGCGCCGCTGCGCAACTGGAACTGCAGCGCCATGCCGCGGACGTTCTTCGCCGTGTCCGGCACCTTGGGATTGCCGCCAGTCACCGAGAAACGCGCGACCACCGGAACCGGCTTGCCGGAAAACAGCTCGGAACGGCTGTAGGCGGCTGCTTCCTTGGACCCCACGAATTCGCCGAGCGCACAAGTGCCCTTGATGTGGTTGCGCCGCTCGCCCTTGTTGACGCCGAAAACCCCTTCGATCGCGCTGACCACTTCCGGCGCCGACACTTCCTGGTCCGCCGCGCTGGCGAACGGGGCGCCGAGCGCCAACACGCCGGCAACCGCATAGTGCGGCAACATTTTCTTGTACATGGTTATTTTCCTCTGTGGGTTGTGGGACTACTTGTGTTCGAGTTGATCGTAGACAGCCGTCGCGACGCGCGCCAGTTCCCCCTTGTCGATGCCGGCCGACAGCGCATAGCCGAACTTGCCATCGACCCAGTAGAACACATTGACCGGACCTTCCTTGGCGAAGCGGAATCCGGTGTCGTGGTTGGTCGTGTTTTCAGTCGTCACGTACAAGGTCAGGCGCTGGCCGCTGGCGTCATGGTACATGAACTGGGCGACCGGGCCGCTGTTGCCGGGGAGCAGGCGACCGCCGATCAGTTCGTAGCCGATGGCGCCAAGCTTGGGCGGAGTGACCGGGGTGCCGAGGCGCTTGGACAGCCACTTGACCAACTGGTCTTCCTGGTCGGCAGTGACTTCGACGGGCCGGCGTACATCGGGGCTGTAGACCACATGCGCCACCGCCGCCTGGCGCGGCAGCGGCGTCATATGGACCATCTGTTCGCCGCCCTGATAGCGGGCATGTCCGAGCCAGCCCGCAGCGCCGCCGATCACGGCAATGACCACGCCGGCGGCGAAGCGCTGCAAGGACCAGCGCGACAAAAATGGCTGTTTTTTCGCGTCGACCGCGACCGGCGGCTTGGCGGCAAGCCGCCGCAGGCTGGCCGGGATTTCCTCGTCGAGGACCGGATCGTAATGCTGGCGCAGGGCATCGCGCTGCGCGCGATAGGCGCGCACCCGCGCCGCCGCCTCGGGCTGCGCCGCCAGGTAGTTTTCGACCTCGGCCCGGCGCGTTTCCGGCAACTCGGCATCGACGTAGGCGTGGAGGTCGGCTTCGGTGATCGCTTGTTTGCTCATCTGACGACTCGCAGGTTGGTTGAAGGCGGCCGCCCGTCAAGGATCAGCCGCAGGCGTTCGCGGCCGCGGGAAAGGCGCGACATGACGGTGCCGACCGGAATGCCCAGCGTGGCCGCCACTTCGTCGTAGCGCATTTCCTCGATCGCGACGAGCAGCAGGACGGCGCGCTGCTCTTCCGGCAGTCGGGCCAGCGCCGAATCGAGATCGCCCAGTTCCAGCCGGTCGCTTTGCGTGGCACGGGTCGGGACCGCGCAATCCTCATCTTCCATGGACAGCGTGTTCAGGCCCGGGCGCCGCAATTGATCGACGCGCAGGTTGTGCATGATGCTGAACAGCCAGGCGCGCAGGTCGCTGCCCTGGCGCCACTGGGCGACCCGTGACCAGGCGCGTTCTAGCGTGTCCTGCACCAGGTCGTCGGCCGCCGCGCGCTCGCCGACCAGCGCCCGCGCGTAGCGGCGCAGGCGCGGCAACTCGGGCTGGAGCGCGCTGCTGTCCACGTGGCCGCTTAGGGTTTGGCGACCTGCCAGACATTGTTGACGCCTTGACCGGTCTGGTCGCCCGGCTTCTGGTCCTTGACCCAGTAATACAGGGGCTTGCCCTTGAAGGCCCACTGCTTCTTTCCGTCGTCACGGGCGACGATGCTGTAGTCGCCGCTCGCCATCTGGCCATCGGCTGCATAGAACGGCGGCCAGTTGGTGGCGCACGGGCCGTTGCACACGCTCTTGCCGCTGCCGGCCGCATCCTTGTCGAAGGTGTAGAGCGTCATGCCGTTGGGGCCGGTGAGTGCGCCCGCAGAAACCATTGCCGGTCCGGCTGCCTTGGTTTCGTATGACGAACAGGCTGCCAGGGAGGCGGATACGAACAGGACGAACAAGAGGCTTTGCGCAAATTTCGGTGCAGTCATGATTTTCTCCGTTGGTGTCGTGGGTGCTACACCGGGATAAACGAAAGGCATCCCGGGTTTATTCCACCCTCGGCAAGATATTATTTCTGCGCCAGCCCGAGCCGCCACAGGGAAGTCACTTCCGCCGCCCGCGCCGCATGCAGCGGGTCGCCCCCATCGCGGCATTTCGGGTGCTTCGGCCGGGTATCGATGCGCCCGAGCACCTTCAACCCGCCCGCCGCAATCCAGCCCAGCAATTCATCGCGCGAACGCAAACCGAGATGCTCGGCCAGATCGGAAATGATCAGCCAGCCCTCGCCGCCCGGCGCCAGATGCGCCGCCAGCCCACCGAGAAAACCGCGCAGCATCCGCGAATCCGGGTCATAAACCGCATACTCGACCGGCGAACTCGGCTGCGCAGGCACCCACGGCGGGTTGCACACCACCAGTGGCGCCCGGCCCTCCGGGAAGAGATCGGACTCAATCACCTCGACGGTTGCGGTCAACCCCAGATTTCGGGCATTTTCCGTGGCGCACTGCAAAGCCCGCGGATCCTGATCGGTAGCGACCACGCGCTTGATGCCGCGCCGCGCCAGCACGGCGGCCAGAATGCCGGAACCGGTGCCGATGTCGAAAGCCAGATCGCAATCCGCCGGCAACGGCGCCCTGGCCACCAGATCGACATACTCGCCGCGCACCGGCGAAAAGACGCCGAAATGCGGGTAAATCCGCCCCTCCACCGCCGGCACCGGGATGCCCTTCTTGCGCCACTCATGCGCACTGACCAGCGCCAGCAAGCCGCGCAGGGAAATTACCGAATCCTCGCCACCCGGCCCCAGCGCCTCCAGACAAGCCGCCGCCACCGCCTGCCCGCGCCGCAGCGGCACGCGGTAATCGGCCGTCAGCGGCACCAGCAAGCGCCCAAGAACCGCCGCCCGCCGCCCCTGCGCCTCGCGATGCTGATGAAAAGCCGCGGCCGGCGTCGCCGGCTTTTGCTGCGCCCCCTCGCGCGGCCCGCGATCCACCCGCCGTGCCAGCGCCTGCAGCAAGTTGCGCGCATTCTGGTAATCGCCGCGCCACAGAATCGCCGTCCCCTGCACCGCCAGCCGATAGGCCGCATCGGCCTTCAATGTGTCATCGGCGACGACAACCGATTCCGGCGCCGCCACCCCGGCCTCGGAACGCCAGCGGACAGCACGCTCGACGCCGGCTTCCTGCCAGCGGATGGTGGGGTACGGGGTAGTGGTCATGCTTCCTTACGTAACGCTGCCGGCGTCGTGCCGAACCAGCGCTGACAAGCCCGGCTGAGAGACCGCTGTTCGCTGTAACCGAGGAGAATTGCCACATCCACCAAAGGCAGCGCGGCTTGGGCCAGGAACTCATGCGCCTGGCTTCGCCGGACGCGGTCCAGAATGTCGGAAAAGCGGATTTGCTGGACCTCCAAACGTCGCTGCAAGGTGCGCTCGTTCATCGCCAGTTGCTGGGCGATGCTGGCCAGACTACAGTCGCCATTAGCCAGTTGGCGTGCGATCAATTCTTCTATTTGTTGGACAAGATCAAGCGGATTGCGGCGAATCAGGTGCGCTACAAAGCGTTCGACAGCAACGCGAATATGTGGATTTCCGCTATCCAGAACCTCCTGGAGGAGCGCTTTGGGAACAATCACGCCGTTACCGGACTGCTGGCACGCTACTTCACACTCAAAGATTTCACGGTAACGGGAAAGCGGAACACCGGCCGGGTGCGCAAGCAGCACCTGCCAGTCGGCACCTATATCCCCTCTCAGCATGCGTAGGGTCTGGATCAGCAACAAGCAGCACATCTCCACTGACTGACGATGCGCGCCGCAAATCTCCGAAGGCAGTTCGTACCGTAGCCAAATGAGTTCTTCGGTGGGCCCTGCTTCCATCCGCAGCGAGGTGCGCGCGACGTGGTACGGCAGATTACGCGCGATCGCAATCAGTGCATTGCCCACGGTGTCGGCGCGACGGGCAACCAGTGCGATGGGGCCGAGTGCCGAAGAATCCTGGCGCAGTGCAAGGCGCAGACCAAAGTCCGGGGTGGCGAGCTGTGATGCCGCGTTCTCAAGCAGTGCAACTGCGCCGGGCATACTGATTGTTGCTTCCGGTCGGACGAGCATTTGTGCGGACAGCCCGACCTCATGAAGCAAGCCTTCGGCGTCGCCACCAAACTCCCTGACGAGTTCGGCAAAACCAGTGAGTGCGCGGGCACGCACCAAAAGAGGAGAAGAATTCATTTGGCCATGGTTATTGAAATGTCGTCAAATGTCCACTCGATGTCGTCTATTGTCCTAGGGTATCGATGCATTCCCGAACAAGATTCCAATTGGTAACTTCCGCACCACAGACTATTGTGAACCTTGGGTTAAGTCCTTCGGGCTCACGAGATTCGGCAATTGGAGCAAGCAATGAAAAAGCAGTTATTCGGGTTGGTGCTGTCCGCTATTACCTCCATCGGCTTCATGGGGTCCGTTTCGGCACAGCAGGTCACCGGTGTGCTGGGTTCCGCCAGCGCCACGACCACCATCAGCGGCAAGCAGTTGCCGCCGCCCGACCCGAAATTCGGCGGGGTGATCAAGCAAAGAGCCTCGGAATCGACCCCGTGGTGGCCGCCCCGTGTGGTGCCGCCGAAGAAGGCGCCCAACGTGCTGCTGATCATGACCGACGACGACGGCTTCGGCTCGCCCAGCACCTTCGGCGGCGTGATCCCGACCCCGGCGCTCGACCGCATCGCCAAGAGCGGCCTGCGTTACACGAACTTCCATTCGACCTCCCTCTGCTCGCCGACGCGCGCAGCGCTGATCACCGGGCGCAACCACCACTCGGTGGGCTTCGGTGTGGTCGGCGAGATCGCCACCGGCTTCCCCGGTTACGACTCGATCATCCCGATCGAGAAGGGCACCATCGGTACCATCCTCAAGCACAACGGCTACGCGACCTCGTGGTTCGGGAAAGATCACAACACGCCGTTCTTCGCCAACAGCCAGGCGGGCCCGTTCGAACAATGGCCCAACGGCATGGGCTTCGAGTACTTCTGGGGCTTTGTCGGCGGCGACGCCAGCCAGTGGCAGCCGAACCTGTTCCGCAACACGACGCCGATCTTCCCGTTCCAGGGCAATCCCGGCTGGAACATGCAAACGGCGATGGCCGACGAGGCGATCCAGTACATGCGACAGTCGAAGGCGCTGGCACCTGAGAAGCCCTTCTTTGTTTATTACGTGCCCGGCGCCACGCACGCGCCGCATCACCCGACGCCGGAGTGGATCAAGAAGATCAGCGACATGAAGCTGTTCGACGATGGCTGGGAGAAGCTGCGCGAGACGATCTTCGCCAACCAGAAGCGGCTGGGCATCATGCCCGCGAACGCTGAGCTGACGCCGTGGCCGGATGGACAGGATATCTACAACGGCGCCAAGCTGCCGCGCTGGGATTCGCTGAGTTGGGAAGAGAAAAAGCTATTCATCAAGCAGGCGGATGTCTATGCCGCCTATCAGGCCTACGCCGACAACGAGATCGGCCGTGTCATCCAGGCGGTTGAAGACATCGGTCAGCTCGACAACACACTGATCATCTACATCAGCGGTGACAATGGCGCCAGCGCCGAAGGCATGGTCAACGGCACGCCGAACGAGTTCACGACCTTCAACGGTATCGAGGTGCCGGTCAAGGACCAGTTCCTCTGGTACGAGTTCTGGGGCTCGGACAAGACCTTCCCGCACTTCTCGGCGGCGTGGGCCTGGGCCTTCGACACGCCATTCAAGTGGATGAAGCAGGTGCCGTCGCACTTCGGCGGCACGGCGCAGGGCATGGCGATCTCGTGGCCCGGTCACATCGGCGATCCGGGCGGCATCCGCCGCCAGTTCCACCATATCATCGACATCGTGCCGACCATCCTGGAGGCCACCGGCATACCGGCACCCGACACGATCGACGGTATCAAGCAGTTGCCGATCGAAGGCACAAGTCTGGCCTACACCTGGGACAAAGCCAACGCCAACGCGCCGACCCGGCACAAAACCCAGTACTTCGAGATGCTAGGCAACCGCGCCATCTACCATGACGGCTGGGTTGCGGCGACAACGCCGGTGACGCTGCCCTGGGAGCTGAGCAGCAAGACGCCGCCGGATGTGATCACCGGCTACAAATGGGAACTCTACAATGTGATGGAGGATCCCACGCAGAACAAGGACCTCGCGGCGAAGATGCCCGACAAGCTCAAGCAGATGCAGAACATCTTCTATCTCGAGGCGGCGAAATACAACGTGCTGCCACTCGACAACACGACGCTGGCCCGCTGGAACGCGCCGAAGCCAAGCCTGACGGCCGGGCGTACCGAGTTCACCTACTCGGGCACGCTGGCCAACGTGCCGGGGAGCACGGCGCCGCACATCCTGAACAAATCCTACAAGATTACCGCCGAGGTCACGATCCCTGCGGGCGGCGGCGAAGGCATGATCGTCACCCAGGGCGGGCGTTTCGGCGGCTATGGCCTG
>Ga0209668_10000528_pt1 | contig 15627 bp, 16 predicted proteins | sample FrelakmetPLP11PL_FD_187150 | JGI IMG/M metagenome (GOLD analysis project Ga0209668, IMG submission 187150) | Freshwater lake sediment microbial communities from the University of Notre Dame, USA, for methane emissions studies - PLP11 PL (SPAdes)... | ecosystem: Environmental > Aquatic >... | reverse complement strand
GTTTCATCGACGGTCTTACGCTAATAAGGTAGACGCTCATAAACTCCAAAACCAAACTTTACACTCCCCTACAACTGTGACTTTTTGATCGGTCAATAGTCTAAGTGAATTCCGGAATGGGTGTAAATACATTGAACTCCATCCTAAGTATGATCAGGCGAAAGAGCTAAATAAATTTAAAGCCAAAAAAAAAGAAAGCAGTAGAAAAATATATAAAACAACTTAAGTTAGTTGGAAAAGTAATACATTCTTATAAAATAAAACTTCAACTAAATGGAAAACAAAAGGCCACCATTGGTAAATGGATGAAAGAATCAGAAAAAGTATATAATTACTGTGTAGATCAGTATAATACAAATTCTAATTTTCCTAAGAATTTCATGGGTGCAAAATTGATGGTATTTAAAAATTTATATGGAAATAATAAAAAACCAATCCCTTATGATATTTTAACATATGAAGTAAAAGACTTTTTTTCGAATCTACAATCTGCGTATTCTAATTTAGAAAATGGAAATATTCAATTCTTTAAAATGAGTTATAAAAATACTAAAAAGAATCAAACAATAACTATCAGAAAAGATTGTATTTCTAACAATGGTGTATATTATTCAGTATTAGGAAAAGTAAATAATTTCAATAGTCAAATAGATAGTAATAATATAATCTGTGATTGTAAACTGCTGTATGATAAAGTATCAAACAATTATTATTTTTATGTTCCGAATTATGTTGATTGTATAAAAAGAGTCACCTAATTACTTTTTATCAAGCCAAGTCTTTAAATTTCGATCTTAGAGTCATATTTGTGCCTATCAAAATATAGGTATCACTAGTAATCCACCTAATGTTGTCGTAATGAAACTATAATACTCCTTACCGATAGAACGTTATATTTTATTATATTCTGTTACATTTGGTTCATGATTTCAACAAAAATAACCATTGTTTCCTTATTAGAACAAATAAATGCTCGCGTAGGTGACAGGCCCCTACAGGTACATGTTACGGACATAATCCTTAACATTAGTTAGAGATGAAGGATAAAACATATTTTAATAATATATTTCGTGATCCATTGACATATCTATTGATTTCTTGTTTACAGTGCTTACATTTTTTACTCTATTTACATATGCTTTATCTAATTTTCCACACGTTGCACACAATTGTCTCGTATATTCCTCTGTAACTTCAATACATAAACAACCGTATTCGTTAGTCTTACTAAAGAGGTGTTGTTTAAATTTATAATGACTTAACTGTTGTAATACGAATTTCACTCTTGAATTTAATCTTTTTTTCTTTTATACACTTTCAATTCTTTTTTTAATTCATCTATATTCCTTTTATTCTTCTCTTTGATTTCTGTGATATTTTCAAATAAAATAATTTATATATAATTCATTTAATAAATATTTTTAAATGAATTTTTCAAAATGAATCCTGGAATGAGTGTAATAATTAGTTCATTACACTTCTCATTGCCATACATCAATTATAAAAAATTGATTATATTATATAATAATTTATGCTAGTTAAAATTAAATTGTAAATAACAATTTATTAGTAAAATGTTAACTATTGAATCACTGTTTACTGGTAAATTTAATATTAATCTTGTTTACTATTTTATACTTTATCAAATATGTCAATCAATATTTGCAGTATTACTACAAGGGTTAGAATATTTAAAATTTTGGATAGAGCCAATAATTATTCAAAAATTTTACTTGGATAGTAAAGGAAACACACAAATATATGATATTTTGGAGTATATTTACAAAACTAATCAGAAAAGAGTTAACAAAGACTATACAGAAAGATCTGGAAAAGAAAAAGAATTTTGCGATTTAATTGCTCCAGGAATATATGTAATAATGTTTAATGGTATTCCAGTAATTACAAATTATAGTCAAGAAACAGATAAACATGGTCATATGATTAGATATTTAACAATGTGGACTATATCATTCGATAAAGATTTCTTTTTAAAATTTGTAAAAGATTCAAAAAAGAAAATGATAAAACAAAGACACCTATATATTCAATGTTATGAAACCTATGTCTATGCTCATAAAAATGAAATTTACGGTGTTTGGTTCCAGCTTTGTCAAATTCCAAAAAGATCGTTAAATGACACTATTTTAGATACTGCAACATATTACAATTTGACGAATCTTTTAGACACCTTTTATACTAAACCGGAATATTACAATAAATATAATATTCCATATAAATTATGCATATTGCTTTCAGGTCCTCCAGGAATGGGAAAAACATCAATCATAAAGTCAATTGCAAACAAATATGATACTAATCTATATATGATATCCTTAAATTCAATTAATGATAAGATGTTGCCATTTGTATTCAAAAGTATCAAAGAAAAATCAATACTTGTTTTTGAAGATATTGATTGTATGACAATTGATAGAAAAATTAATAAAAAAGAAAATAAAGATGATGATGATGATGTAAATAAAAGTGTCACTCTTTCTGGATTTTTGAATGCACTTGATGGAATAGTAATTCCAGAAGGTCTTGTCATTATCATGACAACAAATTATCCAGAAAAGTTAGATTCTGCACTATTAAGACAAGAAAGAGTTCATTTGCATTGTAAACTTGAAAAATCAACTGAAGTCTATTCAAAAATGTTTAAGAGATTCTTCAATGATGTATCAAATGATAAATTAGAAATATTTGCAAATCAATGTTTTAATAGGCAATTAAATATGGCCGATCTACAGGCACATTGTATTAATCATTTGAATAATATGGAAAAAGCATTGAATCTAGATAAATTTGATATATGATATTTTTTATTCTAATTCTGGAGGCAAATACATAACGCCAACAAGAGCAAAACAATAGACCAAACTATGTAATAAAATACCAGTCATTGTTGGACATCCGGATGGTGTAGCTACTTTATTTCCAAGAATTGAATTCATTAATGAGAACATTGCTGGGCTTGAGATTAAATAGAATATTAGTGTTCCATAAATACTAAATTTTAATTTTAATCCAGCCGAATGTGGCGCATTCCACATACTAAGATAAGTTAAAACAAAGAAAACTAGTGTATGAAGAATTAAACCAAGATTAGTTGGACATTCTGTATCTGGGTTATAAAGATTAAGTGATGTTAAACTACTTGTTAATTTATAAGTTTGTGGTAAAGTCACAAGTATGAATAACGCTGCAGAACAGATACTAATAATTAGTTTTTGTTGAAAGGTTGACATTATATTATATGTGTGAGAAAATCTACTTAAATATTAAATAAATAATTTTAATTATAATGAAACAACAAAAAATTGAAAAAGATTTAGAAGTTATAAAAAAAATACATGAATTTATTAATAATGCAAACCTTAAAAAATATCCAGATCATATGACATATGAAAGTATGAGATATGCCTTAAAAAAATATATTGAAGAAGAAGATATTGATACTGAAACAATATATTCACTGTCAGAAGATGAAGAAGGTATAATTGATCATGTTTTTTCAGATGGATTTGGTGTCAAAATTATATCTCAAAACGATAATTTAGAAATTACTAGTCATAAAAATCCTGATTATTCATCACAAGATCAACAATTAACTGAAGTAGTTGTTCTTAATTGTCCAGATGGTTCAATTAAAACTTTTTCCCATACTCTCGGAACTGATTTATGTAAAATTATATCTGATACACCACACCTAAATTCTGATCAAGAAAATAATTCAGAAGAAATTAATCAGGTAGAAACACAAACCACCATACCATTTGATGATAATTCATATTATGCCGATTTCAAGGATGCATCCGGAATTATTAGCTCACAATGTGTTAGTGGTAGCTGGCATTGGCATTCAAATGGAAAATTAAAAAAAAAACTTCATAGTAATAAAGATTTAATAGAAATACAAATTTATGAATTTGAAAAAGATATTCACGCACTATCAAATATTTCATTGCATTTGTCAAATTCATCATTACAATTTGAAGGTGTAAAATTGGAATGTGTTTTGAAAATTGATAATAAAGTAATTAGTTCACAAGTAATATTAATGTCTACAAATGGTTCAACATGTAAATTTATTGAATTTCCAAATATTATTGTTCAATGTGGAACAAATTTAACAAGTATTGCAATACGTTGTCCTGATTATTTAGCTGAATTTGGATTTAGGTTTGATGTTTTATACGATGAAATATTATTACATGAAAAATCATTTGATAATCTTATGCAAAATTATATTTTCAATTATATGTTAAAAACAACATCTAATGTCATCATTAATGCAAATGATTTTAATTATAAACCAAAATATTATGATCAATTCTTGAATACAATTGGTAATGATTTCAAATCTTTATATATTTCTGAAAATTTAAGTGAACATGATGAGAGTGATGAATTAAATGCACCAGAGTCATACTCTATATCTATTTAATAGTTCATACTGGAGGGGGATTTGTTGGAGGATTAGTCTGGTGTGATTTTTTGCCAGATGATTTAGAAGATGAACTTGATGATGGCCTATCGCGTCTGGATTTTTTTGCATGGCGTCCTCTTTTAACTAAATTAAAACTTGAGCATGATGAACTTGATGAACTTGATGAACTTGATGAACTTGATGAACTTGATGAACTTGATGAGCAAGATGAACTAGATGAGCAAGATGAACTTGATGAACTTGATGAACTAGATGAGCAAGATGAGCAAGATGAACTAGATGAACTAGATGAGCAAGATGAACTAGATGAACTAGATGAACTAGATGAACTAGATTCATAACAGCATTTTTTGGAAACAAGTAAATTTTTATTTCTTGTGAATCCTGGTGCATAGCTTGGATAAGCCTGAGCATAGCCGTAGGAGTATACTTTACTACACTTGCACATGATATTATTATATTTTATATTTAGATATTTTTATTTTTATAATAGAAAAATATCTAATGAAATTACACCCGTTCCAGGATTCATTTAGAATAATATTTTATTTTTTATTATATATAGTTATAATATAATGTGTCAGAAAAAAAATTGTACTAAATGTAAATCTGATAGTGATATGGTATTTATTGCTACAAATCCAGGAATTGGCACAACAGGGCCAACAACACCTGTTTGTCCACCAAACCCTCCTTTACCATCAGATAATGAAGTTATAATGTTTAAACAAAACAAACATGGATTTCTTGATGACATTCATCATGAAAAAACAGGTGGATTAGGAACTGGTCCTGGATTAACTTTTTGTGAAGATCCCTTATGTTCACAAGGATCTCTCACTGTATCAACAAGTAAAAAGCTTGTTTTTGTTGTTAATGCTGGTGATGCAAATGCCGGAGCTACTGGACCAGCCAATGGAACTGTATCATCAATGAAAGTTTCACATGATAAATTAAAAAAAGTAGATGTTGTTGATTCTGGAGGTGTATTTCCATGCAGTGTTGCTACATACGGTGATCTTCTCTATGTTCTTAATGGTGGTGCCAATACAAATGTTGTAGCTTTTAAAATTAAATCTGATGGAAAATTAGAAAATCTTGGTGTTAAAGGTACATTTAATTATGTACCAATGGATAATGGTCAACCAGCACTTTTTATTGGAGCTTTAATTGGGCCAGCACAAGTAAAATTTACTCTTGATGGTAAAAAACTAATTGTTGATGTCAAAGATAATACATTATCACTCGATTCTCCACGCGGATCTTTTTATGTATTTGATGTTCAATCAAATGGTGATTTAACTAACATGGTAAAAAATGATTCTTCTGGATATACGCCTTGGGGATTTGATATTTATAAAAATTATTTAATTTCCACAGAACTTTTTGGACAAGACTTAAATGGAATTGATCCATTTGGTCAAGGTGCTTTATCAAGTTATAGAATTAATAGTAATAACACATTAACACCGATTAGTGTCTCTATTCCAAGTGGTCAAAGTACACCTTGCTGGATTGCAAGATATGAAAAATATTTTTACCTTTGCAATAGCCGATTCCTTCCTGGATCTGTCAGTATTTATAAAATTAATAGTCAAGGAGAACTTGTTATGTGGCAAGCTGTTGGATATGAAACAACCAATCATGTTGTAGAAGTTGCATCTCTTGATAATCAATTATATCTTCTATGTCCAGGAAGTACAGAGTATACATCTGGTCTTGTTGATGGAGCCTTACATGTTCTCGATATTGATAGACATTCAGGCTATTTAACTTTGAAACAAATTATCAATGTAACAAAGCCTCTATCAGGATTACAAGGAATTGCAACTCTTAAATTTTAATTTATTAATAAACTGTTGGAAAAGACTTATTATCATTATTGAAAAAACATGAAAGGTTGAAGATATTGATGTTACAGATATTTTTTGCGTATTATGATGTATCAGTGTTCAAACAGATTATGTCAAACATAAAAATTAGCCCATTTTCGACCAAACAGAAGAAACCCATTTACACCAAATCAGATAAAGACAACTTTGTGTACCCGTTTACTGCGTGGGGAATGTGCAAACATTTGGAAGTTAAGGTTAAAGAACCATTTTGATTTATGAAAAATTGATTTTTAAATGTAATGTCATCCATATATTTATAATTAGTGTGTTTTAGCCAAAATGAATGATGTTGTAGATAAACAGGTACGACGGGCAGCACTTATAACATATTTGACTAAAGTTCATAATGGTAACCATGATTTGGAAGAACATAGTATGAGTTATGAGCATAAACATTGGACTGATGAATTGATATGCGAAAGATACTATTTAGATGAAGCAATACGTGAGGGTTGTGTAGCATCTGGTTATGATGAAACCAAATATAGAGAAGAACATGCATACGAATTACGACATAACGGTAGATTAGGTGAACTTGAGGATAGGGAATTGGCTGTTCAAGAGTGGTTTGAAGATCATGGTTTAGACCATTCATTGGATCCAGATATGATAAATAGGGATAAATACATTTGGTGGTATCACAATAGTACTGTAGGGTTATCTGTTTATGATGCCAAATTATTCTGTATCAATGAAGTCAAAAAGAGGACCGATATTCAGAATAAATTAGTGACTGCAAATGTGGATTCGCAGAAACTATATGCTGAGTTGAGACCATTCTAACAAATTGAGAATAACAATAATAATTTACACCCGTTCCAGGATTCATTTGTAAAAATTCATTTAAAAATATTTATTAAATGAAATTTATTTTTCTGAAAAAATGAAAATGGTCCCTTTACTATGGCATTATTTTTAATTGCCCAAGATATTTTATTAAAATTTTGAAACATATATCACAATTTATTGTTTCAAAATCATAAAAGAAATTGAAAATATATTATTTTTTTTTATTGTTCTTTTTACCTTGCCTTTTAATTACAATGCCGTTGCTAGATATTTGTTTTGATACTGATGGCTGAACAATTTTTGCCTTTCCACAATTACAGCCCATTATATTGAATATATTATATGACAATAAAAAATTTTATAATTTAATCTGTAAAAAAATTATTTATTATATGTATACATGAATAAATATCTAATAAGTATATTACTAATTTTAATTCTTGTAATATTATATATGGAATCAAAATATTATTATTCCAAATATTTACAGTATAAAAAAGAATATTTTAACATTAAAAATCAAAGAGGAGGGAATGGATCTAATAAATTATGTTTTGATCTAGCAAAAAAAATTAATGGTGTATTTTCACCACTTAGTATTACTTTCGCATTATCAATATTACATTTAGGTGCATATGGAAACACTGATAAACAATTGACTGAATTATTTAACAATAAATACACAATTAATGAATTAAATAATATATACACTTTATTTAATAATGATATTATGAAAGTGACAAATGTATTAATTTTAAACAATAAATATAAAGTTAATAATCAATATTTAGATTTAATTAAAAATCTTTCTCTTATTGAATATAGATCATTTAATGATATAAATTTTATTGTTAAAAGGGTAAACAACTATATTGAAACAAATACAAAAGGATTGATTAAAGATACAATCAGTAACAGAGATATTGATTTAAGTACTATTATGATACTCATTAACACAATATATTTTAAAGCTAATTGGATGAATGAATTTAACCCCAATAAAACACATAAATCAACTTTTAGGGGTCTTGATAAAAAAATAAATATGATGACACAAACAAATAATTTTAATTATCATGAAAATAATGATCTTCAAATTATAGAAATACCATACAAACAAAATGATTATACAATGGGTATTATATTACCAAAAGGCGATGAGATTCCAATAATATCTAATAATAAATTTATTAGTTTAATTGATAATCTAAAAACTGAAAGAATTGAATTATATCTTCCTAAATTCACACATAGAAAAAATATTCAGCTTGTTCCAATATTACAGAATTTAGGAATTACTGATCTTTTTAATAGTAATGCAAATTTGAATATATCAGATAAAGCATATGTTTCAAAAATTATTCATGAATCGGTTGTTATTGTGGATGAAAAAGGTACTGAAGCTGCAGCTGTGACTGTTGTTATAATGAAGTCAATGGCTGTAATGCCATTATATATCAAACCTATAATTTTTAGAGCTGACCATGAATTTATTTATTATATTCGTCATATACCAACTAATACACTTTTATTTTATGGCAATTTTAATGGTTAAAATATCATAATTTAATAATCATCACAACACATGTTTACATGACATTCTTTCTTTGAACATACAATATTAGAACAATTATTTTGTTCTTGTAGAAACTCAATTTGAATTGTTGTTGTATGTATTTTTGATTTATGCAATATATTTTCAACATTATTAATAATATCACTAACATTTGTGATATCTGAAATAATTACATGCAAAGTTCCTATTACAACTTTATCATTATGTTGCCAAACATGGAAATGATGGATATCATTAACACCATTTATTTTTAATAATTTCTTTTTTATTTTTTTAATATCAATATTGGATGGTACTTTATGCATTAAAATATTAATACATTTATATGCCAATGGGATTGAACTACACAAAATAATAATAACAATTATAATGCTCATAGCTGGATCAGCATAAAATCTCTCTGGTGATTGCGTATATTTAATGATTACACATGAAATAACTACACCAATAGACCCAAATAAGTCACCAATAATATGAAGTAGAACACCTAAAATATTTAGATTATATTTACAACATATTCCTTTATGATTATGTCCATGGTCATGACTGTGCTCATCATGCCCATGACTGTGCTCATCATGCCCATGACTATGCTCATCATGCCCATGACTGTGCTCATCATGCCCATGATTGTGCTCATCATGATCATGATTATGACTGTGGCTGTGACCGTGATGATCATCTTTGCTAAATGAAAACATTATGATTCCAATGATATTTATTCCTCCACCAATACCTGCAGTAATAAGTACCATATTAATATTATTTAATAAATTTTGTTCAACTTCTGTTATTTTAATAAATCTCTGTATAGCTTCCAATAGAATGAAGAAACACGATGCCATCAAGAAAATTGCATTAACAAATGCACCAATAATTTCAGCTCTTGTATATCCAAATGTTGCTTTATGATTTTGTTTTTTATTATTAACTTTAATGGAATAAAGGGCAATAATTAATGCTGCAAGATCAGATAACATATGAAATGCATCTGCCTGTAAAGCCAATGAACTACCAATTGTCCCAATAACAAATTCAGCAATCATAAACAACCCAATGAGAGTAATCATAATAGCAAATTTAATATAGGTTGAAACATAATTTTTTTTGATTAATTTAATTTCACCATGATCATCACAATGATCATTATGATCGTGATGAATTCTTGTTCCAATAATATAATCATGATGATCAAGATGTGGAACTTTAATACTATCTTTTGGATGAATACAATCTAAATTATTGTTACAATTTGTTATTTCATGATCTAGTATATGCGGCACCAAATTTTCATTTTCTTCTATTTTACATCTTAATTCACCATTCAATAAATATCCAGTATGGTTATTATGTTTAACTTTTATCCCATGTTTTAAAAATTTATTATCCATTGAGTAATTTTATATAATATTTGAATAATATGTTAGTAAATTATATAAAATAGTCAATTTTTTATGACTATTAAATAAAAATTGATATTCCAACATTCTGTAAATACTAATAAATAAATTATATTGTTCTCACTGAGAAAATGTATACTTTCCTCGAACATGCATTTGGTACTGATTTCAGTGGAATTGTTCAGCATAATCATAATATAATACAATATCCAAAAGAAAAACACCGAAGGCGTTTGTCATGGAGTGATGTTAATCCAGAAGGATTAACAGGCCTTCTTAGAGATTCGCCACAAAGTCCATTAATGATTGTTACAAATAGTCCAACTAATTTATTGGAAAGAATGCAAAATGCAGAAAGGTTTATTAAGAAACTCACTAATTTGAATGGTAAAAGAACACGTATAATCAATATTCTTTCTACTTTATTAGAAAGATATTATATGTACGTGTGGGTTGATATTTTTGATGAAAATTTCGAATTATGTTTTAGACACAAGGAGATTAAAAATAATATTGAAATAAATATGAGTGATGATGAATCAATTAAATTATTTAATGGACGACTTATTTTTTCTTCATTTGAAAGAGGATTAAAACATGATGGTCTCGTAGTCATTAAAACCACACATGGATTCAATATTATCAAAAAATGGGGGTTTCAAACGTCACATAAAAAAGCAAAATCAAATTTTTGATTATGTAATAAAACAATTGTTGTATTTTATTCTAATGCAATTCTACATATTACGATATAGATGATAGCAAATGTTGTTGAATTGAATATACAAATAATAATATATTTTGTTTATACATTCATTATTAAAAAATTGAAGTTTTCATTATCTAATAACTAATTTATTATATAAAAATACATCTTACATAATGAGAAGAGCAACATCATCAGATTCAAAAAATATTTATGAAGAATTAAGATCACATATTAAAGAAATAAAGAAAAAATTTCCTGGATGGTCTAATATTATTGATTCATGGAATATGCATATATTGACTTATGATCTGAAGGCATTTTCAATTTCTGAAGAAAATGGAGGATTATTGTTGGTATCATTTGGTAATTACATTACAGCTACATGGACACCACAATTATACACTGATCTCTCTCTTCATACATGTTGTAAATGTGGAAGTATTGGTGAACAATATATCAAAAATGACAACATATTAACAATGTGCTTAAATTGTGCTATGGAAAATGATTATTCACCTCTTCCAAGTGATCAACGAAAAGAATTTACTATTATTGAGAATTATAATGGTTTCAACTTTAAGGAAAATAAAGTTAAAGGATTGTCTTTATTGGCAACAATTCTTCTGGAATATGTTAGGAGGACAGGTCACAGCATTACAAGTTTTAGAGTGAAACATGGAAGACTATGTAGCACATATGACACTGAAGGTGATTATGCAATGGAATTGCCTTTGGATGCAATAACAAAAGTCGCTGAAGACCTTTCTTCACGAATCTGTTCAGATTGTGGAAGAATGGTTACTGAACATAAATATTGTCCAGCACCAAGTGCAGCTTTAACATTACTTGGAATCAGAAACTATAAGAATAGCGCATTAAATGCATTTCCTCGTGATGTTCTCAGATTGATTGGAAAAGAAATTTGCAAAACAAAATTGTCACCAGAATGGTTACATTGATTTATCGAAAAAATTGAAAATTATAGTAATTATTATATTTACCTCATAATAAGATAACAAGATCATGAGTTTTCCGGAGTTTCTTATTCCACCAAAGCCAACAGGAGCAATTATTCAACCAGATGGTTGTTATGGATCGTCACGAAGATTAGGCGATACGCCACACACATGTCCAGAATGCAAAGGTCCACACTGGACTCTTCATCGACCATTTCCATACAACACACTTGAAGTGTGTTCTGGTTGTTTTAGATATGTCAAAGAACACGGTGGCTTAAGTAAGAAATAATAATTATAAAAAATCAATGGATATATTATAAGAAAAGTGTGATAGAAATTAATTTATACCCATTCAAAATGAATCCTGGAATAAATGTATAATCTGTAGAAAAAAATATTCTATTATACTTTTTCAACTATAAAAATATATGAATTCAATACGTCCGCAGCTGCATAACAACATTTATTTATTGCGCTATACATCATTTAATTTTTATTCAACGCAATAAATCCATGTTGCTAGACGTCTGCGCAAATTTATATAAATTAATTATTTTAGATGGGGGTTACGCGGAAATATTACAACATTATACCACTACGATGTACCATAAATCCAACGTAGTTATACTGTGTTGATCTGCAGCCGCGTAGTATAATCACTTTACTAGCCATCAAACGAAACGCAGTTGAAAAGTAATAAGCTATCTATTTTAATATAATGAGTTGAAGTTAAAAATTAAATAGGCTTTTATTATACTTTCCTTACCCTACATTCATTGATAAAAAATTGAAAAATATAATCTCTGAAAATATCATAATTAAGCATTATTTCAAACCATCATCAAGATGTCTAAACGTCAGCTTCCACATGATGACAATACTATTTCAATGACTAAACAGAAGACTTGTAATCTTGTCACATTAAGACTCAAGAATGGCATTAGTTACTGTAGTATTTTAAATGATGATAATGACAGCTATCCTAAACAGGTTATATTGGTATATTCAAATGGTGTAATTTTTAATGGGTCAATTATGAAATGGGATAACTTTAACGATAATGACACAATATCATTTCCAACAGATGCGATTGGACGAATGATTTTTCCAAATAGTTATTCATATGATGGAAAATTTCAAAATGGCAAACTTGTGAAAGACGACAAAATTATTTATTTGTCGGGACATATATATTGCGGTGAAATTGTAAATAATTCACCAAACGGCAAAGGAAAATTATTTAATTATGGTAATAAAATTTATGAGGGATATTTTACAAATGGATCTCTTAATTATGGTAAAATAATTTTTGATGGCAACACAGTGTATGAAGGGGATATTATTCAGGGAAAACGTCATGGAATAGGCAAACAAACAGTAAATAATGAAATATTTTATGAAGGAGATTATGTAAACGATCTTCACCATGGAAAAGGAAAATTAGTATCTCATAAATCTAGTATTGAAAAATTATTTTTTGGAGGATCTATTGATAAATTATATGGTAATACCATAACTTATGTTGGCGATTTTCGCAATGGACAAATGCATGGCGAAGGATATCTCACATTTAATAATGACGTAACATATTGTGGTAATTTTATGAATGGATGTCCGCATGGACACGGAACATTATCTTTTCACAATTACAAATTTGAAGGACAATTTGTAAATGGTAATATCTATGGCAAAGGAATATGTATTTTGAAAAATAATATTACTATTGAGGGGATCTTTCATGGTCTGACTAAAGGAATTGGAACCATCAAGTGCCCAGATAAATGGTCATATGATGGTGCTTTTCAAAAATTTTTGCCTCATGGAAAAGGTAAATTTATTATTAATAATGGTAGTAATCTACCAAATGGAACAATAATTAGTAGTACATTTATTAATGGTCAGACCAGTGGTAAAACACTGGCAAAATTTCCAAATAATGAAGAATGTACCGTGTCTGGAGGCATAAAATTTATAAAAATATGAAAACATTTTTTATATCGCAATTGAAAGTATTCAAAATATTTATTATATGTATCGGCCATCAAAACTGAGTAATAATTAGCGCTATATATAAGCAAAATAAAATTATTAGATGTTTGCAAATATTAAAACATAAACAAATCATTGTCTACAATTATTTATGAAAGTTGATAATTGGAATTGTATATGATTTTAATGTCAAATATCATTATATTTTATCAAAATATAATAATCTGTAGAAAAATTAGGTATATATACTTTTTATAATTTATACATGAACGCAGATAGAAATTTATTAAATTGAATTATCTGACAATCAATATAGGAATTATATTATTATACTACGCGGCTGCACATCAACACAGTATAACTACGTTGGATTTATGGTACATCGTAGTGGTATAATGTTGTAATATTTCCGCGTAACCCCCATCTAAAATAATTAATTTATATAAATTTGCGCAGACGTCTAGCAACATGGATTTATTGCGTTGAATAAAAATTAAATGATGTATAGCGCAATAAATAAATGTTGTTATGCAGCTGCGGACGTATTGAATTCATATATTTTTATAGTTGAAAAAGTATAATAGGCTAATTTTACTATAGATTAAATATTTACTTCAAAACTTGATAATTGCGGTTTTTTGTCCAAAGGTCTTGGCACCAGCGCGAGACATCAATCTGAAACGTGATCAGCATCATCTAGGATTTATTAATAAAAAATGAAAAATAAAATAAAAAAATATTTATATATAGTATAAAATATACAAAAATGCAAAATACAACAGATTCAAATAGTGTAGATATTTCAGGTCTTGACAAAATTGAGCTTTTACAAAACCTTTGGAACTCAACTCGTACTTTTGGATATGGTCATTTATCCGGTAAAACTGATGGATTTAATGCCTCAGCCGCTCCAACAGCAGTTAAATCATATATTGATTATTTCCAAGGCCGTCCTATCAAAACAGATTTAAGTAAAGATCATGCTGATTCAAGATTATATGATCGCAATGCAGGTCTAGGAACATTTTTTAAGGCTATTACAAGAATGCAAAATGCAAAGTAATTTACACTCATTCCTATATCCAAATAACCAATGTGTTACAATTATTAAAAAGAAATTCAGGTTGCTGTCATAAAGAATATTGTAGATTTAATTGGTATTAGAACAAAAACTGATATACACCCATTCCAGGATTCATTTGGAACAATATAATATAATATAATATAATATATTGTTCCAAATGAATCCTGGAATGGGTGTAATGTAGCCTTTATCGGAAATTATTTTTGTCTTCAGTACCTTGATAACTGAATTATTTATAATAGTCTCAGTTAACTTTGCATCATGAATGTTTGCTGGAGACAGAACTATGCTAATTGGAATACCGATACAATTAACTAAAACAGTAATTTTATTGCCTTTCCTATTTCTATCATAATGATTTCTTCCAGTATTGTCTTTACCATTAATGTTTTTAATCATACTGGAATCAATAAAAAGAGTTTTTATTTTATCAGGATTCTTCTTACAGTATGTTTCAACTAATATATCATAGGTTATCTTGAAAATATTTAATTTGACTAATTTCTGATAAAATTTATGATAAGTAGTATAGTGCAATTTATTGCAGTTTATGGCGCGCCATGGTATTCCATACCGAAGAACGTAGAAAATTTTATCCAAATATGAATCAAAATAACTTTTAAGATTTCTTCCCAATTTATGTTTATTTACACCTATTCCGGTATTGATTTAGACCATTTAAGGAATTTATAAAATGATATAAAAATAAGTCAATTTATTATGATTGAATAGATTATTGTTATATTTAGTGTTTTATATAACTCTTTTTTTAT
>Ga0209668_10000527_pt1 | contig 15640 bp, 16 predicted proteins | sample FrelakmetPLP11PL_FD_187150 | JGI IMG/M metagenome (GOLD analysis project Ga0209668, IMG submission 187150) | Freshwater lake sediment microbial communities from the University of Notre Dame, USA, for methane emissions studies - PLP11 PL (SPAdes)... | ecosystem: Environmental > Aquatic >... | reverse complement strand
ATAATGCTCTAGACTATACGATTGTTGTTTCAGCGACAGCCTCTGATCCTGCAAGTTTACAATATATTGCGCCCTATACAGGAGTTGCCATAGGTGAATATTTCATGGAAAAAGGAAAAGATGTCCTTATCATATTTGATGACTTAACTAAACATGCATGGGCTTATCGAGAGATATCATTATTATTAAAGCGCCCACCTGGTAGAGAAGCTTATCCTGGTGATGTGTTTTATTTACATTCAAGGTTATTGGAAAGAGCTGTACAATTATCTGATGATTTAGGCGGTGGATCAATTACAGCGTTACCAATTATTGAAACACAGGCTGGTGACTTGTCTTCATATATTCCTACAAATGTTATTTCAATAACTGATGGGCAAATATATCTAGAAGCGGAGCTTTTCAACAGTGGTATAAAACCAGCCATAAACTCCGGGCTGTCTGTATCTAGAGTTGGAGGCTCAGCTCAAATTAAAGCTATGAAGCAGGTTGCTGGCCAGTTAAGGTTAGATCTTGCTCAATACAATGAACTTTCAGCATTTGCTCAATTTGGATCAGACCTTGATAAGGAAACAAAGCGAAAATTAGAAAAAGGTGCAAAACTAGTAGAAATACTTAAACAAAACCAATATCGTCCAATAACTATATCTAAACAAATTGTTTTATTATATGCTGCTTCACAAGGCGAGTATATTAATAATGTTCCCGTTGAATCAATTAAGGCCTGGAGTATTAAATTACTGGAAACTCTAGATAATTCATATACTTCTTTACTCGATGAAATTAAAAAAGAACAAATACTTACTGATAATATCAAAATTAAATTAAACGATATAATTAATATCTCCACACAAGAATTTATAATTAAATGAAATCCTTAAGAGATTTAAAAAAAAGAATAAAATCAATAAAGAACACTGAGAAAATGACAAATGCATTGGAAAAGGTTTCTATATCTAAAATGAAGAAATTTCAGAATCTGGCCACACAAAGCAAAGAATACGCAAATGATATTGCGAATTATGCAACACTCATTTCAGGTATATATAAAAAGGGTAATAAAAATTTGAACTATAAATTAACAAGCCGATATTTTAAGAAGAAAGAAATCGGATTGCCCCACGCATTAATCGTAATTGCTCCTACAAGGGGTTTTTGTGGGAATATGATAAATGACATGCTTTACGTACTCAATGAAAATTTAGATGAGAATATTAAATATATTGGTATAGGTATACAAAAAAAATCTCAATATATAATGTCAAAGTTTAAAAATATTGAGATAGAATCTGTCTTTGAAAAAGCAGTAGAGAACCCTGAATTTAATAGTATAGAAGCTCCATTTAATTTTGCCTTTAATAATTATTTAAACGGTAAAGTAGGTAAGATATTTATATTTTATACAGAGTATAGAGGGAGCTTTAATTATAAGCCTGTATTTAAGCAATTATTACCCTTAAACTATGACGATTTAATACAATATATAGATAATGATGAGGAAATAATTGAACACAATGAGGATTATACTATAGAGCCTAATCAGAATATGTTTTTTGAAAAAGTTATAGAACGATATCTAAAAACAATATTTTTATATTCCTTTATTACTTCTAAGGCCTCGGAACACAATGCTAGGATGATTGCAATGAAAAATGCTACTGACAATGCAAAAGACTTAAGAAACGTACTGAACTTACAGTTTAATAAATCCAGACAAGAAGCAATTACAACGGAATTGTTAGATATTATTGGTGGAACTATTAATAATTAATATTCTTAAATATGAATCAAACTAAAGGAAAAATAACACAGATAAGAGGAGTTGTAATTGATGTAGCATTTGATGACTATCTACCCGGTATTTATGAAGCACTTGAAGTTACAATTAACGATGAGGTTATTACGCTTGAGACTCAACAACATTTAGGTAATAACAGAATTAGGGCAGTTGCATTAGGATCTACTTATGGATTAAAAAGAGGGGATATTGTTACCTCTACAGGCGGATATATTCAGGTTCCAGTTGGTAAAGATACTCTTGGCCGAATTATGAACGTAGTGGGTAAGCCTATTGATGGAAAAGTATTAAAATCAGATAAATTTAGACCTATACATAAAAAACCACCTACGGTTGAAGAGCAGGATTCTAAATTGTCAATTTTGGAAACAGGTATTAAAATAATTGATTTAATCGCCCCATTTCTTAAAGGAGGGAAAATTGGAGTATTTGGTGGAGCAGGCGTAGGAAAAACAGTCATCATTAAAGAGTTAATATACAATATCGCTAAGGAGCAAGCGGGATATTCTGTTTTTGCTGGAGTAGGTGAGAGAACTAGAGAAGGCAATGATTTATATTTAGAAATGAAGGAATCTGGTGTTATAGATAAGACTGCAATGGTTTTTGGACAAATGAACGAACCTCCAGGGGTTAGATTAAGAGTAGCTTTAAGTGCGCTGACAATGGCGGAATATTTTAGAGATGAGGAGAAGAAAACTATGCTTTTGTTTATAGATAATATTTTTAGATTTACTCAAGCTGGCTCAGAAGTTTCTGCATTACTTGGCAGACTTCCATCAGCTGTTGGCTACCAACCGACACTCGCGGACGAAATGGGATACTTACAGGAACGTATTACATCTACTAGGAATGGTTCAATAACATCCTTAGAAGCTATATATGTTCCTGCAGATGACTATACCGATCCAGCACCAGTAACAACATTTGCCCATCTTGACTCGACAATGGTTTTACAAAGATCATTAGCAGAACAAGGATTATATCCCGCAATTGATCCACTAGACTCAATGTCATCTGCATTGACTCCTGAAATTGTCGGAGAAAGGCATTTCAATCTTACTCAAAAGCTAAAAATGATTTTGCAGAGGTATAAAGATTTACAGGATATAATTGCAATATTAGGTGTCGAGGAGCTATCAGATGAAGATAAATTAACAGTAAGTAGGGCTAGGAAAATTCAAAAATTCTTAACACAACCATTTAATGTCGCAGAAGCATTCTCTGGTTTTAAAGGTAAATATGTTAAAATAGCCGATACAATTGATGGTTTTGAAAAACTTATAAACGGTGAACTTGATACAATACCTGAGGATTACTTCTATATGAAGGGTACAATTTCAGAGGTTTTAGAAGACTATAATGCTAAAAATAAAGATTAAGACTCCTACAAAATCTATTTTTGATGGCACAGCAGAAAAAATAACACTTCCCACAATAAATGGTGATATTACCATATTAACAAACCATTCTAATCTTCTAACTGTACTTAACACTGGCCTTATCTCCATCGATGCTACTAAGCAATTCATAATTATCAATGGTGTAGCTAAAATTAGAAAAAATATTGTAGAAGTTCTTACAGAGGAAGGTCTAAACACTAATCAGGAAAACCTTGATGAAATTCAAGCTGCAATTAAGGCCGCACAGGAAGGGAAACCTACAATGAGCATTTTGACCATTGATTTGATAAAAGCTGAAAAACAGTTAAAATACTACTTACTTAAAAAACATTAATCTTATGAAGAAATTTTTGTTTGTGCTAGTTATACTATTTCTACTTTTAATATGCTGTGGCGTATCTATTGGGGGACTATATCTTGTTGGTAAGGAAATACTCAATTACTCAGGAGTGAATGAAAATATCACATTTGAATATTATTCCGGTAATAACTTATCTAAAGATAAAATTCTATTAATAAAAATTAATGGAATAATTATTGATACACGTGATCAAGTAACAGGTTTATTTTCATCAGGGTATATTTATGGTTACGAGATAAAGGACACATTATACAAGGCTGCTGAAGACGATTCTATAAAAGGAGTTTTAATGCTAATAAATTCGGGAGGTGGTACTGTTTTAGGCTCTAGAGCCATAGTAGATGGTATTGATTATTATAAGGATCAAACAAAAAAACCTGTATATGCCTACATACAGGGATTTTCAGCGTCTGGTGCATATATGGTCACATCTGCATGTGATTATGTAATATCTGATTATGGTAGCCTAACAGGAAGTATAGGTGTTATATTTGGAACACCTTTTCAGTATTATGATAAGGTTACGTCTCAAGGAAATTCCTCAGATTATGTAGTTACACAAAATGGCATTGAAACATTTTATATTTCAGCAGGTGAGTATAAAGACATGGGAAATCCTTATAGAAAAATGTCATCAGAAGAGTTAGCTTCATTGCAGGAAAATATTAATAACGAATATAATAAATTTGTTGAGCTAGTAAGCAACAATAGGTCAATTTCGCAAGCAAAGATTAAAAATGAGATTAAAGCTTTAATATATGGTAACGATAAAGCTAAGCTATTAAATTTAATTGATGAAGAAGGGACATATGAATATTCAATGACAAAGTTACTCGAAAAAGTCGGCATAAGTGACTACCAGGTTATTACAACAAAAACAGATAGCTTTTGGTCTTCGTTACTTTATACATACAGCAATCCGGATCAAACTAAACTAAAGAATCAATTACAGAATAGAGTCTTAATGATATATGGAGACCCATTTCTCTACGAATAAATTACAGCAAAAACAACTAGATTATGCTAAGTATAAGTTGTTTGAACTTGAAATTTCAAGAATTAGTAATCTCTCTAAAAAATATAGGGATCAATTAATAACACTTGGTTATCAACTTTTATCAATCACCCCAATTAAATTCCTTATTTCTTCCGATGGAAATACAATAAAAGCACTCATCGAGAGGAATTCAGACAAATTAAGATTTGAAACTGTTTTAATGAAATTTAATGATGGTAGGAATTCTGTTTGTTTAAGTTGCATGGTAGGATGTCCATTAGGCTGTTCTTTTTGTGCAACAGGTAAAATGGGATTTAAAGCAAATTTAACGAGTAATGAAATATCAGACCAGGTAGTAATGTGGGGTAATTACTTGAGAAAAGCAAATGAAAAGATTTCAAATATTGTTTTTATGGGTATGGGAGAACCGTTACTAAATTTAGATAATGTTATAGGTTCAATACATTTGATTTCAGATAAAAATTATATGGGATTTTCACAAGAGAGAATAACTATTTCAACATCTGGACTAATAAGTGGACTCAAAAAACTAGTTAGTTCTAAATATACCGGAAACCTTGCATTGAGTCTACATAGTCCATTCCAAAAGGAACGTGAAAGTATAATGCAAGTGGCAGCAACAAATGATCTAGAATCTATTATGGAACAAATTAAGCAATATAGCTTATCTAGAAATAAAAGAATTACTTTAGAGTATATACTACTTGATGGCATTAACGATTCAATCAGGCATACTGAGGCGTTAAAAACACTATTATCTGGAATAAATTGTCTTGTTAATATCATTCCCTATAACCCAATTCCAAATTCGGATTATATTAGACCCTCTAGAAATAAAATATTTAAATTTTATAATAACTTGAAAAAACTTGGAATAAATACTACATTAAGGGTAAGTATGGGAGATAGTATTTCTTCTTCATGTGGTCAATTAGCAATAAAATATGAATAATAAATATATTCCTGGTGTATGTAATATTGGTAATTCCGAATCCTTAAAAAGAAGGAATGTCGGTATTTTTGGAATTATCTCAACAGTATCATTCTCATTGTTGTTTTTTGTTTTTTCTGTTGATCCTTTTTTTGAATTTATTATTATTTTTATTAGTTTATTTTATGGAATATTAGGTCTTTTTCAATCAAGAGAACATTTTTGCGTATACTATAGCTACATGAAAGAATATAATTTTTCGGATAGTGATGAAACACCAGTGACTGTAACGGATAAAAATGATTCAAATACTGATATAAAACGCGCCGCTAATATGATATTTAAAAGTGCAGCGCTCAGCCTCATTTACACAATTCTATATACCCTAATTACCTTATAAATAAAAAATGAGTTGGAATTTAGATGATATTATCAATAGTAATGATTTTAATGAAGAATTACTTTTATTAGAACATACTATCAAAGATTTCGATAAAGATTTGTTTCTTTACCTAAATGGGAAAAGGAAAATCCAAGACTTTAAGAAAATTGTCTTACGAAACGAAAAAATACTATGCGAGATAAATAAAATATATGCCTTCCCCCATCTTAAATCAGAATTGAATTCTACTGACACATATGCTAGCTATCAAAAATCAAAAGCTAAAAATATTATTGCGCTATACGAAGATGTAATAAGGAATTTTTTCCACTGGGTTAAAGGCATTCAAATAGATAAGATCAAACCTTTAAATGATTTAAAAGCAACTAAGTTATTTAGTAGAATTGGCGATCTTGAGTATTATTATACAAGAATTCGCAAACTATCATCTAGAACACTTAGTTTAAAAGAAGAAGAAATCATTTTAAAATTAAATCTGATTCTAAAATCAGCTCTAAATGAAGTCAGAAACACTATAGAAACGGAACAGATATATACTTTTACAAATCCGACTACGAACAAGAAGGAAAAACATTCAAATTCCTCGAAATTACTTTCCAATCTATATTCTCATAATGAATTAATTCGTAAAAATTCTTATTTATCTCTATTTAAGCCTTTTATAAAAAATATTCAAAAATATTTTTCTATATATGAGGCTGTGGTAAAAAGTTGGGTACAGGAATCTAAATGGCGCGGTTATGCTTCTCCAATTGAGGTCAGAAACGAGCTAAATGATGTTAGTAATAATACTGTTGAAAATTTAATAGAAAGTACAAGGAATAATAGGAATATTTTTCAAGATTTTTTTAAATTGAAAGCACAATTACTTAATGTAAATAAGATTACACGTTATGATATTTATGCACCAATCGGGGGGAGGAGTAGCAAGGATATACCTTTCAACACTGCTAAAAAGACTACATTAAACATATTTAGGCAATTTGATAAACAATTTTATCTATTTGCTAAAAGATTATTTACAGAAGGTCATATTGATTTTAAACCACAGAAATACAAGACTAGTGGCGCTTTTTGTGCCACACTAACTCCAAATATCGATCCTTATATACTCTTAAATTATTCGGGTAATAGTCGAGATGTACTAATATTGGCACATGAATTAGGACACGCAATACATTCAATGCTTGCCAGCAATTTACCATGTAGTATACAGGAGGCACCACTGGTATTAGCCGAAACAGCTTCAACTTTCTGTGAATTAATTGTTTTTGAATTCCTTTTTAAAAATGAAAAAAGTATAGACGTAAGGAGGCAAATGCTTATGGATAAAATTACTGATTCATATGCGACCATTTGTAGACAGATATATTTTGTTAAATTTGAGAATGAAGCACATAAAGAAATTCCTAAGGGTATTGAGCTATCAGAATTAAATAATTTGTATATGCAGAATTTAGAGGAATTATATGGAGATAGTATTTCTATAGATAAAATATTTATGAACGAATGGGCTTATGTCCCGCATATTGTTGATGCTCCATTTTATTGTTACTCTTATGCATTTGGAAATTTACTTTCACTTGTCATTTATAAGAAATTTATCAATAAAGATATTGATATTATCGATATCAAGGAAATATTAGCTGCCGGAGGCTCTGAAAATCCTTCACAATTATTATCAAGAATTGGTATAGATATAGAAAATCCGTTAATATGGAGTGAGGGCTTTGATATTGTAAGAGATTGGTTAAATGAGCTGAGAAATACATCCTAGGTTTTTTATGCCAGTTTAATAGTGCCAATTGGACCTTTATTCCGCAATGTTTTATAGGCTTTCATTGATACCTTTATAGTTTTATTAACACCATCATCTTCTACCTTTATCTTTCTTAAATTTGGAACCCACTCCCTATTTGTTTTTTGGGATTTAAATCTCCATTTACCACCACCACCAGATGAACCTCTTCTATGCTTCATATTGTGTCCAAATGCTTTTTTTGTTCCTGTAATATCGCAAACGCGTGACATAACTATATCTGTACTGAAATTAGATATTGAATAATAAACATTTAAGGTAAAAATGTCAATGTTTTGACAGCTTAATAAATAAACTATAAAGTATGTTTTGACCTATTAATAAATTTAATATGATTTGCATCAACCTAAAAACGTATAGTAATAACTCTGGTACAAATATCTACAGCATATTAGATCCAATAGCAGATTACTTTTCTAAACATCAAATTGACTCTAAGAAGCTTGCTTTTTGTCCTAACAATTTTCAACTTGAATCTCTAAAAAAGGCTTATCCTGAACTTCAATTTATTGCCCAAAACGTTGATCCTATACCTTTAGGGAAGAATACAGGTCTAAATCCAGTGGAATTGTTAAAATCGATTGGAATTAAATACACTTTATTTAATCATAGTGAGCATAGATCAATTGATTCGCATATTAATTCGAAAATTGATATGATAAACTCCTTTGGAATTAATGCAATTGTATGCTGTGAAAATATTAAGGAAGCACGTCAGATAATCAAATCCAAACCATATGCTATTGCTTACGAACCCCCTGATTTAATTGCATCAAATTTTTCTATTCTATCCCGCAATGTTGGATATGTATCTGAGTTTGTTGAGGCAGTAAAAGGATATTCACTGCCGTATCTAGGAGCAGGTATAACTTCTGTTAATGAAATAAATATGGGAACCAAACTAGGGGTAAAGGGATTTATAATAGCCAGAGCATTTTTAGATTCTCCAGATAAATTTGAGTTTGTTAAAGGTCTTATTCAAGCACTATCAAATTGATCCAGAATGCAGTCTAAAGTTGCAAATCTCTTCTGTGAAATAAAATTCATCATGGCTCCACCACCAGTAGATATGTGATCAAATCCAGATAATCTCAGCTTATTAATAGCACCAATAGAATCACCTCCTCCAATAATTTTATACGCATTTAGGTTTTTTAAGACTGTTTCGTATAAAATTTTTGTTCCTTCAATAGAACGATCCCACTCGAATACTCCTAGAGGACCATTGATTAATATGGTTTTAGCCTCGTTAATTATTTCTTTATAAATTTGTATTGTCTTGGGGCCAATATCAATCGCACATTTTCCGTTTGGGATATTTACTTCCTCAGTATAGTTTGATGTGTAAGAAGATGTCTCGCTAAAATCAGTAGAAATCAGGTGATCAACTGGTAGAACTATCTTATCAGAATATTTTGTTACCAATTCTGTAGCAACTCTTAACTTATCTTCTTCAAATAATGATTTACCTATGGAATAACCCCTTGCTTTAAGTAGTGTATATGCAAGAGCCCCACCGATTAGAACTTTATCTGTATAATTGCACAACTCATTAAGTATATCTATCTTTTCTGATAGTTTTGATCCGCCTATTAAAGCAATATATGGTTTTTTTGGGTCCGCTAGTGGTTTAAACCCATTTACCTCTTTAATAAAATTCGGCCCCAAATATGACTTTAAATGTTGTGTAATATAAAAAGTTGAACAAGATTCCCTATAATCAGAAAAAGCGTCATTAACATACAAATCAGCGCAATTTTTGAGTACATTTAGTAATTCTAAACGTTCATTTTCATCATTAGATTCTTCTCCTTTAAAAAATCTGATATTTTCTACTAAAACAACATCTTCATTTGTCTTTTCAATTTCGTTAATATCGTAAATAAATTTTGATCTAATATCCGAGGAAGTCAGCTTATCACTTAATATCTTGTATATTGGTAAAAGCGATAAAGTTTTATCAATTTTCGTTGGTCTTCCCAAATGTGCCAATATTATTAGCTTTTTACATTTTTTTGCTAATTCAATGATAAAGGGGATTGATTCCAATAATCTAGTTATATCCTTAATTTCTCCATCGGTTTCTATTGTTACATTAAATGATGTTCTTAACAAAATGCGTTTCTGAATCATATCGTTTCTAGTTAATATGCTCGACTGTTGCATTAAATCACCAAGATTATTCCTTGTATACATTATGATATATATTCTGATACTAATTTAATTAATTCAGACATTCTGCAGGAATATCCCCATTCATTGTCATACCAGGCAATAACCTTAAAAAACTCACTGTTTAACTCCATCGATGCATTAGAATCATATATTGCAGATAGTGGGTCATGAATAAAATCAGATGAAACAACCAAATCATCTGTAATTCCAAGAATACCTTTTAGATATGTTTCCGAAGCATTTTTATACATTTGAGAAATTTCTTTAAGAGATGTTGATTTCTCGGGCTTAAATGTTAAATCTATAACAGAAACAACTGAGGTAGGCACTCTAAAAGCCATTCCTGAAAGTTTACCAACTAATTCCGGAATAATTAATCCAATAGTAGATGCCGCTCCAGTTACAGCTGGAATAATATTTACTGCAGCAGCTCTTCCATCCCTGAATGAACTTTTTGGGCCATCATTTAGTAATTGTGAAGCTGTATAGCTATGATTTGTTGTCATTAAACCCTCTTTGATTCCAATACCTTCTTTTAATAAAACGTAACAAATTGGCGCTAGACAATTTGTTGTACAAGAACCATTCGAAACAATTTCTTCTCCTTTATACGAATCAGAATTAACCCCCAAAACAATTGTTTTTACATCAGAGTTACTTGAAGCTGATATTATTACTTTTTTTGCCCCGGCTGTTAAATGACCAATGGCATCCTCTTTTTTTGCAAAAAAACCTGTTGATTCAATAACAATATCAATACCATATTCTTTCCATGGTAATAAATTTGGAGTAGTTTTTAAGGCTAATGTCTTTAAGGTTCTTTTCCCAACTTGTATAGTACTATCATCTATTGCTGTAATAACTTCAGACATTCTCCCTTGTGTAGAATCGTATTTTAACAAATATGCTAAATTTTTTGCAGAAACTAAATCATTAACAACCACTACCTCTACCTTATCATCAAACATATTTTTCTCTATTAATGATCTGTAAATCAATCTACCTATACGCCCAAAACCATTGATCGCTATTTTAATTGCCATTTAAATATTAATAAAAAATACTAAATATATATGATGTGAATTTCATCTTGTTGTTATTATCATACTCAACGAGGTAGTATTTCTCGTTATCTAAATACGAACATGGTGATGATATAAATTGGCCGAATGACATGTCATTAAATTCATACTTGTTCTCATCAACACATATCCCATCTCTAATTGTTGATTTAAAAACAATAAATTGAGCACCAGAATCCTTATTAATAGAAACGTTTATAGATTTATCAAATGAAATTAAAGGGCAGGTCTCGGTTTCACTACCCAAACAACCCTCTCCAGGCACAACCTTGATTACCTTAAATGTAACTAGATTCAAGTTTTGTGTGTCGTTATTATAATCTATAAATCGTGCAAATGTTTTGTTTTCCACGCTGTCTAAAGGTATAATAGTCGTATCATTTGTATATTCGTTATTATCAACAAGATTTTTATTTGTTCTGTTAAGATTAGTAGCTATGATAATTATCAAGCATATTAATGGCAATCCAATTAATACAATAAATTTACCTAATCTAATATTTTTCATATTTGTTAAAGATATACTATTTTAATATAAGATGATTCTGATAAAAAATCAAAAAGAAATAGATATAATGCGGGAAGCAGGACGCCGTCATGCTAAACTTATGGTCATATTAAATGAATCTGTTAAACCAGGAATAACTACCCTAGATATTGAGTTACTGGCCCAAGAGACATGTAAATCTCTTTCACTTGATATGATTCAAATTGGATATTTGGGCTATCCTAACGCTATCTGCATTGGTGTTAATGATGATGCTGAGCATTGTATACCCAATAAAAACAAACTCATTAAAAATGGAGATTTGGTCAATATTGATTGTGCTGTTAAATATAATGGTTACTGCTCAGATGGGGGATTCACAAAGCCAGTTGGTACAGTTGATCAAGAAGGTTATAGGCTTGTTAATACTACTAAATTAGCTCTTGATACGGCTGTAAAGGCCTGTGTAGAAGGTAATTATGTAAACGATATTAGTAAGGCGATTTATTCTATTGCAAAACTATCAGGTTATAACGTTCTAAAGAACTACACTGGACATGGTATAGGAAAAAGTATGCATGAAGATCCGTATATACACAACTATGTTAGGTTTAAAGAAAGTGAGCGACTAGAATCTGGTATGACATTAGCTTTAGATACTATGATCACCGAAGGGAAGGGGGATGTTTATATTTTAGATGATGGATGGTCAACAAAAACAGTTGATGGTAAAAGATTTGGTTTTTTTGAATATACAGTTCTCGTTGGAAAGGACAAACCTGAAATTTTGAATCAATTCTAATTATCCCTATATACTAGCATCGATCTTTATACCTATTGGACAGTGGTCAGAACCCATTACATCTTTCAGAATAAAAGCTGTTTTTATATCTTTTTCTAAACTCTTTGATATATAAAAATAATCAATACGCCAACCTACGTTCCTTTCCCTTGCTCTAGATTTCTGATCCCACCATGTGTAATTATTAGGTTCTTTATTAAACTTTCTGAAAGTATCAATTAGACCCGCTTGAGATAAAAATCTATCAAGCCATTGTCTCTCCTCTGGCAAAAATCCAGATATATTTTTGTTTTCTCTTGGGTGCGCCAAATCAATCTCGTTATGCGCAGTATTTACATCACCACATATAATAAATTTCTCCTTTTTATGGCGCAAAATATGATCTACAAAGTCATTGTAAAATTTCAATTTAAATTTAAGTCTATCATTACTACTTTTCCCATTTGGGTAATATAAGTTCATAAGGGTAAATTGACTATATTTTGCAATAATTATTCTCCCTTCTCTATCAATACTGTTTTTAGAAAACGAATTTTCGATAGAAACGGGCGGAATTTTAGTATATAAAGCAGTTCCGCTATAACCTTTTTTTTCCGCCGATGAGAATATGGATATATACCCTGGAATTTGCTTTAAATCATCATTTAACTGATCCGGATTAGCCTTAGTCTCTTGAATGCATAAAAAATCAGGATTTTCCTTTTTAACCCAATCTATAAAACCCTTTTTATACACGGCTCTTATACCATTAACATTCCAAGAGATAAATTTTCTCGTGACTACTATAGACATTTATTTAGAATTTCGAATATTTGCACTTTTGTTAAAGGAATTTCACCAATTTTATTCTTTGCTAAATTTGTAGAAATAGACTCAAAATGTTCTTTATCGATATTTATTGCAGACAATGACATTGGAATACCTAACGATTTAAAGAAATCGAATGTTTTCTTAATTGACTGTTTAGCAACATCTTCAGTAGAACCAGTTAGTCCCCATACAACCATACCATAATGAGCTAGCTTCTCTATTTTTTGTTTTATTACTACTTCCATCCATTTTGGTGTTATTATTGCTAAACCTAATCCATGAGGAATATCGTAGTATGCGCTTAACTCATGCTCAATCATATGAGTTGCCCAATCTTCGTTTGTTCCCATTCTAATTACATTATTTAAGGCCATAGTTGCGCATAATATAACATTAGATCTATATGTGTAGTTTCTTAAATCATTTAAAAGTGGCTTGGCGTTTTCTATGAGTGTTAACATTATTCCTTCTGAGAATCTATTCTGAAGTGGAACGTCTTTTAAATTGTGTATGTATTGCTCGAGGACATGAGAGTAAGCGTCCACAATACCATATGCGGTCTGGTTTTTAGGCAGTGAATATTGATTTTCTGGATCAATAATCGAAAATTTAGGAAAAATTTCCCGTCTCTTAAAGAACGTTTTTTCGTTAGTCTCATGTTTTGATATTACTGAACCACAATTCATCTCGCTACCTGTTGCTGAAATAGTCAATACAACACCAAAGGGAATATACCTGGTTGGATTAGCATCAGGGTTTTTTAGAAAATCCCACGGATCGCCTTTATAATGATACGCGCTACAATAAAGTTTTGTCGCATCAATAACGCTCCCACCTCCAACTGCAAGGACAAAATCGGGATCAAAACCTTTTGTTTTATTTAATGCCACTCTTATTGTTTCGACACGAGGATTTGGTTCTATTCCAGAAAATTCTCTAACATCAAATTCAGATAATTCTCTTAAAACAGTCGAATATATTCCATTCTTTTTTATACTTCCTCCGCCATAGATCAAAAGAATCTTCCTACCGAAGGGATTTATTGATTCGGAAAGTTTACTCATTGAACCTTTACCGAAAATTACCTTTGTGGGGTTTTGAAATATAAAATCTTTCATAACGATGTTAGAACTAAATTACATAATTATTATTGTATCTTCTTCTGAACATATAATACAACCAACCAAAGCAAATAATTTTTTCTATTTATTATAACTGTAGAATCCATAATCATAGGTTCATTCTCAAGTTTGTCTTGAGGATTAGCCATAAATAGTGGATAATGCCACACCACAGTATTTTTTTGCACAATATTGATAACTCTGTTAATATTATTCGTGTTTAGTTCATAACTTGTTTATATTGGAGCAATTTGCACAAAAAAGAATTCTAATAATCTTTACCGGTGGGACAATTGCAGGTAACGTTGCAAAAAGCAGTGTTTCAGAAACCGTCAAATCCTCTCCGGATGATTTTATGTCTGAACTAGGCAGATCAATTGGGATTATCAGAAAAAACTGGAACATAGTAATTGCCCCAGAAATTGTAGAGCTTTATAATACCGACAGCTCCAATGTCATGCCGGAAAATTGGGCGATGATTATTGATAAAATCGTTGAAACATATGACGCTTTCGATGCCTTCCTTATATTGCATGGTACAAACACGATGGGATATTCAACAGCCGCTCTTTCGTTTGCACTCCAAAACATAAACAAGCCTGTCATATTTACTGGTGCACAAGTTCCTTTAGGCTTTCTTGGAACAGATGCAACAACTAATTTGGTAAACGCGCTTAGGCTATGTGTTTGGGGATATCATCCCATTAAAGGAGTTATGGCAGTCTTTGGAAGCAAGATCATTACTGGCACTCGAGTTAAAAAAGGCACAGATTTTGATTATGATCCTTTTAATGCATTTCAAACAGGTTCACTCGGCCAGATTGGTCGATATATACGATTAGATGAAGCAGCATTACAAAAGCATATTGCCTACCTTTCAAAATTTTTCCCTTTGGCAATCCAATCTAGAGTATTAAACGTGAAAAGTAAGTTTGATACTTCAAAAATAATATCCCTGACAGAATTCCCAGGTATGGATACAAATATCTTTAAATTGTTAGTAGAAGGCAATGGAGCCAAAGCATTTATCTTCAGAGCTTTTGGTGCAGGTGATCCGAATATTATTCATTACCCAAGCTTTGAGTATCTTAAGGAGAAACAGATTCCTATCGTTGTAACAACACAAGCTGCAAATGGTGTAGCCAGCTTTCAGGTGAATGAAAGTGGTCGCTACCTAAAAGACAACGATTTAGCTATTCCAGCTTATGATATGAGCATGGAATGTATGGTTACAAAGCTAGGTTGGTTGTTGGCCCAAAACTTAACTTATGAGCAAATTAAATCGATGTTTCTTACCGATCTTCATGGTGAGGTAAGAGTTGAGAATGAACTGATTTAATGTTTTCATATACTAAACATGTAACTCAGGTAAATCAAACACCTGCAACGTAACAGTCTATTGTCGAGGTTAAATTGCCAGACCTGGATTCACT
>Ga0209668_10000526_pt1 | contig 15667 bp, 16 predicted proteins | sample FrelakmetPLP11PL_FD_187150 | JGI IMG/M metagenome (GOLD analysis project Ga0209668, IMG submission 187150) | Freshwater lake sediment microbial communities from the University of Notre Dame, USA, for methane emissions studies - PLP11 PL (SPAdes)... | ecosystem: Environmental > Aquatic >... | reverse complement strand
CTACTGCACTAAGAATGGCGTCGCCTAAATATTCGAGCCGCTCGTTATTTTCATCCGCTGTTTCTTTTACAGAACGATGGCTGAGTGCAGTACGATACAACTGGGTATTGGTGGTATCAATAGCCAAGAGCTCCTTCAATTGAAGGGCAAATTTGCTTTCGTATCCCGGCTTTCTGGTAAAGAAGCTGAAGATTTGTATCACGTTCTCAAGCTAAGTATTTTTTCACAATCACGCAAGCATTGTGACCTCCAAAGCCAAAAGTGTTGCTCAGTGCAGCCCGAACGAGGCGTTGCTGAGGCTGGTGGAAAGTATAATTTAACCGTGCATCCAGTTCCGGATCATCGGTAAAGTGATTAATTGTTGGGGGAACCATATCATGCAACACACTTTTAATGGCTGCAATGGCTTCAATAACGCCGGCTGCACCCAGGCAGTGACCGGTCATTGACTTGGTGGAAGAAATATTCAGGTTATAAGAATGCTCCCCGAATACATCTAATATCGCATTCAATTCAGCTCCATCTCCCAGTGGAGTGGATGTGCCATGCGTATTGATATAGTCTATATCTTCCGGCTTCATTCCAGCATCCTGCAAAGCAGCGAGCATTACGTTTTTAGCACCGAGGCCTTCGGGATGGGGAGCCGTAAGATGATATGCATCTGCGGTAGCACCACCACCAGCGATTTCACAATAAATTTTAGCACCCCGTTTGATGGCGTGTTCATATTCTTCCAAAACGAGCACTCCGGATGCTTCTCCCATTACAAATCCATCACGGTCTTTATCATAAGGTCGGCTGGCTGTAAGGGGATCATCATTTCTTTCGCTAAGGGCTTTCATTGCATTAAAACCACCTACTCCAGACTCTCCAATTACAGACTCGGTTCCGCCACTTAGAATAATGTCGGATCTACCCATACGAATATTATCTACTGCAACGATAATGGCATTGGTACTGGAAGCACAAGCACTAACTACTGCATAATTCGGACCGCGGAAACCGTGCCGCATGGAAATTTGTCCGGCAGCAATATCTAAAATCATTTTAGGAATAAAGAATGGATTGAAACGGGGTGTACCATCTCCTTTGGCAAACTCCATTACTTCATCCTGGAAGGTAACCAGACCGCCGATACCACTGGCAAAAATTACACCCACGCGATCGATATTTACATTTTCGCGGGAGATACCTGCATCAGCAACAGCCATATCACTGGCTGCCAATGCTATTTGAGTAAAGCGATCTAATTTCCGCGCCTCTTTTTTCTCCATATACTGGAGCGGATCGAAATTTTTGATTTCGCAGGCGATACGGGTTTTAAACTTAGAGGCATCAAATTGTGTAATGGGTCCGCAGCCGGATACACCATTCAGCATGCCCTGCCAGAACTCATCCAGATTATTTCCAATGGGGGTAATAGCTCCTATTCCGGTAACAACAACTCTCTTCAATTGCATGGTTAGCCTGATTAACTGATAATCCGCCATTATGCAACTCGTTGGAGACTACATAATGACGGATCGTAAATTATTCCTGAAAGGAGTACAACTATTTTGCGTGCTCTTCCAGGTAAGCAACAGCTTGACCAACAGTAGTGATGGTTTCAGCCTGCTCATCTGGGATGGAGATATTGAATTCTTTTTCAAACTCCATGATCAGCTCAACTGTGTCGAGCGAATCAGCACCCAAATCATTGGTAAAAGAAGCTTCATTAGTTACCTCGGCTTCATCCACTCCTAATTTGTCAACAATGATTTTTTTAACTCTTGATGCGATGTCAGACATTGTAAAATGTTTTGTTACAGGCGCAAAAATATACTTTTTGTTAAATAACCAATGTTTTATCAAAATATTTGTTTCCACTAATTGAAAGGAGTTTGACCGATTTTTAGGATTTTTTACCGGTTTTTAGTCTTTTCAGCCGTAAATTAGAGTAATTCTTACGCAAATGGCCCTCAAAATCATTGATTATGGCTCACCGGAATACCAGAAAATGGTAGAATTAAGGCTGCAATTGCTGAGAAAACCCTTGGGTTTACAATTTACTCCTGAAGAACTGGAGAAAGAGAAGGGGGATATTTTACTAGGATGTTTTGAGGATGATGAACTGGAAGCCTGTTGTATTTTAACTGAAACCGACCCAACAACAGTTCGGCTCAGACAAATGGCAGTTGGAGCCCCCCTTCAGGGAAAGGGAATTGGGAGGGTGTTGATGAGCTTTGCTGAAAACATTGCTCGCGATAGAAAATATAAACGCTTAACTATGCATGCCCGCAAATCGGCAGTTGGTTTTTATGAAAAAAGTGGATACCGTATTTGTAGCGATGAGTTTACAGAAGTTACCATCCCCCACTATGTAATGGAGAAGAACTTATAGTGTGCTTTTCTAATCTCCGATCTTTTGCTGCAACATTTTCCGAAGTACCGGTAGATCATCTGCCTCTACGCCTTCCTTAGGTAAAAGAAAAAATGATCGTGGAGAAAAATATAAATGAAAGAAATACGGACTTTCAAAATATCGGCTGAATTGCTTCCACTCCCATTGGGCAGCACCACGGTCGTTCTCAAGCTGTACCTCGGTTTCATTTAAATACACAGTAAACTGATCTTGAAATGTAGCTGATTTGGCATAGATACTTCGGGGCATGATATACCAGAAAGCTGCCATGAGTCCGAGCCATATTAACGACCCTAATAAAAAAGGCTCCGGCCGAATCAGCTTCCAGTAAAAAAGTGCAGCCGAGGCAATCGCAAACACATTCACCACTATCATTAATATTCTGATTTCGGTACGCTGAATAAAATGGTACCGAAGTGCCTGCATTACTTTGTTTTTATGATAGATTACCTGAATTTTCATTAAATAGATATAGCCCGCAAAAATACAATTGCTATTTGCAAGAAACGACTACTTTGGATTGTTCTTTTCAAAATCTTTTACCCATGCTGAAACGCTACTGGTAACCGGAACCGGAATACCGGAAGTAATCACAACCCGGTATTGAAATCGAACGGTTTGTCCTTTAGTTAATCTATAATTGAGGTTTTCATTTCCTTTCGAAAATATTTTTTGTCCGAGCGGATTGGCTGCAAATAACCCATAGTTTCTGGCATGCCAATAGGTTGGGTAGCCGGGATTGGAGGGATGATCGATTATGGTGATACTGATGGGCGTTCCTGCTCTTCTACCATATAACATACACCAATTTCCACGAGTTCCCCAGGCTTCATCGCCTTCCCTGCCGGCAGATGTTAGGTATTGTCCGGTTACCGATGCATCTTTTACAGCACCGATTTTTGTAATATTTCCCTGCGCATCTGTGTATTCTTTTGTTTCTGTGATGGGAAGTTCTAATTCATGCGCCACCCGCAAGCCCAGCAAACCATCTTTCGCATCGGGCATTGAAACGCTCATAGCTGCCGTTAGTTCGGTAATCCTGTCAATCCATCTAACCTGCTTGTCTTCATGAAATATCAATGTCGTTTTTTCCTGAAGTATTACCTGTTGTTGCTGATTCGTCCAATCGGCGAGGTATTCAATAGTTCCCTGATTTCCCCCTTCTGCCCTAAGGATTTTCCGGGTTCGAATCCATCCATATAAATGTTTTTTGTCTGCAGGTATAGCAAAAGAGTTATTCCAAAAGTCGAGTCCGTTCACTTTTTCATAATTCATCCATAAACCTAAATGATGCGGATGATCGGTTGGATCATTCGGTGCGGGATTCCAGGGAAAACCTCGGGTTATGGGTAATCCATCAGCAGCCAAAATAGGATACAATACTGGCTTTTCTATGGTATCGGAATAAACCAACTGAGTGAAAAGCCGGTTATTCACTTTAATTTCAATCCGCTTTTCGGTGGGATTATCGGATACCAAAAATTGAGCTGCCGGTTGGGCACGCAGGTAATTGCTAAAGGAAGTAAAAACGATGCAGGTAAAGAATATTCCATGTTTTTTCATACTGCATCCGGTTATTGATTAGGGCAAAATAACCTGTTTTTCTTTTGGAACCAGGAATTTCATAATTCTCCAGGCAACCAGATAAGCAATGGCACAATACACGAACATCATGGTGTATGCGGTGTTCATGGAAGCATGTACCCATTGTTTTTGCAAATTCACCAATTGAGTAAATCCTTCGGGATTGAGTTGCTGAATTTGAGATTGTAGGTCTGTCGACAGACTAAATAATTCTTTTTTACCTAAATCAATCAATGCTCCCTGTTTGTCGGTTAATTTGAGTTGTTGAATCTGTGATACCAAACTACTTAATCCAGCTTCTGATGCTTTTGTAAATGCTTGCTGAATTCCGGATGCTTTGTATGAATCGAATAACCATCCACCAATTTTTGAAATAATCACCCCGCCCAAACCGCCTGCCATTCCCCCTAATCCCACAACGGAAGCAATGGCCTTTTTAGGAAACATGTCGGAAACAGTAGTAAAAATATTTGCCGACCATGCCTGGTGTGCAGAGGTTCCGATTCCAATGAGTAATACGGGCACCCAATAACTGATACTGCCAAAAGGGAGTGTTAATAATACCACCAGTGGAATAAATGCAATGGCCAGCATGGCTTTCATTCTTCCATCGTAAGGCTTATATCCTTTATTGATAAAATAAGTAGGGAACCAACCTCCTCCTACACTTCCAATCATCGTCATGCTATACAACACTGCAAGAGGAATCATTACAGCTGTTCCTTCTATTCCATATTGGTCTTTCAAAAAACCGGGTAACCAGAAAAGATAAAACCACCATACACCATCGGTTAAAAATTTACCAATAAAGAAAGACCATGTTTGGTTGAATCCCAATAAGGTTAACCAAGGAGTTTTTTCACCTGAGGCTGTATGAGCAGATTCTTCGTTGTCGCTTTGTATGTAAGCAAGTTCGGAGGGAGATAATCTTTTTTGTTCTTCCGGTTTTTCGTAAAACATGAACCAGAAAATCAACCATAAAAACCCAATGGCTCCGATGATAATAAATGCGGCTTCCCATCCAAGGTGTTTTGCAATCCAAGGAACAGACAATGGAGCAAGTACAGCACCGATATTGGCACCTGAATTAAAAATCCCTGTTGAAAACGATCTTTCCTTTTTAGGAAAATATTCGGCAGTTGCTTTAATAGCAGCAGGAAAGTTTCCTGCTTCCCCGAATCCGAGCAGTGCTCTTGAAATCATGAACCCCAAAATTGAAACCGGCACGGTAACAATGCCAACCAAGCCCAGAAAACCGGATACAGCGGTACCCAGCGGCACTGCATAAGCATGCACAATAGCTGCGAGCGACCAGATAATGATAGACCAGGCATATCCCCATTTGGTTCCCAGCCGATCTACAATTCTTCCTGCAAAAACCATAGAAATTGCATACACAAACTGAAATACAGAAGTAATATTGGCATAATCGGAGTTCGTCCAGTTAAACTCTTTCTCCAGCAATGGCTTCAATAAACTTAGCACCTGCCTGTCGAGATAGTTAACAGTGGTTGCAAAAAACAACAACCCGCAGATTGTCCACCGATAGTTTCCTATTTTTTCAGTATTGCTCATGCTTGAATCGTTTTAATAATTGCCATCACATCGCGGGTGGCTTGGGTTATTTGCGCAAAATCGCGTGCTTCCAGTAAGGGCTTGGTAATAAGTTTGCTTCCCATACCCACAGCGCAAACTCCAGCTTTGAACCATCCTGCAATGTTATCCCGATCGAGCTCTACTCCACCGGTTGGCATAAACAGTAACTGAGGAAATAATTCTTTAATTGCCGACATAAATCCAGGCCCTAACACATTCCCCGGAAATAACTTAATCATACGTGCCCCTTGATTTTCGGCAGCAATGATTTCTGATGGGGTCATGCAGCCTGGCACCCATAACATATTATGCTGGTCGGCTACTTTGGCAACTTCGGGAACCCAACCCGGACAAATAAGATAATCGGCACCGGCATCGATAAAGGTTTTTGCCATGTCGGCATTCTTAATTGTACCGATTCCCAGATACAAATCTTTCATTTCCGATTGGCACTGTTGCTTCATTAATTTGAAATTAGCAAGTGCCTGTTCACCTCTATTGGTGTATTCAACTGCACGGATGCCTGCATCGTATAATGCTTTGAGTACTTGCAGACTAACCTCGGGATCTTTATGAAAAAATAAGGGTAAAATTCCCTGGCGGGGAATTAATTGCAAGAGTTCATTTTTTGTGTTCATATGGCGTTAAATGAAGCAACAATGTTAACAAAATCACAGGTTTCCAACGAAAATATTACGCAAACGATTGCGTATTTTTTTTTACGAAAACTTGCTCAAAAAATATGTTGTGAACATATAATTAAACAAATTTGCTATTACTAAAGATAATCCTTTCCGCGTTATTTTATTTCATCAGAAAAAATTAAACCATGTCTCAAAAAGTTGTTACCCTCGGCGAAATCATGATGCGTTTATCCACTCCCGGGCACGAAAGATTTGTTCAAAGTGATTCTTTTGATGTTACGTATGGTGGCGGTGAAGCCAATGTAGCGGTTGCACTTTCCAATTATGGATTACAGGGTGTGTTTGTAACCAAAGTGCCGGATAATGCTTTAGGGCAAGCTGCTATCAACCATATTAGAAGATATGGGGTTGACACACAATTTATCGCGAGAGGTGGTAAAAGACTGGGTATTTATTTTCTTGAAACTGGTGCGTCTATGCGTGCCTCACAGGTGATTTACGACCGTGCAGGGGCTTCCATTTCGCAGGTTGACATAAGTGAATTTGATTTAGATAAAATTTTAGAAGGTGCCAGTTGGTTTCACACAACCGGTATTACGCCTGCATTAAGCGATCAGGCGGCTGCACTAACTGAAGCTGCTTTGAAAGCCGCTAAAGCTAAAGGCATTACAACCAGCATCGATTTGAATTATCGCAAAAAACTGTGGAGCAAGGAAAAAGCCCGTGAGGTAATGACGCGTTTATGCCAGTATGTTGATGTTTGCATCGGAAACGAAGAAGATGCCGATACCACCTTAGGTTTTAAAGCCGAAGGAACCGATGTTACCAAAGGAGAACTGAATCTGGATGGTTACAAGAGCGTATTCAAGCAAATGAAAGATAAATTTGGTTTTAAATACATCGCTTCTACCTTACGTGAAAGCCATAGTGCTTCCGACAATGGATGGAGTGCTTTGGTATATGATGGAAATGAATTTTATCATACCAAACAATATGAAGTACGTATTGTAGACAGGGTAGGTAGTGGAGATTCCTTTGCCAGTGGGTTTATTTATGGTTTGGTTTCCGGAATGCCAATGCCCGAAGCGGCAGAATTTGGTGTAGCTGCCTCTGCACTTAAACATACCATTCCGGGCGACCTGAATCATGCAACCCTTTCGGAAGTGAAAGATTTAATGAAGGGGGATGGCAGCGGAAGAGTTCAACGCTAATTATATTTTAATTTCCTAAACATCATATCATGATTGTTGATCATCTGAATCAAATGCATCGGTATGCTAACCTGCATCCGCTTTTTGCCAAAGCTTTTGAATATATTTCAAAAACAGACCTGGCATCCCTGGAAATTGGGAAATTTGATATAGATGGGGAAAATTTGAGAGGAATTGTTTCGGATAAAAATGGAGTACCGGCTGCTGATTCTATAGCCAAATTCGAATGTCATAATGCGCATATCGATATACAAATTTGTATTCGCGGAACCGAAGTGATGGGATGGAAACCAAGATCTACCTGTAATTCACCCAAAGGCGACTATAATCCGGAAAAAGATGTGTTATTTTTTGCCGATGCCCCGGATATGTATTTTACACTTCAACAACAACAATTCGTGATATTTTATCCCGAAGATGTACATGCTCCCATGATAGGTGAGGGCATGATTAAAAAGCTGGTAATAAAAGTAAAAATATAGCGGCTTTCCTTACTGCATGCTTGCAATGGGAACTGGGTCCATATCTGTAAACGTGTAGTTTTCACCTGCCATACCCCAAATAAATCCGTAATTAGTTGTACCTGGTCCGCAATGCACCGACCAGGGTGGAGAAATCACTGCCTCATGATTGGCCATAACAATATGCCGGGTTTCCTGAGGCTCACCCATCAGATGAAATACCCGGTGGGCTTCGGGAACATCGAAATAAAAATAAACTTCCATTCGGCGGGTATGGGTATGCGGCGGAACAGAATTCCAAACACTGCCTTCTTTTAGCACGGTGAGCCCCATTACCAATTGGCAACTTTGAATGCCGTCCTGATGGATATATTTATAAATCGTACGTTCATTGGAAGTGGCTTTCTCACCTAGATGAACAGGGGTTGCCTCGTCTTTTTGCATACGGCGGTTCGGATAGCTATGATGGGCAGGAGCAGACAATAAAAAATATTGTGCTGGCTGATCGGATGCATTGGAAAAGAATCGAACGGTTTGTGTTCCCTTTCCTAAATAAAGCGCATCCAGTTTTTCCAAATCAAATACCACACCATCTGCTTCCACTTTTCCTGCACCGCCTACGTTGATAATACCGATTTCTCTTCGTTCCAGAAAATAGTCGGCACGCAATTCCGGCTCATTGGGTAAATGAACCGGATTGTTTACCGGCATCACACCCCCTACAATCACGCGATCAAAATGCGAGTACACCAATTGAATAGAATTTGCCTGCATCAATTGCTGCACCAAAAAATTTGCCCGCAATTCCTGTGTGCTCATGCCTTTTACTTCACGGGGACTATTTTGAAAACGGATTTCCATACTTGCTTATTTACTTTCTATTAAAACACTAAAATACTTGAAAATGCGCACATCAGTTGAATTTGATAGAATTGAATTCAGTCATTCTATCAATATAATTTTTACTCTTCAAACACTTAGAATACAAGAAATCATGTAAGCTGCTGTTATCATCTTCCCATCCAGCCGCCATCTACTACGAGCAAGGTACCGGTAACATAATCGGATGCTCTGGAAGCAAGGAAAACAACCGGGCCTTTAAAATCTTCGGGCTGGCCCCATCTGGCTGAGGGAATTCGAGATAATATGGAAACGCTTCTTTCCGCATCATCGCGCAAGGCCTGTGTGTTATCGGTTGCTATATAGCCAGGGGCAATTCCATTTACCTGAACGCCTTTTCCTGCCCATTCGTTGGATAGTGCTTTCACTAAACTACTCAGCGCTCCTTTGCTGGCTGCATAGCCGGGTACCAGTATACCTCCTTGGAAACTTAATAAAGAACAGGTAAAAATAATTTTCCCGGAACCTCTTTCCACCATTTGCTTTCCTATCTCTCTGGATAAGATAAATGGTGCATCTAAGTTGAGCGCTAACACATCATCCCAGTATTCATCCGGATGTTCAGCAGCAGGTTTACGCATAATGGTACCGGCATTATTTACCAGAATATCAATTACAGGATGTGCTGCTGTAACCTGATGTATGAATGCATACAAGGATTCGCGATTACTGAGGTTGGCCTGATAAGCAAAAAATTGTTGTCCGGTTGCGTTTACTGCTCTTGCAACTTCACTATCATGTAAAGGGAGTGAAGCAGACACGCCAATAATATTTGCGCCGGCTTCTGCCAGTCCAATTGCCATAGCCTTACCGATACCTTTATTACATCCGGTAACCAGCGCGGTTTTTCCGGAAAGTTCAAACATACTTGCAATCATTAATCTTTCTTTTTTTCTAATTGATAAATCCTTATTCAAGTTTTATAAACTTACTCCGCGTTTCCATGGAATAAAATCATCCTGTAATAAACTTACTGCCTTGGGCGTAACCTGTCCGCTCGCAGCCTGAATACAATATTCCAAAATTTCTTCACCCATGGATGCAATGCTTTTTTCTCCACTGATAATTCCGCCGGTATCTATGTCGATGATATCTGCCATTCTTTTAGCAAGGGCGGTATGCGTTGCAATTTTGATGGTTGGACAAACTGGATTACCCGTGGGGGTACCCAAACCGGTAGTGAATAAAATTAGGGTGGCACCACTGGCAGCTTTTCCTGTTGTAGCTTCTACATCATTTCCGGGAGTACATACCAAACTTAAGCCGGGCTGTGTTGCCGGTTCGGTGTAATCTAACACATCTACAACCGGGGAGGTTCCCCCCTTTAATGCGGCTCCATTACTTTTAATAGCGTCGGTAATTAATCCATCCCGAATATTACCGGGAGAGGGGTTCATATCAAATCCGGAACCAACACGCTCGGCAGCTTTGCTATAGTCGTGCATGAGCTGCATAAATTTTCGGGCAGTTGTTTCTTTAGGTGTTCTATCGATGAGTTGTTGTTCGGCACCACAGAGTTCGGGAAATTCGGCTAATAAAACTTTTCCACCCAATGCAACCAGCAAGTCGGCACAATAACCAACAGCAGGGTTAGCCGATATTCCACTAAATCCATCACTCCCACCGCATTTTACGCCAATACACATTTCACTCAATGGAGCAGGTTTTCGCTCAATGCTATTTAATACAATCAATTGTTCAAAAGTTGCCCGGATGGCTTCTGTAATCAATTGCTCTTCACTTTGCATTTGCTGTTGTTCAAAAACCAAAACCGGTTTATTAAACCGGGGGTTTCGTTTTTGAATGTCATCCAGTAATTGTGGGGTTTGCAGGTGCTGACAACCTAAACTCAAAATGGTAACTCCCCCCACATTGGGGTGATCGGCATAGGCAGCCAGCAAAGCACTGAGAACTGCCGCATCTTGTCGAGTACCTCCGCATCCGCCCTGGTGATTTAAAAATTTAATGCCATCAATATTGGCAAAAACCCGATTGGGCCCCTCTGATGCAGTAGCTGAAGGGGATAAATCAACTTGTTCAATAGATCCTGATTGCAAAAAGCCGTCTACTAGTTTCTTTGCGGTTTGTTTGTATTTGTTGGAAACCGTGTATCCCAATTGCTCCTGTAAAGCTTCGCGAATTACATCCAAATTTCGGTTTTCACAAAAAACGGTAGGAATAAATATCCAATAATTAGCTGTGCCTACTCTACCATCTGAACGGTGATACCCTAAAAAAGTTCTTCCGGAGAACTTTGCAATATCAGGAGGTGTCCACTGATATGCATATGGTTTCCAATCGTAGGGCTCTGCTGCATGACCGGTGTTTTCGGTACGCATGCGACTTCCCTTTTTCACAGGCTGAAGCGTTTTACCAACCAGCACTCCATACATAATGATAGGTTCTCCTATTTGCATATCCCGCATAAAAAATTTATGCTTTGGGGGGATATCCTCAATAACCGTATAATTTTCATCCTGATGTTGTACTGTGGATCCGGCAGGAATAAGTTGTAAAGCGACCAACACATTATCGGCAGGATGAATTTGCAATAGGGAAGAATGATTCAACATAGATAACACAGAGAATAAATGATGATACTCGTTATTTTTTTGCAGGTATCTGCTTAATTAGCCATTGAACCAGATCTTTAGCTGCCTGGAAATTTTGAAAATCGGGTGACAAGCGTAAGCCATTGGTATATTCATTATATAACCAGGGATCTCCCGTAACAAAAACAGTACCCTTACCAATCTTCGCAACTGCAAATATGGTGAGTGCATCTTTTTGGAGTACTGCTTTTGCTGGGTCTTGAACAGTAATGGAGCAGATATCTTTTTGATATATTTTTTGAACATTTGGTAAAACAGGGTGGTTGGGGGCAACCTTTACAGCACCATATTCAAACTCAACTCCTGGAACCTTATTTTGAATATCCTCATTCAATTGTATTCCAAAAGATTTTGTAAGCATATTAAAATGGGTAAACTCCGTGTTTACTTTATCGTTATGAAACAAAACCAACACACCGCCCGATTGAACCCATTTTACTATGGTTTGAACATGCGCTTCCGTCATGTAGTTTGGGTTGGGATTGTCGGCCAAATGATCAGGATCAACAATCATATAAATGCTGGCATCTTTTAAATTATCGGAAGTGGGGGCAGCAGATAAAGTACCTGTTCGCAAGCCGGCACTTTCTATAATATCTCCCAACATGTAAAAACCACCATTGTGCCATTCATCCCATTTATAATGATATGGTTTTTCTATACCAGACAGATCTACCTTTTTTTCTGCATTAAAATAATCATCCAACAAAAACAGTCGACTTTTTCCCGCTTTGCTTTTTGTGAGCAGGTCTGATTCAATTGCTGCAGCCGCCTGCCAGTCGGGATTAGCAGATGCTTTTGTAAAAACTGTAGAATCCATTGTTGGGAGTTTCCCGGAAAAGTTGGCAGATATATATTGCTTGCGAATCGCTTTATTGGTGGCAGCCACATACATCAGTTGTGCCTTTTGCAATGCAGATTGGTATTCGGGTGCAGGATGATTGAAATTTGTTTTCCAGCGAATGGTAGCGGCTTTTGCAGCTAATTGATTGATCAATGCCTGTATGCGCCTGGAGGCAGGAGCAGTTGGATAATACTCGAAAATATCAACTGTAATGCTCAGCAGGGCGGCGGTATTGATAACATCTAACTTTCCCGATGTATTGTGCTGGCGAAAGGCATAGGTTAACTGATTTGCGAGTGCAGTGTATGCTGCAGTATCCCGCATAAATGCTGCATAAGCTGCAAAGAATGGAATTTGGGAAATGGGGAGTTGCTCCGAATAATCAGCACCGGATTTAGCTGAAAAATAGGTATTGCGCAACATCTGGAACAATTGGGAAGCTGCCTTAAAATATTTTTCTTGCTGGGTAACCTGATATACAATCAACAGGGCTTCCCCGTTGATAAATTTGTTAGTTGGATAACATCCGGATAATGATCCATTTGCTGCAACATACGGATCGATTATTTTTTGTAATTGACGAAAATATTGCGGATCGCCGGTATAATTCCAGCACTTCGCCAGCAGATGCCAGTCGATAGAAGATAGATCATTTACAAAATCGGGATTGGCACTAATAGCAAAGGGATGTGTACGAAACCGATCAAGCGTTTGCTGCACATGGCCAGGAATAGGTTGTGCTTTTACAACAAAGATTGAAGTAGATAATAGGGCTGCTAAAAAAACAGACTGCAATTTCATAACCGGTTCAATTTAAGGCAATATTTTCACTGCTTGTCGGGCCAGTAATTTCCAATCTTTTTTCTCTTTAATCCACACATATAGCACTTTTAATTTAACGGTGGAAGCTTTTCCTTTATCATTGGTATTGGCAAAAAGTGAAAAACGAATAATCCCTACATTATTTACAACTGAAATGGTTTGATCGGTTACCTCCATGGTAACAAAATCCGACTGACCGGAAACCAGGTGATCTACAAAAGAGGCCTTATTTTCTATGTTTCCTCCAGAATGCCCGTAACTTAAACTATCAGCAGTTAATTGATTCAAAAGGGTACCATCAGCATCAATCATCGCTTTGTGAAACTGTTGCAGGGTTTTAGCTAATTCCAGTTCCTGTTTAGATTGCGCCATGGAAGCATGCAATATCAAGCAGCCAAATAATAAAATAACTAATTTTTTCATGGGAGATTAATTGTTTTGAAAGATACTGAATTCAACTGAATTCAGGAGCAGATTTCAATTCGTTTTCTGTCTGCCTCCTGATTTTTTTGCATAACAAATTCAATCATATTCCCAAAAGATTATAAAATGAATAGCATTAACCCATCCCTATTATAGAAAGTAGTATTTTAGGGGTAATGAACGCTTCCGCATGAAAAATAAACCCAAGCTCAGTTTTTTACAAATTATAAATATGAATGTTGGTTTTTTTGGCATTCAGTATAGTTTTGGTTTGCAGCAAACTGCCATCAATCCGATTTATGATTTTTTAGGTGCCAAGCCTGAACAAATTCCTATTTTGAATCTTGCCGGACCGGTAACCGGACTACTCATTCAGCCTATTATTGGGGCTTTGAGTGATAAAACCTGGCATCCCCGTTGGGGAAGGAGAAAGCCTTATTTCTTTTTGGGCGCACTGTTTTGTAGTATTTGCTTATTTATTTACCCATTTAGCAGTTCATTATGGATGGCAGCCGGTTTACTTTGGGTATTGGATGCAGCCAATAATACTGCTATGGAACCTTACCGGGCTTTTATTGCAGACAAACTTCCTCCATCACAAATGCCTACGGGCTTTTTAACGCAGAGCTTTTTTACCGGACTCGGTATCACCCTTGCCAATTTATCATTATTCGCATTTCAAAAAGTAGATTTTCTACACCAGGTGCACGGACAAATCCCCTACTGGGTTTTTGCTTCGTTTTTTCTGGGTTCTTTTTGTTCCATCACATCTGTGCTTTGGTCTACCTCTACCACCCCAGAAATTCCTCCAACTGCAGCAGAACTGGAAGCACTTCAGAAAGAAAAAGGAGGATGGTTAAGTCCATTTACATCTATCATAGCAGCTATCCGCGAAATGCCGGCTGTTATGTGGCAACTGGCATTGGTTTACTTATTTCAGTGGTATGCCTTGTTTTGTTATTGGCAAAACACATCAAAAAGTATAGCATTGAGTATTTGGAATGCTACTCCTCAAAGCAACCCCAAACAATATGAAGAAGCAGTTGGTTGGGCCGGACTGGTAAGTGGCTGGTCGAATATCATGACGTTCCTTTCTGCATTTGTACTGGTATACCTAGCAAAAAAATAATATAGTGCCAAGTGGGTGCATATTGTTTGTTTATTACTCGCAGGAATCGGCTTTATTGCATTTCCTTTAATTCAAGACAAGTATCTATTGTTTTTACCGGTAACCGGATTTGGTATAGCCTGGGCAAGTATGATGGGTGTACCTTATTTGATGGTTGTGCATGATATACCCAAAGAAAGATATGGGGTTTATATGGGCATTATTAATATGATGATTGTAATTCCCATGATTTTACAAACCACCACCTTTGGATATGTTTTAGCGCATTTTTTGGATAATGACCCAAGAAAAGCAATTAGTTTTGCCGGTGTATTGTTGCTGATTGCCAGTGCTGCAACCTGGCTTATCAAAGCTACTAAACCAACCGAGGAGGAACTTTCGCAAACAGTAACGGGCGGTGCTCACTAATTGAATAAAATTTTACAGGTATGGGTATTTTGTGCATTGGGGAAGCATTAATAGATATGATTTGTACCGATAAGGGAACAGCGCTGTCGGAGGGAAACCATTTCTTAAAAAAAGCCGGGGGTGCCCCAACAAATGTAGCAGCAGCAATTGGTGCGCTAGGAGGATCGGTATCGATTGCGGCTAAAGTGGGTAGCGACCCTTTTGGTAAACATTTACAAAACAAGATGCATCAATTTGGAGTAGATACCCAATGGATGCAAATGGATACAACAACATTCACCACTTTCGCTTTCGTATCACTCATGCATAATGGGGAGCGGGATTTTGTTTTCAATCGGGGTGCCGACGGAGAATTGAGTAAATCGGATATAGAAAAAATTCCGCTTGAAAATTTCTCAATCCTCCATTTTGGCTCAGCCACCGCTTTTCTACCAGCACCACTGCAAACTGCTTACACTTATCTGTTAGAGCAGGCACTTGCGCATAATAAGTTCATCAGTTTCGACCCAAATTTTCGGCACCTGCTTTTTCCGGGCGACCGTTCTGAATTTATTCGGCAGTCGAAACAATTTTTACAGCATTGCCATTTTTGTAAATTGAGTGATGAAGAAGCGATGCTGATTTCAGAAAAA
>Ga0209668_10000525_pt1 | contig 15704 bp, 32 predicted proteins | sample FrelakmetPLP11PL_FD_187150 | JGI IMG/M metagenome (GOLD analysis project Ga0209668, IMG submission 187150) | Freshwater lake sediment microbial communities from the University of Notre Dame, USA, for methane emissions studies - PLP11 PL (SPAdes)... | ecosystem: Environmental > Aquatic >... | reverse complement strand
AAAATGGTTAAATTGTTTTTAATATTTACCCTACCTTTTAATATCAAAAACAATTTTACCATTTTTCATACTAAATTTTTTTGGTATTTCAATCCATGTAATATTGTCAAGATTATTATCTTTAACTTTAATTATTTTTTTAATATTTTTAAGTATCTTTGTAATCATAATAATTCCTCATTTCCTAATAGAACCAAAAGATTCCATTTCTTGTATAGTCAATATTATTTTAACAATCTGTTCATTTTCCTTTACCATAATTACTCCTTTTTAAGTTCTATAATATTTAATAATATATAATCATTCACTTATTGCAAAGCATCCTCAAAAGATAACTATATAAGTAATTAATAATCAATCAGTTATATAATACATTCATTATATACATTGAAATCATATAATTATGTTAAAAAATCAATCAGTTATACTTATTCATAAACTCATTAAATTTTAACAATTAAATGAAGAATTTTTAAAAAGAAGATTATAAATAATACTATAAATTCTCAAAAAATGGCACATTGTACATTGTAAATCTCATTATATAACATTACCATTTGTAAACATTATTTTTATAATAATAATTTTTATGGTAATTTTTACTATCTTACTTGTCATTTTTTAATAATCAAATATTCTTAAAATACTATCCTATAATTGTTAATTAAAAGATATCTTATTTTTAACAAAAGATGTATAGAATTTTATTTGTACTTTTAAATAATTGACATAAAACTAATTCTCAAACTTTTAGTATTAATAATTTGTAATTTCAATACTAGACTTGTAGTTTTGAAATTAGCATTATATTTCTTGCAATTTGTATTGATTTTCACAATTGTAATTATTTTAAAAATTTACTAAATGGTAATTTTGTAATTTATGAACATTTGTAAGTGTCTTGTTTATAGCTTGTACTGGTATTGAATTCTTTGTTTACAAAAAGGCAATTGTTTTTGTGTTTTTAATCTACGCGCGCACATTAAAGATACTACAAGTCTTGTAATATACTACAAGTCTTATAAGATATTATAAAAATTTTAAGAAATTCCATAATTTAAGTTTTTGAGTTAATAATTTTTTTCTATAAAAAATTATTAAAGTGCGTCATTCAAGAAAAAACCATAAATATTTAATAATTAAGACCACTCCATAAATATTTAATAATTAAGACCACTCCATAAATATTTAATAATTAAGACCACTCCATAAATATTTAATAATTAAGACCCTCTCATAAATTTAAAAAATTTCCATAAAATTTATCTCTATTGTCTCTATTAGTCTATTTAAAACTACCATTATACGTGCACTCGCCAGTGTGCGTGTATTATCTACCCGTAAAAAATAAAAATTTACAAATATTTTAAAAAATAATTTGCGAAGATTTTTATTAAAAACAATTGACTTTTTAATCTAGTTCAATATTAGTATTGTTAATGTAGTATTTTGTTTGTATTTATTACTTACTAGTAAATTTTAAATCTTACAAATGCTAGAATATAATCTAATTAATTAAAAGTTTTATATTTTTGAAATTAAAAAATTATATTAGAAGAATAATTAATTTACAAAGTATAATTTACTAAGTATAAAATACAACATTTTGAGAATACCTGTCTACAATGGAATTTAAATGATTAGTTTTGATATAATTTGGATACCAATTGTCTTGACAATAAGTATGATTATTATTATGTTTAGACCATATGAACAAGTAAGTCTATTTGATTTTGGTAGTATATTTAGATTGTTTTGGTAATACCTATTTTGAGTGTATGGATTATTTATCTAATTGTAAAATAAGAAGATTTTGTTGTTTGAAATTTAAAGAGAAAATTATGAAAATAAAAAAAACAAAACATGGCTTTTCATTTACTAGTGAAAACAATTACTAGTGAAAACAAAAATGATTCTATCACTTTAAAAGATTTTATTGATATGAGTAGTAATAAAGAAGATGAAAAAGAAGATACTTTATTAAATAATGAAATGCTCAATTCATAAATAATTAAATTGAACATTTCATGTATTGATCATTTTGTTCTTTTTAAATCAGATTGTTTTTTTAAATTATTAATAATATTGATTATGAGTTTTTGAATTGTGTTTTGAAAGACCTCTGATTTTGCCAATTGTGAATCAATTGTTTTTGACAAACGTTTTGAAAAATGATCTTTTAAAGCAGATTTTTCAATTGACACAATCATTTTTGAAAGCTTATTCGTTGATCTTGCCGTTTTGATTTGACTTGATATTGAAGGTATCTTCATACTTTTCGGTTTTTTCTTCGACTTTGAAATGTCAATTTCAATACCTGCAACTTCAATAATTTTTTCTGATTTTTTCATATAAAGTTTCCTTTACATTAATGTAATTTTTAAAATAATGACCATAATTAAATAAAATGGTCATTATTTATTTATTCATCAACATCATCATCAATGTCGCCAACTTCAGCGCTTTCAAGATCTTTAACATTGAAAACGATTTTTGTAGCGCCAATAACTTTAAAAAACTTGGTCAATTGTTCTTGAACTTTCTTTGTACCATTTTTGCCGGCACGAACAGTATGCGAAAGAAGAATGTCATAATCAGCTTTCAATCCGATCCAATTGATACCAATCTTTGAAAACTTTGCTGCATGATCGATCAATTTCAAATTGCCAATTGTGACCTCATTAACATGAATAATATTTGATTGAACATGACGCCATTCACCAAGGCCTCTTATTCGCAATGTGTTAATGCTTACGCCAACTGACTCCGGAAATGAAATAGTACCTGAAAGATTCAAACCTTCATCTTCAGGATAATTGAATTGTAATGTAACATTTTTCATAAAAACTCCTTTTGTTATTATGTATAATCAACTACTTTTAATTGTCAAGGCCTTTTTTTATTTTCTTTCTTATACAATTTGTTAAAATAAATTTAACTTTTTCAAGCAAATTTGATGCGACATTGTTATCAAATATAAAGCAATCATTTCTATTTTCATTAAAAGCAATAATATCTTCAACAAATCTTATTTTTACATTTAATTCACGTTTAATTTTCAAAAATGGTCTAAACTTTTTATTAATATAAATTGTGTTAATTTTTGGTGTGACCATTCGATCACCAATATAAAATACATTACAACAAATAATTTGTACTTCTGGCACTACGAAATTACAAACTCGTACGACTTTAGTAGATACAAAATAATCATTTGAAATTTCGTAAAGTTTAACAACACACTTTTGTAATTCAATTTTTGTTTTTGATTTTTTAGTACTAATTGGATCAATTGTTATTTCTGGTGTTGACCAAGTTTCAAAACAATTAACTTTGTCCATGTCATATTCTTTTGAAAAAACAATTGATTTAAAATTTACAATTTGAGATTTGAAATAATTAATTTCATTTGCCGGTATTACTTCTGAATCAAGTAACATTGCATAATCATTCTTACATGCTACACGCTTTATAAGAGTATTGAATTTTTCATTGTTATGTTGCCACAGATTTGCAATTAAAAAAGCAATTGCGAGTGTAGATTCTGTCAATTTTGGTTCTGATAACCATGAAGGTGGTGTTCTATATTCAAAACCCCAACTTTGATGTCTTACATCTAAAGGTTGTCCATAATTTCTTGTCGGTCTCTTTCCACCATTCACTTTTGATAATCTACGACCAATAAAATAATCCAACGCATAAATCAAATAATAATTATTAACAACTTCATTATCAGTCATTCGAGGACTAATATTTTTATTAAACTTATCATATTTGAAATTAGTACCACTAATATGGATATGACCACCAATACTTTGTCCTTTATATGTTCCACCACCAGATATCATTTTCTTTTCAGTATACTTATTCTTAATCTTCAATATCAAATTTTTTATATTATCTGTCACTTCAACAGGATTACCATGCTTAGGCCTTAATTCTCCACATCTACCACCATGGTCAGTTCCAGCACTACCAAATGAACCAGTAATATTTAAATCAACAGATATTGTACTAACATCATTGCAAATTAAAAATTCTGGGTCTGCGCCAATTTTAATGTTAGAATTATTTAACATACCATTCTCCTTTTTACAATATATAATCATTCATGTCACTAAAAACGTACACAAAAATGTGACATCTAACCTATTGATTTCTATACATTGTTTTTCATTGATAATTTGGCCTTTTGACATAAAATCATATGATTATATAACATGAAAACTTATTATATTAATTCAAAAAATAATTAGGTATAACAATGAAGGCTCATCGAAAGCACAGATAAAGAATGTAGATTAATAAGGTTAATGCTGGAAAAGGTACATTCACATTGTTATACTTTAACTGGAAATGACTATGAAAAAGAAAATATTACAAAAACTTGATGAAGTACCAAAAGCAAATTCTATTACTATTAATAGTATAAAGAAAATCGTTGACAAAGCTATTGAAAAAAATAAAACAATCAATGAATTTGAAGATTATCTTTCTTTACTTGAACACAAAATAAAAGATGTTGTATTTGAATCAAAAAAGAATCAAGAAGATGATAACAATTTTGTGAAGACTTTTAATATATCTGGTACAAGTGAAGTTATTCAAGTTCAAATCAAAGATGCATATTCCAAATTAGACAAATCTTTTAGAAAAATCTTGAAAAAAGTATTTAAGAAAAATTATTCGAATATGTTTGAAGAAATTGAAGAAAGTTCTTTAATTAATGAAAAAAAATCTGAACTTAAAAAAATATTAGGCACTCGCTGGAATGAATTTTTTGAAACAAAGGAATTTATAAAACCGTCTAGTAATTTCCAAAGAACTCTTTTCTCAATCAAAAATGATTTATCTAATGAACAAAATGATGTAATTTCTAAAATACTTGAAATAAGTCAATCAGCTCCAACTTTTAAATACCCAAAATAGGAGTTTATTATGTCAAAAATAATTGTTGATTTCAATCAAGATCCCTGCGTATTTTTAATAAAGACATTCAGAAATGTCAATTTACAAGCAGGTCTTTGCAAAAGAAATAATGACATTAAAGGTTTTGAAGATCATTGCAAAATTTTAATAGCTTTAGCAAACAAAGCAAAAGAATTCAATTTCAACATTTGGGTCAATGAAAACGGTCAAACAGGTCATGACTACAAAAAAGATTACAAAGTAACACCTGATGAACTACATGACTATAAACATCACATTTCGTCAATCAAAGCAGACATTGAAAGAGACATCATGAATTCCATGTTTTTAACAAAACAAGAAACAAATAACTAATTCACTCTTTGAAATTATAAGCAATGACTACATTAATACGGTGCTTAGAGCTGCATAGGGAATTGACCCTTTAAACTCTGCCGAGGTACAGATTGTTACCGTCATCCTGTTGTGTAGCCGGTAATCCGGAGCATGCTAAAGGGATTGTAGGTAGTCATTGCCTTTTAATAAAAAATATGAAACGTAAACGAAAATGGATTGTTGAATATTGGTGCGACAAAAACAAAATGAACATTTTGAAAAAAGTCTTCTATTGTAAAGAACCCATAGAAGACAAAAATTGTACAGGTTGTAAATTCAAAGATTCTTCAAAAAATTATAAAGAAATTATGCCTAACACATTAAAAATTGCTGATTATTCATTATGAAAAAAGAAAAAGAACAAATCGAAGCTTTAATAGATGTTATGTGTAACCAAATAATGGTCTTTTCTGAATTTATGAATGTATTAAAGGAAGTACCATTAGGCAAACATTTATATAACATAGCAATTAACAGAGTCAAACTTAAAAATTTGAAAAATAATGTATTGGTTCGTAGACAATTTACTTTGGAAAATATTGAAAATCAATCATTACCAAAAAACATTGAAAAATTATTTGTAACACAACAACAAAAATTAATCAAAGTTGCTATGAAAGACATTAAGCACAGACAATGTTTTGAAAATAAATCTTCAAATTACATTAAACAATTTTTTAATCAACGGGAGTTTGCATGCCTGAACTTAAAGAAGTAGTCAAAACAAAAAAATCTGACAAAATTGTCAATGCCACAATCATTGATGAAGATGAAAAACTTGCCGTCAAAAAGCAAGCAAAAAAATCTGTTGAAAAAATATCAAATGAAGATATCGAATCTTCTTCTGAAAAACATGAAAAGTCTGAAAAATCAGAATCAAAAGAAAAATTTGTTAGACCTCCAATTGAACAAATTACCAGAGACTTTGACTCATTAATCCAAGGCCAACAAATCCAAAATAAAGAAATTGTCAAATTGGGTTATACCTGTGGCAAAATCATCTTTGGTTTCAAAATACCTGAAAAAACAAAAGACTTCAGAATTTGTGCATACAAAGCTCGTAAAAAATCAAAAACTGTCGAAGGCAAATCAAGAGCTATTTTCTATTTCGGCATTCCACATGAAATTGCAAAAAAACATCTAAAAGAAATTACCGGTGCTTCACTATCAAGTGTCGCAAAATGCTCTGTTCAATCAACAGCAGTTGAACTTGTCGTTGACAAAGTCACTTTCAAAGATACTTTTGACTGTAATATCGACACAATAATCGCTTCATTAACAAAATTAATACAATTATCAATCGAATACAAAACAACAATTTTAACAAATGAAAACTAAAATACTCTATCTTTGATCGCACGTCAAAGTGTAAGGTAATCTATTTTTTACTTACACTTTTTTTAACTTAAAGGAACTAAAATGGATAAAATTTGCATTAGTAAATGACAAATTTTCATGGATCATGTATGTAGATAATATAAAAATTCCATTTACTGGCCTTGACATAGCTGAATATTTTGCAGATCATTATTCGAAATTAGGCTATACCATTCAATGGGACAAAGACAAATGGAAAAATACTTCTACTTCTTTCTAAAAACTTCACTATTACTACTAAAAAAATCTACTAATATATAATATCTCTTTCACTTACATAATCACTAGTGACTTCTAATAAATTTTAGCGCATTTCAAATCAATTTACATATTATTAAAAACCAATCAGTTATAATAGTATTTATTGAGAGAATTATTAAAGTGACCATTGATTATATAATATCAAAGGAATAAAAATGGCAACTTTATTTACAACTGAGCGATTGGTACTAACAAAAGGACTTTTATCATGTAATTGTGGTCATTCACAAGTTAAACTCATACAAAAACCAAACACATGTGATTTCTATTGGATTTGTTATCATTGTGGAAAATCTGAATCAAAACGTTACAAAAAACCAACTTATGCTCAAATCAAATCTAAAACTTTAAACTTAGGCCTCTCAAATCTCAATCAACGTAAATCTATCTTCAAATCAATTTTCTCATTCTAAAAAAAAGCAGGCATTAATTAACAATTAATACCTGCTCCTCATTCTTTTAATCAACCTTTTACTTTAGCAAGAATAAAATATATAAAACAATTTTACTTGTACATAATTTTAATCTATGCCTCTTATAATTAATCAAGATAGCTTTGACATATTCAATAAGGTAATCCAATTACATTAAAAAATAATCAATCTAAAGTCTTCTAATGCGTTTTTAAATTCAATTTTAGAATTTGAAAGTATCTGAATTAAACTAAAAAGTGGTATTAATTGATTAATTAATACCACTCATAATTATTTTAACAATATTCGTTTAACAATAAATTATATAGATTTTCTGTATCGTTCATCTTCTTTACGTAAATCATTTTCTCTTTTCTCTTCTTTAGAATAACTTGGACTTTTGATTGCTGAACCAGTAAAATCTTTATAAAGCGATCTAAATTTATTTTTTGTAGCAGGCATATTTTTTTCAAGATGATCAATTATTTCATTTAATTCTTTTTCCGATGAAACAGTCATATTTGACATTGATGAATCTCTTGTATCACTTTTTAATTTTACAAATGGACGAATACCAGTATTCATTTCATTTTCTGGTTTTTTCAGTTCATCACGATAAGTCTTTAAATCTTTTAATGCGCTATCTAATTTTTCATCAACCTTTTTTAAAGATACAAGACTATTAGTTCTATTAAGTATACTATCCTTTTTCTCTAAAGAATAACCTGAATTAATATCAAATTCATTTTCATTATTTAAAATTGTACTCGGTTTAGCATTAATTTTTGCATAATTTTTAATTTGTGTAGTGTAAAATTTTTCAAACTTGTCATTAAAATTTGAAAGATGAGAATCAGGCTTTGCAGTAATTCTTTTTTTACTTTTAGGATGTTGTTTCAAATAATTTTTTTGTTCATCAATAGATAAGTCATCCCAATGACTTGCTTCTTTTAAAAATTCTGTTTGAATGGTAGCTAAATGTTTCATATATCTCCTTAAAATGTTATTAATAAATGTTTCATGTTATTAATATATAAAAAATAAATCAAATATTAAGTCTTCTAATACGTTTTCTTTTCATTTGAAAGTTGTTGTAATTTATCACTAAAATAAACCCAAGTAAATCGAGGATCACCAGCCATAAACAAATCAAGCTCATCATGAAGAATGGCAATTTTAGACTGTAATTGTTGTAAGCCGGTTTGTGATTCATTAAAATCTATTTTAGGATATTTGATAATACCTGAATCAAAACTTTTATTTGAAATTGGCATATAAAAATATACAAAAACTTCATTTGTAGGTGTCACATAAATATTATCATCATTATCATCTATTAATCCAGTTTTTGTACATTCAATTGTCATTCTACCTTCAAAAGCTTTACCTAATCCAACAGACTCATAAGAAAAATATTCTTCATCATGAATAGGTACTATTGATGTCTCATTTTTAATTCTACCACCTGAACAAGTTCTAAAAACTTCATTAACAAATTTTTCACTTATTTTCAAATTAGAAATTTGTTGTACTTTAAATTGAATTAATTCTTCAAATGTCATATTTTACTTTCTAATTGTTTTTGATCATTAAAATTCATGTAAATAGTTAAACCACAATCATGACCTTGAAAATGACTATGTGTTACACAAACCAATCCTGTTTGTAATTCAACATTACCACTATTCACTCTTTTCCAAGGCGCTATATCAGGAGGCACAAACATAGAACCATTATCTAATCTAACAAATTTATACTTAGTCCTCGAACCTCCTTCCCAATTAGCATTATAATTAGTATCAATAATGTTTTGAAACAATAAATATATTTTTCTACCAGTATAATCAGGATATACATACTTAGCTAATTTAATCAATTTTGGAAAATCTTTCTTATTAATCTTCATATCAAAACCTTCAATTTGTCACTATATATATGTATTCTTTTTCAATTAATTTTGCAAGATCAAAAATATAAAAATGTTTTATGTCTTTACCATCAATTGACAAGATAGATATTTTGTAGTTATTATTGACAATATATCTATCTTCAGTAATTTTACAAATTCTCTTTTCATTATTAAAAGTTTCAATAAATTGAATTTTGTCAATACCAATAGTATTTATTATCTCTATTAATTTTTCAATTGTCATAAAATCAAATCTCAAAACATTAAAACTTTTAAGAAATTCTAAATCATCATGAAAATACACAATATCACTATAACTTACTTTATTACACTCTGATATTTCAAGATCTTGCCATTTATCTTCACAATTATCAGGCACCAAATAAATATCAAAATTATTAATGGAATGAATAATATGAACTAAGTTATTTTTCAACTTACAATACTTCATAATCATTTCCTTTTTATTTAATGCCATCATAAAAACAAGAGTCTTTCATAGCAATTTTGCAGCGACTACACTGTAGCCATAGACTTCTCACAATATTGCTGTACATCAACATTCGGTCGGGACTATTTCGATCCTATTGAAGCTACATCATTAACTATAAAAGACTCCTTTAAAATACAAATAACAACTCAGACATAAAATCTCCATTTATTACATTTTTACAATATAACCCATTTCAATCAAAAAAGCGACATCACACATAATACCACATATCATAGGCATAACCTTAAATAAAATAGCACTTTTAAAATTATTTGTATTTAATGTAACTGGAACTATTGTCAAATAAAATCCGGAACAACCTAAAGCTAATTTTGTAAGCATAAAACATCTCCTTATTAAATTACTTTCAAACTTCCATCAAAAAATAATAAAACGCATCATACTTCTTTGAAATCTTTCTATTCATTGCTATTTTCAAATTAATTATATCATTCTGATCTATCACTTCATCTCGATCAGGTCTTCCCTCAAACATCTCAATCTTCCTATTTATATCCTTTATTCTATATGGCAAAACTTTCATATCTCATCCTTTTTTAATATACTCATTAAAAACCTTCTTAACTTCTCTTGCTTTTTCACCTCTCCAATTTTGCATATTAACCAATGCATAAAGCAATTGAGTCTTCAATCCCTCTACACCATACTCAATTGACTTTTCTATAGCTTCTAAATAAGCAGTAGCATACTCATTCTTAACTTCTATTCTAGCTATCTTTATTGCCTCATTCAATGTCATATCATCCTCCATATTACATAATCAATCATTACACAAAATCATCATCAAAACTTATACTCATAACATATTACTAACTAACAATTTATAGTTCTCACTTAAAATTATTCTAGATATATACTAGTAATGATAATTATTTAAAGGTATATTATATTAATAGATAGGATTGACCTAAACGTGATACTTAGAGACTAAGTAATTTTAGACAATAATTGACTACATTGAATTGATGTTTCTAACATATTATTTAAAATTTTCTTTTGTTTATCAGTCAAATTATCTGTTCCAAAAATATCAATATAGCCTGATATTACACACAAACAATTTGCAATGTCATGTTTTACATCTTTATTATTATTTTTATAACCTACACTTCTTGCATGATTTATAACTTTAATAATATCTTGAGTCACTTCAAACTTCAAATCATATTGAGTTTTAATTTCTTCAATTAAATCTTTAGTAAGCATTTAATACCTCAATCTTTATTCAACCAACAAATACATTCTTTAATAAATGATGGACATAATGATGGTTCTTGTAATTCATCATCAACTGGCAAAAATGTCCTCAAATGATTAGCAAATTCTTCTTTTGTATTATAACTATTTTTTAAAGCAGGATGTCTAAAACCATCAACCCAATACAACACTTCAATCATACCAAACAACTCTAACATATAATCTTTATCATATGTTAATACTAATGGCAAAACTTCACTTTTCATATACTTAACAAATTCAACTTTTGTTTTAAATATTGTTTCCATATAACACCTCAATAACTGTTAGGCGTCTCGACAATCTCTTTAATATCAGATACAGGAATTGCCGTTCTATTATAATATTCATCTGTAATAATAGCCATAGCACCTTCATATTTAATCGTCTTTGTATAACTTCCTCCAGGCCTTCCCTTATGAGGAAATCTCCTAATTGTTCCATCTTTCATTGTTATCACAAAACTTGCCATACATTATCCTTTTAATATGTCTCGATTAGAATTAAACTCACACGGTTTTTCATAACATTTCAAAAGAGTATTACCATTCGCACAATTCATTCCATGTATAAACCATGGACATTTTGTATCATATAACTTAACATAAGGTTTATCATCTTTTGACGCATTCATCTCTGACTTCAAACAACGTAATGCAGCTTCAATACTAATAAGGCAATTATTTACAACTTCAAGATTCATATAAGACCTTTCTATACATTTATATTTTATAGATTAAATTTTTATAATCAAATTTCATTTTTAATTCATGATCCATATTCACTCAAACACATATTTAAAAATAAATAACTATCATCAATTTGCCAATTAAATTGGAGTTTCTTACGATTAAATGATTTAATAATATTTGTTCTTATCTCTATTGTCAACTTAAACATCTTATAATAATCACTCTCATTTTCAAAATAAACAAAATTATAATATGCATCAATAATAGATATCTTATTAAAAATAATCAAATCTTTATGCGTAAACAAAAGTTTATTACTAAAAACATCCTTGTTAAGATCATCAATCATTTGCACAAAATCAACTGTCTCATTTTTAGTAAGCATATTCATCCCTTATTAAATTATTTATTCAACCAATAAATACACTCTTCAATAAATGATGGACTTAACCCAGGACCTTTCAACTCATCATCTGTTGGCAATAACCCATTCAAATACTTTTCAAAATCTTCTCTTGTCTCATAAACATTCTTAAATGCAGGATGTCTAAATCCATCAACCCAGTATAATACCTCAATAACACCAGATAACTCTAACATAAACTTTGTATCATATGTCATTAATAATGGTAATGCTTCTTCTCTAACATATGTAACAAATTCTTTCTTATCACTAAAAGCAGATTTCTCAATCATACTTACTCCTTATTCTATCAACAGTGATTTTCCATAGTAATGGACAATCATCAAATGTTCTAAGTAATTCCCATGTAGCATCAGTATCTGAAATTTCAACTTTATCATTCATAACTTTTTCAATTGCATCACTCTCACTTTCAGCTTCTACTTCTATTTCAACATGACCAGCTATTGGCACTTTAACTTTAAATTTCATTTTATACCTTTCAATTAAAGTACTCTAATCTTATTATTCAAACAAGACCAATCATCACAATAAATATCTTTTGGACAATCTGTCAAAAATATCTCCCACTTCCACATATTCGTTCGATTAAAATCCTTATATCTATCACATCTATCTTTCACATACTTTTCAAAATCAATATAATCAGGCAAAATCTCCATTCCTTCACCATTATGATTATATCCATATTCACCGGTATGACCAAACATACAAGTCTCTACTTTTTTAACTCCTCCAGTAAATATTGTTCTAATTCCATAATAATTAATCTTTTTCATATTTACCACACTTTCCCATAATCAAATTTTAATTTGTCATTATAAAGACTTTTTGTAATTGTCATATATATACCAAAAACACAAATAGCATATTGTCAATTTAATATTCATTACAATAGCAAATTCATTCCATTTTTTACCACACCTAAGCCCAATAGTATTAATCTTCATATCATTCTCCTTTTATAATATATAATCAATTCCTTTTATTGTTGTGGCCTCAAAAATATCTCTACTAACTACTTACAAATAAACAACTTAACAATTCCATTATATTTAATATATTAAACTTTTATAATATCTAATTAAATCTAATTACAAATTACCTATCATAATTTGATAACTAATTATCAATAAACAACTTAACAAAAACGATAAATAGCTAGCAAGCAAAAACACGAGAATAACACATTAATAATAAACAACTTAACGATAATCATGTGATAAAAATTATTTATATTACTAGTTAAATATGGCAAGCTAACCTAATTTACACTATAACATATTATCACATAACAAGATATAAGAATATCATAAATATATTAAATTTTAATAACTATTAAAGAATTCTTCTAACAACTTATTAACAAACAACTTAATCATGTCAAGTAATCTTTATATTATAGTTTAGCTATCCTAACTCATATAACAAACAATGCAACATATTAAAAATAAACAACTTACAAAGTAAGACCATTGTCATCTTAATATCTATTAAAATTTATTAATAATATTATTTTCATATAACATGTTATAGAATAACAAATTATAAATATACAAATTTATAAAAAGCTATTAATTAACTAAAATTTTAATTAAGTATAAAAAAGCGTAGATAAATTAAAAGTTACATTGTTTAATATCAACATGTTATATAAGACATTTTTGACAACATTTTGTAGATTTAGATTGATTATATACTACACTATCAACTACACTCTATCAAAGGACATTTTATTATGACTACCTTATTTAACACAACTAAAGTCTCAATTGACGAATCACTAAACAAAATCCAAAATGAATCAATTCAACAAAAAAATGACAGATACTTATGTCTCATACAACACAACTTTAAAGGCGGCAATGATTGTAAATCTTGTATCAATTTCAAAACATGCTGGCCTTTCTCACTTTAAATCACTGGATCAAAAATGGAAATCAAATCAAAATTTTTCACTCTAATCATTCACACAAAACTAAACATTAGATTTTGTATTATAGGCAATATCTTGATTAATCTTAACACTCTATTAATAAAGGATCTATCATGCAAATAATACAAGTTGATATACCTTTTAAAAATATTTTCAATAATAATGATATACTCTGGCAAATAAACAATAATCAAATCAAATTGTCAATGGAAAATATTTTCAATTATTTAATATCAATAATATTACCCAATGAAAATACTCTAACAGCTATTTCAAAAAATATAACTATCATTATGAACAGAAACAAATCATCTTTTGATTACTCTACGCGCATAACAAGTGGATTAAAGTCTTAACAAAGGATTTTTAATCATGCTAAAAACATTCCCAATCAATCTAAATTTTAGACCAACTCAATTCAAATCTGGCGATATCATAACAGAACAAGGCATATCAACAATTGTCTTCTGTCTCATTGATATTGAATTTCCAGTCATAAAATTATACATTAACAAAGCCGGTACAATTGCATCATTCTTTATTTATGAACAACCAAATAAAATCATACTTCAACTTGATAATGTAATGTTACTAAAAGATCTTAAAGACTGGGTAAGACATACTTATCATGTTTTTGACCCACAAGAATCATCAATCTTAATCTAAAGGTATATTATGAAAAAAATTTCTTTTTTACCTGATACTTGTTCTTTTAATGATATAAAGCACCTTCAGATATTATTTATGAAAGCTGGAAAAATCATAAAGATGATTACTCTGTCGAAATATTAAAATCGCAATGATTGAACAATTAACATTGAGAAAATACAAATTTCAATAACATTTAAACTAAAGGAACTTTCATGAACATCTTTGTCTACGGAACATTATTATCAAATCTTCACAATCATGATCTACTCAAAAATGCAACTTTCATTCACAACACATCAATTCAAGCAAAAATGTACAATCTTGGCGCTTTTCCAGCAATACAAATTTCAAACGAACTATCTGACATTGTTCATGGTGAACTATACAAAATCAATGAAAAGACTCTTGAAAGACTTGATCAACTTGAAGGATACCAAGAAAATAGACCAAATAACTTATATAACAGGATAACAATCACAACTCACTCTAACATTGAAACTTTTACATATGTAGCCGGCAATAGAATAAACTTACTATCTCATCAACAAATCCAATCCGGCAATTGGAAAGAATACTTAACAATCAAAACTTTGTCAACTTTACCAAAATAACACAATTTTAAATACTTCTTTTATTGTTCTCTTATTAAAAATTATAACAACATTAAAAGGAGATATATGAAGCATTTAGCTACTATTCAAAAAGAATTTGTAAAAGAAGCACGTAATTGAGATGATCTATCTTTAGACGAACAAAAAGGCTATATCAAAAGACATCCTAAAACAAAAAGAAAAATCACAGCCAAACCAACAAATTCTTCTTCAAATAATCAAATAACCAATAAAGAAAAAAATATAAACAAAGCATATGACACTGCTCTATCAACTATAAAAGAACTTCAAAATGAAGGTCAAGACTCTTTTGTAATTCATATGACTTTACCAAACTATGAAGACGGATATAAAGTATTTGACAAATTAAAAAATG
>Ga0209668_10000524_pt1 | contig 15708 bp, 13 predicted proteins | sample FrelakmetPLP11PL_FD_187150 | JGI IMG/M metagenome (GOLD analysis project Ga0209668, IMG submission 187150) | Freshwater lake sediment microbial communities from the University of Notre Dame, USA, for methane emissions studies - PLP11 PL (SPAdes)... | ecosystem: Environmental > Aquatic >... | reverse complement strand
GCCGTTATAGTCGCGCTCAACGGTGTCCGTGTTGTTCACCACCGTCATGTTGAACTTCAGGCCCGTGCGCGGATCGACGACCTCTCCGGTGCCCAGGTTGACGTAGTTGCCGTAGAAGTCGTGGTACTTGCGATACACGTAGTCCACGCGGACGGCGCCCTTGTTCCCGAGCCGGCGCGCCAGGCCGACCATGACTTCGTCGGAGTTGGACGACTTGACCTTCGGGTCGACGGAGGTGTTCACGCCGACCACCGTGGGAGAGGTCCGGACCGTCCGGGTGGTCCCGCCGTTGGCGAAGAACCAGTCCCATACGATCTGCAGCGCCTCCGCCGACGTCTTGTACGGCGGGCCCGTGGTGTTCACGGCCGGGCCCTGGTACCAGTAGCTGTAGTTCGACTCGCGGCCGGCCGGCGACGCCGCGTCCGCGATCTGCGTGTTGAACATCCCGACGTAGTGCCCGTAGCCGAGGTTGGCGATCCACTTCCCGCTGCCGTTGATGTCGTAGGTCACGCCGAGGCGCGGGCTCCAGGCCGCGTCGTTCCCGACCTTGTTGCCGCCCTGGTCGGCTGTGCTGTTCTTGTCGTAGCGCAGGCCGAGGTTCATCGTGAGCTGCCTGTTCACGCGCCAGACGTCGTTCAGGAACGTGGAGTAGGTTGTGAGGTGGTTGCCCACGGTGTCCTGGAAGACCGGGCGCCAGTCGATGTACGTGGCGGAGGCGGTGGACGACCCGGGGACCACGATTGGATAGATGTCGTAGCCGACAATGGCGGATTCGCGGACCTGCACGCGGTAGCCGCTGGCCACCGAGTTCTGGTTGTTCATCCGCATCTCGTCGAAGTAGTCAAAGCCCGCCACGAAGTTGTGGGAGCCCGTGCTCTTCGTCGAGAGGAAGTAGTTCACCTTGACGTAGAAGTCGTCGTTGTTCTTCTTGTCGACCGCGTTCGAACAGGTGGCGCAGTAGGTGGCCGTGTTGAAGCGGGTCCCGCGCAGCCGGTCCCAGATCGGCGTGCCCTTGATGAGATCCGTGTACCGGGAGCCGGTGCCCTTGTTGTCGTACCGGCGGCCCGAGTACTGGGTGTCGATGAACAGGTTGTTCGTCACGACCCACTGGTAGTTCGCCGCCATCAGGGACTCGCGGTTCTTGTTGTTGTAGAGGCTCGCGGCATCCATGACGGTGCCGAAGCTGTTGTTCGTGTAGTCGACGTTCCGCTTGAAGTACGACAGCTTGAAGTTGTTGCGGGGGTTCAGCGCGTAGGTCGCCTTCCCTTCCAGGCGGCTGTCGTCGGTCGCGTAGGTGTAGTTGTAGCCGCTGTAGGCCATCGTCAGGTTGGTCTTGTTGTTCTGGTACCGGCCAGACGTGAAGAACCAGAGTTTGTCCTTGAAGACCGGCCCACCGAAGGTCATTTCATAGGCGGGCACGACCTGGTCGATGTTCGCGTCGCCCGGGTACGGCGTCAGCGCCTTCCAGCCGTCGTTGGTGAAGGTCGTCCGGAAGGACCCGGAGAAGTTATTGCCGCCCGACTTCGTGATCATGTTGACCACGCCGCCCTGGAACCGGCCGTACTCCGCAGAGATGTTGCCGGTCGAGACCTTGGTCTCCTGCACGGCGTCCTCGACGTAGAGCGGACGGGCCTGCTGGCGCAGGTTCTCGTTCACGTTGACGCCGTTGACCAGGTTGAGGTTGTCGTAGGACAGCGCGCCCGAGATCATGATGTTGCCGCCGGGGCCGTTGCCGATCGCGCCTGGCGCCATGACCGTCGCGGCGTCCAGCGTGCGCCCCCACGGCATGTTCTCGACGGTGGACGCCTTGAGCGTGGTCGCCACCGTCGGCGTCATCGCCGTCTCGCTGGTGCCGGTCACCGTGACCGTTTCCGACACCGACGCCACCGTCATCTTCACGTTCACCGGCAGCGTGTCTGCCATCTTCAGGCTGACAGTCTGCTTGATCGTCGCAAAGCCCTGGAGCTCGAACGTGACGGTGTAATCGCCGGCCGGCAGGAACGGGATGATGTAGTCGCCGTTGGGCGACGTGACCACCGTGCGCACGCCCTGCAGCACGGGCGACGCCACCGTGACGGTGACCCCCGGCAGGATCAGGCCGTCCGGGTCCGACACCTTGCCGGTGATGGTGCCCGTCGGATTGCCCTGGGCAAAGACGGCGCCGGCCATCGCCAGGACCGCCAACGTGAGAATCCAGCTGCGTGAGCGCACCATCACGGCCTCCTCTGTCGCTTGCCCCGTCCAGAAGGGTTCTTCCTGACGGACTGTCGGTCATGCGACTGTACGGCCACTCGCCACGGCCGATTGTCGCAAGTTGTCGCAAACGTCAGCCCGACGCCAATCGCACCGGGCGATTCGTTGCTCTACTGCAGGTGGCTGAGAGAGAAGACTTCTGCGACAAGCCGCGCCTGCTCGACCTTCGGAACAAGATCGCCGATCCTCGCTTCTCCGCCGCCGGCTACCGTCAGATCCAGAACTACGTCGGCGAGGCAGTCGCTTTGCGCCAGGCTCGCATTCACTTCGTGTGCCCCAAGCCCGAAGACCTGCCGAACCTGATGGATGGCCTCCTTGCCATGCACGCGAAGAATGCCGCGCTTCGAGGCTCCGCGCAGCCGGTCGTGACGTCGTCGGTTGTCCGCGCCGCTATCGTGGCCTACTCTTGACAGATGACGAAGTGGCTTGGATGGAGCAGGCGGTGCGCGATGCATACGGCTCAACAGGCGTCCAGTCCGCGTAGGGCGCAACGTGGGCGGCGATGCTCATGCTCAGCATGAGCGTCACACGACGCAGACGGTCGCGTAGTTGAGGCGGCGCCGACAACGGGGGCCTGCCAGTCTTCTGAATGTCGCTGGGCACTGGTGGAGATTCCGGCGTCTCATCATCATCGTCTGCGGACCGTCGCAGCTCACCCCACGGGGCGCCGTTCCAGTGCCAGCCCCAATGTGCCGCACAAGCGCGAGAGCGTCCTCAGGCGTGGCTTGCTCTTGCCCGGGACCTCCAACTTCCGGTAGGCCTGCTGCGACACGCCGAGCGCTTCCGCCATCTGGTTCTGGGTCAGTCCCTTCTTCTTGCGCGTCCAGAGGATGAGCAGGGGGACCCTCGCGTCCGTGTCGGGCTCCACACGATGGGACGTCCGGCCGCGATGTACGCTCGGAGCGGGTACATCCTGGTTCTCTTTGACCGCCACGGATAGCCAGCCCGACAGGGCCTCGGCGGCCTGCCAGCCCGCCCGGCCGACGACCAGACCGAAGGCCTGGATACCCACGCTGAGGTCTCTGGATCGTCGCTCAGCCTTCTGTGGCGCTCTGTCTCGATGGCCATCACAATGCCGCCGGCCGCCGCGTGGCCGAACTGGCGCGGAAGAAGACTGTATAATGGCGGCATGATCCAGGTTGGGCGCCGATCGACGGAGGGCCGCGGGCTCGCGGACCAGGGTGCCCTCACGCGGACGGCAGCGCTGCTGCGCGGAACGCCCGCGATCGTTCCGCGCGGCGTGTTCCGCTTCAGGTCCTTCGACGAGGCTGACCGGTGGATGACGGACATGCTCCGCAATACTCGCGCGCCCCGGAACCCGGCGACTTCATCCGCCTCTGCCGGGCGCTGACCGAGGCCGGGGCCCGGTACGTGCTCATCGGCGGCTTCGCTGTCATCGCCCATGGCGCGGGGCGCTACACCAAGGACATCGACCTCCTCATCGACGACGCTCCGGAGAACGTGGCCCGGGTGAAGCGCGCCATGAGCGTCCTGGCCGACAATGCGGCCGCCGACATTTCCGAGACCGACATCCGTGAGTTCGTGGTGGTGAGGGTAGCCGACGAGATCCTCGTGGATCTCATGGGGAGGGCGTGCGGGCTCTCCTACGCGGACGTCGTCGAAGATGCCGAGCATATCGATGTGGGGGGGGTTCTCGTACCCGTCGCCAGCCCTCCGACCCTCATTCGGACCAAGCAGACCCACCGTCCGCAGGACGCCGTCGATTGCTCGTTCCTGGAAGGCGTGATCCGCGACAGGGCGGCCGGGCGGTAGCGCGCCGGCTCAGAACACCTCAGCGACGGCCTTGCCCAGCTCTTCAGTGGAGGCGGTGCCGCCCATGTCACGGGTGCGGGGCCCGTCTTTCAGCACCGTCTCGATGGCCTGGACGATGGCGCCGGCCGCATCCGCGTGGCCGAGGTGCTCCAGCATCATGGCGCCCGACCAGATCTGGCCGATGGGGTTGGCGATCTTCCGGCCGCAGATGTCCGGTGCCGATCCGTGCACCGGCTCGAAGCACGACGGATACTCCCGCTCGGGGTTGAGGTTGGCCGAGGGCGCGATGCCGATGGTGCCGGTCACCCCTGGCCCGAGGTCGGAGAGAATGTCGCCAAAGAGGTTCGAGCCCACCACCACGTCGAACCACTCCGGGTGCAGCACGAATTGCGCCGTGAGAATGTCGACGTGGTACTGGTCCACCCTGACCTCGGGGTACTGCGCGCTCATGGCTCTGAAGCGCTCGTCCCAGTAGGGCATGGTGATGGCGATGCCGTTCGACTTCGTAGCGGACGTGACGTGCTTCTTCGGGCGCGTCATGGCCAGTTCGAAGGCGTAACGCAGGATACGATCGACGCCGCGGCGCGTGAAGATGCTCTGCTGCACCGCCATCTCCTGGTCGGTGCCCTCGTGGCTGCGCCCGCCGACAGACGAATACTCGCCCTCGCTGTTCTCCCGCACCACCCAGAAGTCGATGTCGCCCGGCTCCTTGTCCCGGAGCGGGCACGGCACGCCGGGCATCAGCCGCACCGGCCGAAGGTTGACGTACTGCTGGAAGCCGCGGCGTATCGGGATGAGCAGGCCCCACAGCGAGATGTGATCCGGCACGCCGGGAAAGCCCACCGCGCCGAGATAGATGGCATCGTGGCGGCCGATCTGCTCGAGGCCGTCGTCCGGCATCATCCGGCCCGTCCGCTTGTAGAACTCGCAGCTCCAGGGGAACTCGTCCCACTGCAGCTCGATGCCGAACCGGCGGCCGGCGGCCTCCAGCACGCGGATGCCCTCGGGCACCACTTCCTTGCCGATCCCGTCGCCGGGGATGGTCGCGATCTTGTACTTGGTCATCGTGGTCTCGGTTGCGCCAGTTACGCGCCGGGGTCCCGGAGAAACGCGCCAACGCCCTTCGCGAGCAGCGCCGCGTACTCGGGCACCTGCTCCAGCGTGATCGCGCGGTCTGCGTGCATCTCGCTGAAGATGCGGGAGAACGCCAGGAGCGCGCTCAGATGCCGCCCTGCGCGTTCCTCCATCGGCTGTCCGGCGGCGCCATACGGCACGTAGAGGAGGCCGTTCCGCGCCGCGCGCAGGAAGAACTCGTCCTTGCCGTCCAGGATCATCTGCTCGCTGGTCCGGCCGTGGAGGCGATCCATGATGGGGTTGGCCGTCTCGAGAAGCAGCGCGAGTGTGCTCGTGTGATCCCCGAGCTCGCGGTGGCTCATGCCGCGGAGATTCTTCGGCGACGGCTCGAGGCGCAGCTTGATGCCGCTCATCTCGAGGTCGATGGACCCCATGGTCGCGATCTCCTGCGCGCGTTCGTGGAAGATCACGCAGTTCACGATCGGGTTCATCGGCCGCGCCTCGTGGAGGTCGACGGTCAGATCGACACGCTCGCGGCGGACCAGTTCCGTGATCCCGAACGCGACCTTCTCGGTGAAGCCGCCGTCGGGCCGGCCCGGAAACGCGCGATCGAGGTTGCGCACGTCGAAGTCGGACTGCAGCTGTCCGCTCGGGAAGTGCGTGTAGACCTCCGGGTCGGGCCACTGGTGCACCGGGTTCGTGAGGCGCCCCCCGTACCGAAACCAGCGCGTCCGCCCGCTGGCCGTCTTCACGGTAAAGCGGGTCGGGTATCCTTCGGACGATTCGACGTGGGTCGCGGCGCTGGCGTTGGCCTGCGGGATAACGATGAGGCGGCCCGCGGCGAGGCGGGCGTTTTCCACCAGCAGCACGGCGGCCATCATCCCTGCGGGTTCGTTCGCGTGTACGCCGCCCATCACGAGCATCGTCCCGCCGGGCTTCCCGCTGTCCAGGACGTACACGTTCGTGTCGCCCGCCGCGCCGCGCAGCCCGTCAAACCAAGTGCTCAGCGGCACGACCCGCGAGACGCCAGGCCCGCGCACCACCGTTTGCACCTCGCGCATCGACATGAAGGACCGGCCGCTGACCGCCATCACGGCCACGGCGACGATGCCCACGAGTACGCCGAACCGCTGCGACACGCTCACAGACACTCCGGATTCCCTGCAGCCGGTATCATAGCCGTCCCCCTACTTGATGAGCAGCGCGCGCAGCGCCAACGGGACCAGCAGGACCGCCGCCGCAACCTTCTGCTGGCGCGTGCCCTCCCGAAGGAGGCTCCACACGGCCAGTACGGCCATGACGACGCACAACAGACGGTAGGCTACGAGGATCATCGTGTCGGTCTCCCCCTTACCACGCGACGCGCAGGACGCCCAGGGCGTTCGCGTAGATCACGCCCACGATACCGGCAGTCGCGATCGCGAGCGTCGGCACGGCCGACACGCGGAGGAACGAGCCGTACGAGTCGCGGCAGCCGGCCAGGATCATCGCGCTCTTGCCGAGGATGGCCGTCGGCGGTGTGACGCTGGACACGCAGGCGAGCAGACTCAGCGCCACCGTGGCCATGATGGGATCGCGGCCGAGCAGCGCGAGCATGAACGGGATGCCGAAGACCGACGCGACGGCGAAGGGACCGAGCACGCCGCCGAGGAACACGCACACCACGAAGATCGCCGCATAGAGCACGTACACCGGCACGCTGATGGACGAGATGACGAAGAGGCCGCGCACGCCGTTGGCCGCCATCACCTGCACGAGGGATCCCACGGCGATCAGGATCGCGTTCACCTCCAGCGTCTCGCGAAACGTGTCGCGGGCCACATGGAGCAGGCTCATGCGCGCGCCGCCCGCCAGGAACGCCACGGCGCCGCCCGCCAGGAACATTAGCGGAATGCCGAGCGGCGGGATGACATGCGGGAAGGCCCGCACCGTGAGCATGAGAGCGACGACGACGACCAGCGGCAGGTACACCCGGGCCGCCGTCATGTGCGCGGGCACGGCGGGCAGCGTCGCCAGCGCCGCGTCTCGGTCGAGCGGCCCGTGAATGTGCCGCAGGCCAAGGTGCAGCGCCGCGTACACGGCCAGCGGCACCGTCACGATCAGCAGCGGCCAGAAGAACCCGATGTAGGGCATGTTGATGCCCGCCGCGATGATCATCGCCGGGATGTTCACCGGAGGCGCGAAGATGCCAATCGTCCCTCCCATGGCGATGAACGACGCCACCTTCACTCGCGGAATGCCCATGAGCAGCAGCAGGGACGACACCAGGCTGCCGAAGGCGAACTGCCCCGCCGCCCCTGGACCCGTGAGCGCGCCGGGCAGGATCACCAGGAACATCAACAGGACGAGCAGCAGCCGCGGACGGGCGTGAAAGCGCGCCACGAGGTCGCGCACCGTCGCATTCAGCGCGCCGGACGCCTTCTGCGTGTTGATGAAGAACTGCGCGGCGAAAATGATCAGGACGATCGGCAGGAAGGTGAAGCTGCCGTCGACAAGATGACGCAGGCTCTCTGTCGGGCCGAACCCCGCGAGCACAATCCCCACGACGGCCGAGACGAGAATCGCCAGCGCATCTGACAACCGGCCGAAACGCATGGCCGCGCCGAACGCCGCGATCATCGCAGCGACGAGCAGGCAGGCCATCAGGGTGTCGCTCATCGCGGCCCCGCTACTTGATGACAGCCTTCAGGGCCGGCCCGACCTCGGCCACTTGCTTGACGATGACTAGCGGGATATTGCGCGCCTTTGCCGCCTTCGTGAACGCGCCGTCCTTGTTCCCGTCCTCGGTCGCGAGCACGAAGTCTGCCTTCGCCACCACCGGGTCGATGAACTTGTCCGACAGCGGCCCCCGGCGCGACTCGCCACCCACGTGGACGGCCAGCACCTTCACGCCCAGCTCCTTCGCCTTCGTCAGCAACTGCGCGACCCGGGCGAGTTCACCCTTGTCATCAATGCCGGCCTCGCCAAGCCCTTTCGCGCTGCCGCCCATGACGATCACGAGCGTCTTGACGGACGTGAGCGCCGCGGGCTTGAGCATGTTGTCGAAGGTGTGCTCGATCTTCGCGCGCTTGCTCAGCAGGCTCACGGTGTAGGCGTCCGGGCTCTGCCCGCACGACGTGATCGCCAGCGGCGGGGACGACGTGAACCCCGTCTGCGCCGCCACGCCGGTTGGCCCAGGCAGAAGGCCGATGACTGCCACAACCCCTGCCAGACCAGCCGCCGCGATGCCATACCGTCCTGCCATGCTGCACTCCTCGGTATTAGGTCATTTGCAAAAGGGGCCTGGCCCCTTTTCAGTAGCCCAGTGCGCAGCCGCCGCGCCTCGGATCGGCGCCGCCGGTCAGCGTCCGGAGGGCCTGATTCACCAGGATCCCCTGCATCCCGCCGAACACCTGCGCGAACGGCTCGGGCTCAACGCGGATCTGGTTGCCCTTCGCCTGCAGCGCCATCCTGACCGTGTCGGGCAGGCGCGATTCGAAGCCGATGCTCACATCGGCGCCAGGCTTGTAGAAGTCCGGCTTCGCGCGCAACTCCACGCGCGTCGCCTCGATCGCCTCCTGGATGCCCATCCCGAACTCGACGACGTTCAGGAACGCTTGCATCTGGGTCTGGCCGATGCTCTCGCCGCCGGGCGTGCCCCACACCATGAAGAGCTTTCCGTTCTTCAGCGCGATGAGTGGCGAGTTGTTGATGAGCGGCGTCTTCCCGCCTCCGATGAAGTTCACATCGTCCTTGTAGGGCGAGAAGGAGCCGTAGCGCGTGGCGTTGTGGAAGATGACGCCGGTGCGGCCCACGACGACTTTCGTGCCGAAGGTGCCGATGGTGGGCGTGCCCGCCACGGCGTTGCCGGAGGCGTCGACGATGTCGAAGTGCGTCGTGTTGGGATCGTCTTCGTACGAGGCGGCGGACGTGTCGAGCGCCGCTGCCTCGGGTGGCAGGGTCGGCATCGCGTCTTCGGCCGCCGTGCCGGGTTTCCGGGTCGCGCCCGGATTGCCTGCGGGCGCGTAAGGGCTCGCCTGATCCAGCTTGATGGCCTTGCGGCGCTCAGCTGCGTAGGCCTTCGACAGCAGGCCGTCGAGTGGCACGGTCGCCACTTTCGGGTCCGCCACATACCGGTACACGTCCGCGTTGACCAGCTTGATCGACTCGGCCAGCAGGTGGATGTACTCCGCGCTGTTGAGCCCCATCGCCTTGAGGTCGTACGACTCGAGCAGGTTGAGGTTCATCAGCGTCTGGATGCCGCCTCGCGAGGTCGGGCCGTTGCTGAAGACTTCGTACTCCTTGTAGGTCGTACGAATCGGCTTCGCCCAGACCGGTTGGTAGTCGGCGAAGTCCTTCAGCGTAAAGAGCCCGTCGTTCTCCTTGTAAAAGGCCACGAACTCCTGCGCGAGCTCGCCCTTGTAGAAGAAGTCATAGGCAGCCATCAGGGCCTGGCCCCTGGTCTTGCCGGCCTTGCGCGCGCCGGTCTCGACCGCGAGAATGCGCCGGAACGTCGTCGCGAGGTCCTTCTGGACGAGGCGCTCCCCTTCCTTCGGCAGTGTGCCGTTCGGCACGAACACGGCCGCCGTCGTCGGGAAGATCTCGAGATTCGACCGCGAGTCGCCGAGGGTCTCGCCAAGGTAGCTGTCGACCGGAAATCCCCGGTCGGCGTACTCGACGGCCGCGGCGAAGACATCCGCCAGCGTCATCGTGCCGTACTTGTCGAGGAGGTAGATCCAGCCGCCGAAGTTCCCGGGGACGACGCCGGCGAGATAGCCGGCCTCCTGATCACGCTTGCTCTTGAACCGGTCCGGGGTCGCCCCGTAGGGCGCCGCCCCAGTCATCTGGAGCGAGACGACTTCGCCGGTCTTCGCAACATAGAGCGTCATGAAGCCGACGCCGCCCATGCCGGAGCGCGAGGGTTCCACGACGTTGAGCGTGGCCGCCACGGCCACCGCCGCGTCGAAGGCGTTGCCTCCCTTCCTGAGGATCTCGATGCCCGCCTGGGTCGCCAGGGAGTGGGCCGTCGCCACCATGGCCCGCGTGCCGACCGCCTGGTACTGGATACGCTGGGCCGGCAGGATTGAGCCGGACAGCATCAGGACGACGGCGATCAGGCTCACCCGCAGCGACAGCAGGACTCGTGGCGCGCGCATCAGCTTCCTCCCCGCCGCCAAGGGACGCCCAAGCCGGTCGGCGACCCCTGCGCGACCAGCCAGACGGCGGCGCCTTGAGTATAGGAGGCGCGCTGGCGACGCGCTGTCGCAAGTTGTCGCAGTGTGGCTGCCCGGGGCGAGCCCCCGGGCAGCAGCCTGCGCCCCGGGGCCCGTCACCCGGCACCTGAATCAGGCGACGCCAGGCGGCTTCGTGATGTATATTTATACATTGGAAGGAATAAGTACACCGTGGCCAATATTCTGCAGCAGCTTCCGGTCGGCGAGCGGGTCGGTATCGCGTTTTCGGGGGGGCTCGACACCAGCGCCGCTCTGCACTGGATGCGCAAGCACGGGAGCATCCCGTACGCTTACACGGCCCACCTGGGCCAGCCCGACGAGGACGACTACGAGTCCATTCCCCGCAAGGCCCTGACCTACGGCGCCGAGCAGGCCCGCCTCATCGAATGCCGGGAGCAACTGGTGGCCGAGGGCGTCGCCGCGCTGCAGTGCGGAGCCTTTCACATCTCCACCGCCGGGCACATGTACTTCAATACCACGCCGCTCGGCCGCGCCGTCACCGGCACGATGCTCGTCTCGGCCATGCAGGACGACGGCGTCAACATCTGGGGCGACGGCAGCACCTTCAAGGGCAACGACATCGAGCGGTTCTACCGCTACGGCCTGCTTGTCAACCCCAACCTGAAGATCTACAAGCCCTGGCTCGATCAGCAGTTCATCGACGATCTCGGGGGACGCGCCGAGATGTCCGCCTACCTCGAGGGCGCCGGGCTCGAGTACAAGATGAGCGCCGACAAGGCCTACTCCACCGACTCGAACATCCTCGGCGCCACCCACGAAGCCAAGGATCTCGAGTTCCTCAACAAGGGCGTCTCGATCGTGCATCCCATCATGGGTGTCGCCTCCTGGCGCGAGGACGTCGTCGTAGAGCCGGAAGAGGTCTGTGTCCGCTTCGAGGAAGGTCAGCCGGTAGCGGTCAACGGGCGGACCTTTCCGGACGCACTGGCGCTGTTCATGGAGATCAACGCCATCGGCGGGCGCCACGGGCTCGGCGTCTCCGACCAGATTGAGAACCGCATCATCGAGGCCAAGAGCCGGGGCATCTACGAAGCGCCCGGCCTCGCGCTCCTCTACATCGTGTACGAGCGGCTCGTCACGGGCATCCACAACGAGGACACGACCGATCAGTACCGCAGCAACGGGCGGCGGCTGGGACGGCTGCTCTACCAGGGCCGCTGGTTCGACCCGCAGGCGCTCATGCTCAGGGAAACGGCGCAGCGGTGGGTGGCCCGGGCGATCACCGGCGAGGTAACGCTCGAGCTGCGGCGCGGGAACGACTATTCGGTCGTCGACACGACGAGTCCCAATCTCACCTACCACCCCGAGCGGCTCACGATGGAGAAAGGCGGCGAAGTGTTCTTCACGCCCCAGGACCGCATCGGGCAGTTGACGATGCGGAATCTGGATATCTTCGACTCGCGCGACAAGCTGCGCGTCTACCGGCAGGCGGGACTGATGGGCACCACGCCCCACGAAGGCCTGCCCATGCTGCCGGCGGCCCGGCCGGATCACGAAGGCGGCTGACCTACTCGGACGGCTTGACCGACAGGGTAGACCGGCCCTCCGGCGTGATGGTGTACCCGTCGCCGTGGACGGTGTGAATGAAGCGGGGGTGAGCGGGGTCCGATTCGATCTTCTTGCGCAATCGCGCGATCGCGTGATCCACCGACCGCGTGGCAGGTTCGTCCGGATAGCCCCATATTTCGCGCAGCAGTTCGTGACGCGACACCACGCGCCCCTGGCGCTCCACCAGGTAGCGGAGCAACTCGAACTCGCGATGCGTCAGGTGAATCTCATCGCGCCCGTGCCGGACGGTCATCGACCGGAAGTCGGCGGTAAGCTTGCCGAAAACGACCTGGGCGACCCCCGTACTCGACCGCCGCAGCACGCCGTGGACCCGCGCCATCAGCTCTTCGATGTCGAACGGCTTGGTGACGTAGTCGTCGGCACCGAGCTTCAACCCCTTGAGCTTATCGGCCTTCTGGGCGCGCGCGGTCAGCATGATGATCGGGACCGAGCCGCCCTGGCGCAGCAGGCCAACCAGTTCGAAGCCGTCGCGCCCCGGCAGCATGATGTCGAGGATCGCCAGGTCCGGGGCGAACTGCCGCGCGACGTTCAGCGCGAGGTTGCCGTCGCCGACGCACCGGACCTCGAACCCCTCGAATGCGAGGTTGTCGCAGACTACCCGCGCAAGCGCCGCGTCGTCTTCAACGACGAGAATCCGCTTCTTCATGCAGTGCCCCGGCTGCAGGCAGCGTGAAGCTGACCGTCGTGCCCACGCCGACTTTGCTCTCGATGACCAACCCGCCGCCGTGGTCCCTCGCGATGCGGTCCGCGATGGCGAGCCCCAGGCCGCTGCCGCCCGTTCCGGCGCCGCGCCCCCGGAAAAACCGACGCGTGACCTGGTCGATCTCGCCCGGCGGGATGCCCATCCCATGGTCGCATACCTCGGTGACGACCGTACTGCCGGCGGCCTTCGCGCTGATGGCGAGCCGCTTCTCCTGCTTCGAGTAGCGGACGGCGTTGTCGACCAGATTGTCGAGCAGCAGCGCGCAGGCGGTGCGATCGGCTCGGACCGCGGGGAGATCGGCGGCGACATCTATCTGCACGGTAAAGCCAGCCGCGGTGAGCGTCGCCCGGAATCCACCCAGCACATCATCGACGAGCGCCCGCAGATCGATCGGCTCGAAGGTGTAAGCCTCCGTGACATCAGTGATGCGGGCGTAGGCCAGAAGGTTGTCCACCAGCCGCGCGAGCCGCTTCGATTCCCGGACGACCAGCTCCGCGTACTCCTTGAGCGCCTGGGGGCTGCTCACGCGGCCGCGCGCCATGGTGTCGCCCGCCGCGCGGATGCTGGCGATGGGTGTCTTCAACTCGTGTGTCACGGTCTGGACGAACTCCGACCGCAGTTCCGCAAGCCGGGCGCTGGCCCGCGTGGCTCGCACGGTCAGCAGGAGGCCGAGTGCCAGGAGCACGGTCGCGATACCGGCAATCATCAGAGTCTGGCTGCTGCCCTGCAGGGCTTCGCCCAGGGTGGGATCGGCGCCGGCCGCCGCCATGGCGACCCACTGCGCGCGTTCGAGGTCCGCGGGCGACTCCAGCGCCAGAAGGCCCGGGTCGAAGAACAACAGCGGAAACCCGCGGCGCGTGGTCGGCTCGGGAAGCGCCCCGGCGGAGGTGCCGGCGACGCGCTCTTCGCGATCGTCGAGCACGGCGAGCGCCAGCCCGGTTCCGGCGCCGCCGATTCTGGCGATCTGGCGGGTCATGTCGGGAAAGTAGGAGCGCCGCACCCAGTCGAGGTTGACCGTGAAACCGAAGGCGCCCTCGAGCTGCTCGCGCAACGCATCGCGGTACAGCAGGCGCGCCACCACCTGGTAGCGGGTCCCGCCAAGGAGCATTTCGAACACCGAGAAGCGGCGGCGGCCGGCGGCGTCGCGCTGGATGCGCCCCATCAGGAGGCCGGCCACGGCCGGCTCGTACTCGACGATCACCGGGAAGCGGTTGGGGCCGGCCGCGCCGGGCATCCACGCGGGGCGTCGATCGGACCGGTTCAGGAAGACGACCGTCGGCGGCGTTGCCGGTCCGCGCCACGCGAAGAACGACTCCGGGTAGGGGTAGCGCGCGAACGCGCTCGCGGCGAGCGTCCGCACGTCGTAGGGCGGGTCGAGCATGAACTGGTCCCACTGCGCCGAGCTCAGCACCGTGGCCTGGACGCCGCGCATGTCGCGGCCGAGTGCCGTCGCGAGACGGTCGGCAGCCTCACCCGCCCGCTGCGACGCCAGCAGCGTGGCGCTGTGGCGCCATCCGGAGACCGCCCGGTAGCCGAACCACCCGAAGGCGGTGAACGCCAGCGCGACCGCGGCCACGAGCGCCGAGGTCAGCACCCTGGAGGCGCGGCCGGTGATGCTCGTCATCGCGACAGTTCCCGTTCGCGGTAGTAGCGCGCCGCGCCGTCGTGCAGCGGGATCGGCGTCGCCGGCGCCTGGTCGACATCCATCAGGGTGAGCATCGACAGCGACGGCAGCATCTCGAAGAAACGCATCGTGAGGTCGTGGACGAGCGACTCTTCGAGACCCCGTCGGCATACCAGCAGGTTGTCGACGCCGATCGTGTGAACCGGGTCCGGGTGACCCGGGTACGTGCCGCCCGGAATCACCGTCGGGCGGAAGAACGGGTAGTCGTGGCGGAGACGTTCGATGGCGGGTCCGGTGAGCGGCACGAGGCGGGCCCCGGCCTCAGTCGAGGCGCGGACAGACGCGGTCGGATCGCCACCGGTCACGAACATCGCGTCGAGCGTGCCGGCGGCAAGGCGGTTGCCGGCTTCGACGTAGCGGAGCGGCTCGAGTTGCACGGAGGACGTCTCGATGCCGAGGGCCGCGAGCACGATGTTGGCGGTCAGCGCGGACCCGCTGCCGGACAGGCCGACGCCTATTCGGCGGCCCCGAAGTTGACCGGCGTCCCGGATGCCCGAGTTCGCTCGCACCACGAGGTGGACTGGAGTGAGTTCAAGCACCGCGATCCCGCGCAGTTCGTCGAAGGCCTGCGGCCGGCCTTCGAGCCGTCCGACGAACGCGATGTACGCCACATCCGCGTAGGACAGGCCAACGTCGGCCTCGTCGCGCTGCAGCGCTTCGACATTGGCCACCGACCCGGCGCTGTCGCGGACCCGCACGTCCAGCGGGGGCAGCGCCTGGCCGTACGCGCGAGCCAGGGCCTGCCCCAGGGGGTAGAACCCCGCTCCAGGAGTGCCGGTGGTGAGCCGCACGATGGGGCGCGGCGCAGGTGGGGCTGGCGCGCGGCACGAAATGAACGAGGAGCCGATGATCCCGACGAAGGCCGCGAGGCCGGCGCACGCGACACATCGGCGCAACGCAGACGGCCGACGAGGCATCACCGATCGAGCCAGGACAGTGCCATGGACGAAGGCTACCTCTGTCGACTTCCAGACGTCCAGCGTGAAGATCCCTCAACGAAACCCGCCGCCATGATCGGGCCGGGCGCTATCACGTGCACCCGGCTCAGGTTCACGCGCCGGAGAGGTCGTGGTGGACACCGTGGCCCGCGCGTGCAGCGGCACCTGGACGCCGGGTGCCGGTCAGACGCAGCTGTTCAGCGGCGCCTGCGGCAACGTCGCGGGCGTGGCGAGCCAGGAAGCTGGGTCCCCGACGGCCACGATGGCCTGGTCGTTCCAGACCAGCGCCGCGAGTTGGTCGCAGATGGCGGTGCCAGTCAAGCCGGTGCAGACGGAGACGACGCTGACGGGCGCGGGCGTGACGGTGGCCGTGCTCGACTCGGGCCTCCTGGAGGACGGCGGCGGCACGGACCGCATCCTCACGACGCGCGACTTCACGGGCGGGAGCAGCACCCCCCCGCGGCGGCTTGGGCGCTCGACCCG
>Ga0209668_10000523_pt1 | contig 15740 bp, 14 predicted proteins | sample FrelakmetPLP11PL_FD_187150 | JGI IMG/M metagenome (GOLD analysis project Ga0209668, IMG submission 187150) | Freshwater lake sediment microbial communities from the University of Notre Dame, USA, for methane emissions studies - PLP11 PL (SPAdes)... | ecosystem: Environmental > Aquatic >... | reverse complement strand
CGCTCAGGCGCAAAGGTGTGGGAGTTCAAAACCGGCAATATGGTCGCTTCATCACCAGCCGTTGCCGGGGGTAATGTCTATTTCGGCAGCATGGATCATAAAGTGTACTGCCTGAACGGGCAAACCGGGGCCAGGGTGTGGGAGTTTGATACGGACCAGCGGATATTGTCTTCCCCTGCAGTGCATAACAACTTTGTCTATATTGGCAGCCGCAATTATAAGCTCTACTGCCTGAATGCGCAAACCGGCAGCAAGGTCTGGGAGGTTAAGACCGATTACTATGTGGTCGCATCTCCTGCGGTGACCGGTGACAACCTGTACTTTGGAAGCTGGGATAATAAGTTCTATGGTCTGAATGCAAAAACCGGCGCTAAACTGTGGGAGTTCAAGATGCTGGGGTCTAAATCATCGCCTGCGGTTAGCGGAGGCTATATCTATGTGGGAGGCGATGACCATAGAGTTTATTGCCTTAAAGCAAGTCCTGGTGACGCAGGCTCCTGGCCCATGTTTAAGGGCAATGCGGCACGGACCGGCTCTGCGCCTGCGGGGTAAAATCTGATTTGACAGGCAGTGCCAAAGTTAGTATTATTTTTTACGCTTCCAATATAAAGTCATTAGTAACGATATGCCTGGGTGGCGGAACTGGCAGACGCAAGGGACTTAAAATCCCTCGGGGCTTAGCCCTGTACGAGTTCGATTCTCGTCCCAGGCATTCTATTTATCAGGGTCTGCGGCCTATTGTGTCTCAAATCCCTTTTATTTATAGGGTTCTCAGTCCTATCCATGCCCTCAACCCCTCTGATACTAATGGAATACTGGCCTATCCTCTAAAGCAATTTGTGCCTCTTGTGCCTCGACTGTGCCCAAATTGTGCCCATATAGCTTCTTATCCATTTCCTGATGGTACTGTGTTACCTTCTGTGAAGCCTTCCTTAAATCATCTTCATTGACTATGTTATACCGCTCAAAAACGCTTCTGGTCTTATGCCCTGATACCATCATGGCAACCCGTTCAGGCACTCCAGCACGTACCATATTTCTTACTGCTGTACGTCTGAAATCATGGAATAATCTGCCCTCAAGTTTTGCTGCTGTGCAGGCTTTTTCCCAGACAAATCTGAAATCACTGATTCTTGCCCCTGTTTCCCCAAAGAACACCCACTCACATTTAGGATACTTCACATCCCGTATAGTCTTCTGAAACTGTATCACTTCCAGAAGTTCACCCTTCATATAGATAATCCGTGCTTCATTATTCTTGGTATCCTCCGGCTTCAGGGTGATTTTACCCTCTACTAAATCAACGTATGTCCATTGAAGACCAAATATCTCCTCTTTTCTCATGCCTGTGTAATATGCCATTGTTACAACTGGCTTCAGGTATGAAGGAAGAGCTTCACGCAGGGCAAGGTATTCTTGATATTCAAAATATCCCTGTCTCACATTATTTTCCTGTAAATGTGGAATATAGGGGATATTTGAGACCTTTTGCGGGGTCATCTGCCGGGCAAGATTAAACATCCTTTTTAAAGCTGATAGTTCTCGGTTAATGGTCGCATTTTTCGCTTTCTCATTCTGCCTTAAAAGGATGTATTGCCGTATCCTGTCGGTTGTTATGTCAATTGCCCTTATACCACCGAAGAAGACTTTAAGGTGCTTGGTGCTTCTTTCTGCCCGTGATAAGGATTTCTTTTTATTAACTTTATAGTCGTTAATAAAATCCTGCTCAAGTTCCTCATACCGTATTTTTTCCACCTTCAGGCCTGGAAATCTGTTCTCTATAACCTGCCCTTCACGGAGTTTTAGCAACCGCTTTGCCTCAGATTCCTTGTCCGAATGCGTACTTTCACGGTAGGGTTTGCCTGCACAATAGTACTTTATCCAGTAAACATTGCCACGCTTAGAAATGCTTCCCATAATTTTTCACCTCCTTTCTTTTTTGAATTTAAAGAGCAGACAGTAAATCTATCTACTCTTTTTAGCTTTCGTAAATTCGAGTTTATATTTATCCAGCACCATTGCAATGCCTTCCCGGATATAGTCGGCCTGCTTTACACGTGTAATGCTGGATAACAGTTTGAGTTTTTTCAACAAATCTTCATCAATAAAGAAAGTCACCTTTGGTTTTTGCATATAAATATCCCCACTTAATGTATGGTTATGTATGGCTATTTACATATATAACAATACTTGCTATCCATGTCTATTTTTTTATTCTGATTAAAGGCGTGACTAATGCTTATGTAGGGTTTTATTTTGCTGTATCCATATATCGAGGTCATAAATGTCAAGGTGTACACGTCTGCCAAACCTAACGCTGGGGAGGCTCCCTGCCCATATCAGTTCACGGATGGCATTTACAGACCTACCAAGATAGGAGGAAGCCTCAGGGACTGTAAACAACCTTTTTTTGAGAGGTTGCTCTGTCTGACGCATGGGATTGTATATCCCCTGCTGTTTTTTAACACCTTGTTCTTTCAATTTAATTTACCCTACTGTGCCCGAAATAAACCAGCAATTGTTGTAATTTTATTAAACCTTTCCCCTTTTTTGCTCACCACAAACCTCATGAATTCAATGCAGAGGCACCATAGTTTAATTTTCAAAAAGCAGTTTGTATGGAGTTTTTCAGTTTTCCAAATCGGGTATGAAAAACTGGGAAACTGTCTTCTATTGCGGTGTTGATGGATATTATTCATATTGAGTTTTCTATTTACATATAAAAAAGTCAGTATTCAGTTTTTCAGTTTCTCCCCCCCTTATAGGGGGAGAAAACTGGGAAACTGAAAGAAACTAAAGACACTGATAAACAAGTGCATTTTTATTTTTCCTGTCTCGTTTTGACATCCAGTATTTCCCTTCACCCTTTTTGAGCAGTTTGCCGACCTTCTGTTTGCTTAACTCTTCGTTAATGGCAGCCACCCGCTCTAATACCTGTGTCTGGTTTGGGTCCTCGCCCAGTTCACCTGTTAAATCCCGAATAGTATCCTGTATTGACAGGGAATAAGCATCGTCTGGGTCTGTGGCACGTGAAAACCCGTTCGCTGGGTCAAACTGCATGAATATATGGTAAGGCTCAAACCTCGTTTTTTCCTTGGTGCCAAACCGATAAGCCACATCTGCAAACTCATCATCATCGCTTACCTCTACGTTCGGCTTCCCCTTCTTTACCTTGGTCAGGGATAGAACGTGGTCTGCAAGGTCAAGGATTGCTGTTGAACCCTTATAGGTTCCCTTATCTGACTTCATGGTATGGTGCAGTAAAATGATTGTATAGCCTTTATCCCGCAGCTCCTTGAACCTGTTCATAACAAAGGCCATATCCTTGCTGGAGTTCTCATCACCTAACTGACAGGCACGTAGGGTGTCTACAATCAAAACAGAATCCTTTGGAAGCAGCTTTATTAGTTCCCAATTATTAGCGTCTATTTTGGGTGGCGGGGGGTCTGCTGTGGGATGCCAGAATTGCACACCAAGGATGTTTAGTTTCCGGCTCCTGTCAATTTCCACAATCAGGGGGTTTTCAAAGTCGATGTAGAATACCGGTACTTTTTTTGCGGTTAGTCCAAAAATATTGACGCCCTGAAAAATGGCCTCACCTATCTGCATAGCGAGATAGGTTTTACCTGACCCACCGGCACCGTGCAGGAGTGTAACGGCATTTTCCGGAATCAGCTTGTCAATCAGCCATGAAACCTCGAATGTCATTTGCTGAAGTTCTAATCCTGACCTTAGAAATGATAGGGGTTTACATTCTGGGGTTGTTGCAATGAGAAGCTGAAGTTCTTCTCTTGTGTGTCCTGATTGAATCCAGTCGCTGACATCACCCTTGTCCGGTAATTCTGGAAGGGTAACTATTTTTATATAGTGTGCGGTTCCAGAAAGATTTCTTGCTACTTGTTCAGCATGGTCTTTTCCGGGCTTGTCGTTATCCGGCAGGATAATGACATTCTTATCCTTGAAATATCTGTTGTATGTATCCTTCCACTTGCCTGCACCCATGGGGTTTGTCGTTGCTGTCAATCCCCATTTTTTTAGCGACTCGCAGTCCTTTTCGCCCTCGCAAAAATACACGGTGTCTGATGTGATGACTTGGGGAAGGTTATAAGGGACTGTTTCAACGCCTTGAATATTCTTTATCCACCCTCCTTTTCCGTCAGGCTGTCTTAGTGAAAATTCTTTCGGTTCATACCTGACTGCCTGAAACAGCAGCTCCCCTGATTCGCTGTGATAGTCGTAAGTTGCTGCAATTCTTTTTTCGTTCATCTTACTTGTTCTCTTGGTGCTTCTTTCATCAGGGGTTGCTATGCCCATTCTTCCACAGAATTGTTTTATTGTTCCTTTCCCGCATCCCGCATGACAAATCCAGTTTCCATGTTCGGTTTCAAATGAAAATGAATTGTGGGTGTCATCATGAAAAGGACACTGTGCGGTCATCCAGTTGCCGGTCGTAAACTGAATATTGCTCAAATGCTGCTCGTAAAATGATTGTATGTTCACTTAATGTTTCTTTCCCTGTTAAGTTCCGGCACTAAAGCTGTCAGCACTATTTCCAGGCGTTTTGCCTCCTGCTTCTTGACACGGGATGCAAAATAATCGACCTTCTTCAGGCGTTCAGCTTGCTGGTACCTGCTCTGGATTGCCCTTTTTGCTACTTGCCTTATAAGTACAGGGTCGTCAACCCGCACAACCCTTAAAGGGCGGTCACTGTTACTGGGTAGATAAATAATTTCAAGTGCTATTTTTGACATAAAAAAACCTCCTTGCTTCTAATACTATAGTTCGCAGGAGGTTCTTTTTTGGGGACAACTATTTTAGTTTTTTAATTTCTTTTTTAGATTTTCTATGACCCCCTTTCTTTGCATATCCTTATAAATGGTTTGGACCTTTTTTTTATCCCATCCCAGTACCTCACACGCTTTATCCCCCGGAACTTCTTGTATGAATATTGTGATGAAAAGTTCCATGTAATCCTTAATCCTGAATGGTTTGCATTTTTTGTCTTGCTTAATGATACGTTCAATATCTGCTATCAACAACCTTGAATCCAAATCATTGCTTTTGTCTGGAATTGACGCATCCACATCATCAAAAGGAAAGATTTCCATAAGCAAGTCTTCGTCATAATCAGGGTACTGCTTTTTCAGTACAGCCAGTGTCTTTTTAAATAGTTTGTCCTTCCCCTTTATGGTGACAATGGGTATTTTCCCATCTGTTTTCTCGGTTCTTTGCTCAAACAGCCCACCCTGTCGATAACAGTTCATTATAGTTTTGCGTACATACCCCAAAATGCTTTTAATTATTTGGCTGCTATTTTCTCTTTTTTGGGGATACCACTTATCCTTGGTCTTATATAATCCCTCGAATACATAGGATGCAATTCCAGTAATATTTTCCAGCTGTAGGACTTTGATTAATTTTCTTAATGCAGATTCGTCATCCTTTGATATTGCCCTGAAAGACTGGAAAAGAAAAAGATGCTGGTTAGTGGGAAATTTTGAAGCAAATTCTTCAAGGGTTTTTATTATATTTCTAACCTGTTCCGCATCCTTAGTCGCCAGTTCCACAAGCCTTTTGTGAATTTTATTTAATTCTTCTTTTTGCTCATCTGATAACTTTGCGTCTAAATTGATTATCATGTTATCTCCCCGTGAAGGTATAATCGCATTTTACGGATTCGTTAAAGCGGTGCTGAGGTGGTGCCTTTTGTGTTCATAGATACAATTTTATTATACAGCGGTATAATGAATTGTTTCAAAAAATTTCAAAATATTTTACTTACCCAGTTTTTAGCCAGTTATAAAATTATTCCGATAGTCACATCCCCGCACCAGCAAAAGCTTTCCTCTACATTACAAGGTATCCATATAAAAATGGGCAGAACCATTACTGATTCTGCCCATTAGTAAATCCAACAATATCTGTACTTATTTCCCTATCCCATAAATTAGTCGTGGCGTTGCACTCACCGGACCATGCATAGTTGACTTGCCGCTGAGGTCTATATCTTCCAGTTTGTAGTAGTAAGTCTTTCTGTTCTGCACATTGTTATCAATGAACTCGTAATTAGCACCTTGGGTAGAGGAACCTTTGGCGGGGATTAGTGAATTGTTTATTTTCCTGTAGTTATCATTCTCTGTTTCAGAGCGGTAGAGATTGAAGCCTGCATTATCAATTTCGGAGGCAGTTTTCCATGCAAGAGTAATCTTGCTTGCTGATGCAGTAGCAGTAAAGGAAGAAAGGTTAATAACAGTAGGAACTCCCTCACACGCATCACCAATTCCATCTCCATCGGTATCTAACTGGTCAGGATTATAAACAGTGGGGCAGTTGTCATTTTCGTCAGTAATGCCATCATTGTCAAGGTCAGGGTTATACCCAGCATAATGTAGTATCATTCCATTCCTTCCCACCGCAAACACATCACTGCCAGAACTACCCCAGACACCTGCGACTTCGTATGACGTCCCAAATATGGGGGTTGTCATAAGAGACCAGCTATCTCCGTTATAGTGAAAGATTCGTCCGCTTACCCCCCCGGCAATTACATCATTCTCAGAATTCACCCAAACACTTTCAAGCGATGAACCCCAATCGTCAACCCATTCTCGCATAGTAACATAAGACCAAGTATCTCCATCGAAATGAAGAATGAGGGGTCTAAGATTATTAGTTAAATCTGCACCCACCGCAAATACATCTGTGATAGAACTCCCACTCACACTGATAAGTTGATAATCATACTCATCTCCACTTACGAGCATAGAAGACCAGCTGCTGCCGTTATAGTGAAGGATGGTGGCATGCGCAGTACGGCCATCCCAATAGGTGCCTACAGCAAAAACATCAGTAGATGAACTTCCCCAGACTTGCGGTCCATAACTACTGTCACTATTGAAGCACTGAGTCGTCCCAGTTGCCATAGGAGACCAGCTATTGCCATCGTAGTGTAGGATGATACCATGACCACGAGTGTCATAATAATAACCCACAACAAACACATCTGTCCCAGAACTCCCCCAGACGCCAGTGAGCAAAGCTGTGGTGCCACTTACCATAGGAGACCAGCTAATACCATCGTAGTGAAGTATGGTGCCATTATAACCCACAGCAAACACATCGCTGCCAGAACTCCCCCAGACACCTGCGAGATTGACTGTCGTCCCGCTTACCATAGTAGACCAACTGCTACCATCGTAATGAAGAATTGTGCCACCATAACCTACAGCAAACACATCACTTCCAGAACTCCCCCAGACGCCTCTTAAACCATATCCCGTTCCGCTTACCATTGAAGACCAACTGCTGCCATCGTAATGAACAATGGTGCCATAATCACCCACAGCAAACACATCCCTCCCAGAACTGCCCCAGATTCCCCAGAGAATACGTCCCGTTCCACTTACCATAGTAGACCAGGTGCTGCCATCGTAGTGAAGGATTTTGCCATTCCTTCCTGCGGCAAACACATCACTGCCAGAACTCCCCCAGACACCTTCAAGAAAATCTGTCGTTCCACTTGCCATAGCAGTCCAAGTGCTGCCGTTATAGTGCAGGATTGTACCGTTATAACCTACAGCAAACACATCACTTCCAGAACTCCCCCAGACATCCGTAAAGTTTCCTGACACCCCCACCATATAAGACCAGGTGCTCCCATTATAGTGCAGAATACTGCCCCATAAACCAAAGGCAAACACATCACTGCCAGAATTCCCCCAGACGCCAGTGAGAGTCTGTGTCACCCCGCTTAACATAGAAGTCCAGGTCCTCCCGTCATAATGGAGGATAGTGCTCTTTGAATCAATATTACTACAACCCACCGCAAACACATCACTGCCAGAACTCCCCCAGACGCCAGTTAGAGGAATTGTCGTTCCACTTGTCATAGTAGACCAGGTTCTGCCGTTATAGTGGAGGATTGTACCGTTATAACCTACAGCAAACACATCACTTCCAGAACTCCCCCAGACGCCATTGAGAGCAATTGTCGTTCCGCTTGCCATGATGTTCCAGCTTGAGCCGTTGTAGTGCAGAATGGTACCAGCGTCACCAACAGCAAAAACATCACTGCCAGAACTCCCCCAGACATCTTTAAGAGTATTCCCCTGCGGTAAGGGATTCATCCAACTCCATTCATATGAAAAGCCAGTAATTGGAAATAGGAAAAAGATAATAGATAAAATAAAAATTTTGTGTTTCATACGGCACCCCTTTTTCTTTGGATTAGTTCAGAACAAAAAAGCCCTCACCAGCATCAATTGCTGATTGAGAGCTTATCCTTGAACTGCTATATAATTTCCCGCCTATTCATTTCAATCACCTTTGTTTTCCAGCTTCATAGGCATCACCGTTGTTATTTTTAATATCATATATAAATATAAATAAATTGTCAATCAATAAAATATACTATTATTTAAAATATTTTGTATTATTTTTTATTGTAGTATTAACGCTCAATGTCATAGTCAGCGTCTTATGTTCCAGCAGTTCTCTCACCGTAGCTAAATCAATTCCAGCCATCTGTACAAATTAACCACCCTTAATGGTTTATTAAATAGCTATTTTAACTATAGACTTACTTAGCTAATTATAGTACTATTTAAGTTATAAACAACATATTCTTGGTCATAACACTATTAACGGAGGTTTTATGCAGAAAAGACCTAAACTAAAACTCAGGCCAGAAGCAAAACAATCTCAGGTTATAGGGTATATCCGTGTCAGCACGAATAAGCAGGACTATAATAACCAGAGGCTGGAAATACACGAATACGCACGTAAGCACAATATTAACATTGATGATTTCTTAGCAATAGAAATATCATCACGCAAGGACACAAAGCAGAGGCGTATTGATGAACTGCTGACCAAATTAAAAGCTGGTGACACCCTGATAGTCAGCGAACTCAGCAGGCTTGGTAGAAGCGTTGGTCAGGTTATCACTATAGTGGATGAACTGATTAAAAATAAGGTCAGGCTGATTGCTATAAAGGAAAACATAGACATCAATGGAAAGCCCAATATGCAGACAAAGGTGATGGTTACTATGTTCAGTCTGTTTGCTGATATAGAGCGTGATTTAATCTCTGACAGAACAAAACAGGGATTGATGGCAGCAAGGGAAAAAGGGAAGCTGCTGGGCAGACCTAAAGGCAGTCTCAGTGATAGCAAACTGTCGGGGAAGGATGAACTGATAAAGGAAGAGTTAAAATATGGTGTTGCAAAGGCTGCTATTGCACGGAAATTCGGTGTTAGTAGAACTACGCTGGTGAACTATATCAGGACAAGAAATTTATAAAATTGATTTATCAATCATCTTACTCACCTATACCCCGCACCCCTGTCAATAATGCTGTGGGGAGGGGTGTTGTGTTATGAGGGTGAGGCCTCGACTCAGACCACGTATAATTTTTTGGATAATAAAATTATAATTCCATTTAAACATTAATTAAAAAGTTGCGATGAAACCTTTTGATTTATGTTTAACCAGTCAGACATATTTCGACTTAATTCAACAAAAGGCATTTTATCAAAATTTATTGCTCTTACTTTACATATCTTCTCAAAATACTTTTGAAATTTAAGATATCGAGAAAATATCGTTTTACTTTGAGGAATAGTTCTTCGTTTTGAAGATGTGGTCAACCAGTTTCTTACATCTTCTATTAACTTTTTTATTGAATTATTATGTGCCCTGATATCCGTACCCGATAAATCCGAGATAAATTTTTGATAGCTGTAGTGTTTTTGCTCAAATATAATACAGTTTTTTTTTGGTTGATTCCCTGACCCAAAGTTTTTTGCACCATAAAATATTCCCAATTCAAAGGGCATATTAAACCTTGGCAGTTTTGTACCTCTGTCTGCCTTAATGCGAGACAAATCATGGATTCCATACTTACATTGTCTTATGATTGACACAATTGAACTTAATCTTAGTTGAGTTGCATCATCAATCTCAAGTGAACATCTCGGAATAAATCCACAATCAAGAATTGTAAATATTAAGGCTCTAAAAAATGGTTTATATGCTTTATCAAAGGGACAATTGATAAACACATTGTCAGAATAATTATTTTTTTTCATAGTTAAAATAATTTTCTTACTTTTTTAAATTCCCAAGAAAATTATTAGATGACTGCAAATCTGTTTTTTTCATTTGATTCAAATATTCTGCGGCAGGTTGTAATAGTTTTTGTACTTTCATTAATTCGCTCACATAATCTTCATTAAATTTTTTCTGCTGCTGTAAAGCATTACTTATTTTTTCTAATTCTTTTATTGCTGATTCTCCGGTAAACAGTTTTGTTTTATCAGAATCATTTATTTTTGCCGGTGATATTTTGTTCAACTTTGCCAGTTCATCAAGTTGTTTTCTTAGCTTCTCATAAATATTTTCCCATTCCTCTACATGACCAAGATATTTTTTATGTCTTTGAGGAACATCTTTAAGTTTCACTAAAGTAGCAAGAATGCTTTTTAATGAAATCGCAGCTTCTATAGACTTACTCAGTGTTGCTGCATAGTTATCATAATATTTCTTTTGTTTTAGAAGAGAATTATGTAGTTTATCTATTTCTTTTTGGAATTTATTTTGGGATTTGCCTTCTAAGTTTATTATTTCTTCAAGAGACTTTTTTTGATTAAGCAAAACATTTTGAAATTTTATTAAATTATGAAGATATTTTTCTTGAGGCTTTAATTGCCCCATAATTTGCTTCAAGAGCTGAATGTAGGCTGATTGAAGGATAATAGTATCTTTTCGGATATCTATATCAGGGTGATATTTTATTTTTCTTTGGGTGCTCATGTAGATTAATTCTCTCGTCCAATTTATTATTGTGTCTTTAAACTATTACTTATATACAGTCAGATATATATATAAATCAATAGAATTGTTTTTCATGTTTATGCGTGAGTTATGAATCAGAGTAGATGGCAAGCAGTGGGCTGTTTGGTGCCCTTACAACTATCTTAAATCACTTCAAATAAAATCATAGTAGAAACATTCAAATCCTTCCGCCCTAACCATGAGGCTATCAGAATTTCTGCGTAAATGATAATTCCCGGGGGCTCATGAAACGGGCATCCAGTAAACTTAAGAAATTTCCCAAAACTGAGGTAATGAATGCACATCATCTGATAACATCTTACTGTGTGTTTTAACCATGACGGTTTGGTCCGTAAGGATTTTCTGCGAAAAAAGGGGGGCAAGATTCCTATTCTGTGGTCCGCATCATCATCGTCGTCGTTGTTGTTGTCTACTCTGACTGCTAAGTAACCACATCCCTGTTTTCCTATATTATTGCCAGATACGCGAGATTCCTTTTTAAATCGTCGTTGGTAAAACCACGATAAAACACCCTATTAATGTATTGACACTTATCCTGCGGCAATGTAGACGTACTGGCAACGAATTTAATAGCTACTTTCTTCTTTGCTGTCCTGTTGTGCTGTTTTTTTTCTGTTTTGGAGTTCTTTTGAGGGGGTTTTTGTAGGCATTTAGTAGGTATTTTTGGGGGGTGTTTAGACAGTAGAAAATAAGGGGTAACACCGTAAAAGATATTACCCCTTATTTTGTGCCCAAATTGTGCCCGTGGCTTTGAGTTTTAACCTGATTCCACCTGACTCCAACCGACTTGACTTATTTCCTAAACACCTGTAATTATGTTAATGTTTAATTTTGAAGCTTTTACAAGTTAATAGGGGGTAGGCAAGAAAAGCCCTTTTTTAGACTTAAAATCCCTCGGGGCTTAGCCCTGTACGAGTTCGATTCTCGTCCCAGGCATTCTATTTATCAGGGTTTGCGGTACTTCATGCCGTAAGCCCGTTTTTATTTTTAGCTGCATTTTTCTTTTTTGTCCCCACTCTGTCCCCACTTGAAACGCTCAAGGCCCTTGTCCGCGCTTGCCCTCTCTGCAATAGTTTCAAGCATACGGGGCACGTCAAAGCCGCTTTCAATAAGGGTTGCAAGATAAAGTTATCCCTAAGTACGCACAGAGAGAATATAGTAAAGAAGCAGGGTCAGTAATTGGCTCTGCTTTTTTTATTTAAAAACATTTTCGTATGTTAATAAATCCAATTAATAGAAACTCTTATAAAAGTCCTGCCAAGATTACATTTGACCCCGGTCAGGCTCAAGGGTATAATATCGTCTAATACAGGGGTTTTTGCATTATGACGGGGAACGGCGCTCTCATATATCAAATGCTTTATAAAACGCGTGCCTCTATCGGTCTGCGTGTGTCGGCTGGCAGGGGTTTTTTGTTTTTCAATATACGTCTTATTTGTCTGTATCTTTTTGAATTCATCAAAAGATTCATTAGCCAACTTTCTTTATTTAAAGGAGATATAAGTATGACAAAAAAACTTTTCGCCATTTTTCTGCTCTGCTGCTTCATGGTAAGCGCAGTGCCAATGCAGGCACTGGCTTCACAACAACAATCCAATGAAGCCCTTCTAAAAAAACTCTTAATCATTATGCAGCGTGACTTACAGGCAAGCGATACAGGTGACGAGCTTTCATCTGCAGCATTAAGAACACAGATCCTGCTTGATGATCTTCTAATCGCTTTAAAGAATAAAGATAATAAACAACTTAAAACCATCGTAGATGATTATGCCGCAGATATGGCTGTGCTACAGGATGGCACACAAATCAATCCACAATGTCTATTTGCTCTTTGGGGTATATTTGACACGCTATCGTCATTAGTGAGCACAGTAACCACTATTTCTGCCGGTGGAGACACTGTGTGTCTGATAGTTAATATTACCGGTAATATTGGAAGTATTATTTCAGCATTTCAGTCATACAGATTATGCCAGATACTGAACTCCGAAACTCCGAATCAGACACTGTGCAAGCAAATAGTACAAAACCAGACCATAATAAGAATATGCAATTATATAGCAAGAGTTTTAAATGTTTTCATTTGCTCGGGAACCCCTGCAGCCTCTGACTATTTAAGCCTTGTACGAGGTTTGTTGGAGTTTTTCCTGATCAGTGATCCCTGTACAACACAAACCCCAGCTACTTAAATAATTTTGCAGATGTACTTTTCTAACACCTTATAAAAAATGGCCACCAGTAAAGGAATGACCGCTCCGTTACAAAGAGTAAAAATTACTGACCAGAAAACTCACAAAGATTTTGAGGGTACTGGAATTTACACAAACATGTGGGAGATTACCCTCGATAATGGAGAACTTTTAACATTGACTGACTATGAGGCTGAGTTATATCGGCTTGTGCTGCTATAAATTAGTTGCTATGCCAAAGAATTGGTGGGGTTTTTATTTTTTGAAAGAGAGGATTTTATGAGAGACATGACTGAGAAAGAGATAAGGGATTTTATCGAGGAGTGGACGTGGGGAACCTTTATAGGAGTGGAGGGAGATCAACCCTATGCTGTAGAAAACACCTATGCTACTGATAGTAATTATATTTACTGCGGGTCAATGCCGGGAGGAAGGATGGCACGCTGCATCAAGCAGAACCAGAAGGTAGCCTATAAGATATGTAATTCTGATAAAAGCTACCGGGAATGGAAGGCAGTTATTATTGAGGGAAAAGCAGAACGACTCACCACAAAAGAGGATCTACTGTTTTTTGTAAGGCTTCTTGCAAAAAAGATGGGAGTCCCCGAGAACAAATTTGACCCCATGGTAGAGAAAATGGCTGCTAACCCGGAGAAGACAAACTGTGTTCGGATTCCCATGACGGTGTGCGGGGGGAGATGTAGTTCTTAAGTTCAAAGCAGAGAGTGATTACCGTGAATTCTACAACATTAATGATTGGTATCTTTGCCGGATGCTTTGGTTTTGCATATTTTGTCTACGGGAAAAGACAGGCTAAGGTAATTCCGTTAGTGGCAGGTATTGGCTTGTGCGTAATTCCATATTTCATTGAAAATCTCACAATTCTAATATTGGTATGTTTGATTTTAATAATAGCTCCGTTCATAATTAAGCTCTAAATCCCATCATGTAATGGTTCAGTAGGAAATTCCGTGACTATGCTATAATTAAATAGAAGGGGTATAATGTTTGAATGAAAAAGGGTTCTCAGTTTACATCTTGGGAATTCATGAAACAAGGAGGATAGGCTGATGAAAAAATTAATCTCGTTTATAATCTTTGTTTTATTTCTTTCACTATCTACTGCTGTCTATGCGGGAGGTTGGGGCCATGGCGGCGGTGGACACTACGGAGGCCATGGGGGTGGGGGTTATGGTCACGGCGGTGGATACTATGGAGGCCATAGGGGTTACTACGGTCATGGCGGTGGATACTATGGAGGCCATAGGAGTTACTACGGTCATGGTGGGGGTTACTATGGTGGCTACGGTGGTTATTATAACAGCTGGGCAGTTGGAATAAACCTGGGAGGATATCCTTATTATGGCTATGGCGCTCCCTACTACGGTTATGGATACTATGCTCCGGCTTATTATGCACCTGCTCCAGTCTACTATGCACCTACTCCTGTTTATTATGCCCCGAGCGGCCATTGGGAGACCCAACAGATCTGGGTATCAGGTAGCCAGCGGTACTGGGTTGAACAGTATTACGACAAGAGCCGTGATGTGTGGGTGATGGGACATTGGGAGGAAAGACCGGGTGGTCCCGGATACTGGTCGCAGCAGCAGGTCTGGGTTGTACAATAATGCGTTTCAGACGCTGAGATGTTTATGTAAAATTTTAAAATACTCTCAGCTTTCTGTGTGTGAAAAACTTTCCAAATATGCTAAAAACTTAGAATTTCAAAAAGCAAGTCAACTCAATTTGTTTAATAATTTTAGGAGATTAGGAAACTCAAGGGTTCTTGACTTAAAACCCCTCGGGGCCTATCCCTGTATGAGTTCGATTCTCGTTACAGGCACCAAAGCAAAAATGGGTTAGCTGCAAATTAGCTGACCCATTTTAATTTTATACAGGAAATCGCGCCACAAAGCTGGAGAGTGCCAGATTCCTATTTAAATATCCGCAAGAAATCCTTTTGTGTCTCCCATACCATACGGGCTATGAAAACAGAAAAAAGCTCGCGCGCAATCCCGACGCATGTCAAGACAGCTGGGTGTTTTTCAACCGCCGGCTATTTGGTTATTATTTTATCCTTGACCTGGATCTGCTCTCCGGCAATAACTTCAGCGATAAGTTTCCCGACGGTCATATCCTCCAGAACAGTTATGACCCGGGCCTGGCCCAGCTCTTTTGTTTCAGCGCCAAGTTTTTTCCCGGTTACGGGATGCACCATAATCTCGCCCTCCCTGAAGACAATAAATTTCATGTCCCTCTTGACGCGGCTGGCGCTGCCAAAATCAGCATAGACCTCTTTCCCTGCTGCTTTGATCACAATGCCTTCGACAAGGGGAAAGCTGTGCTTAAACTTCCAGGCGAGTCCGTTGGCAATGAACTGGATCTGGGCAAGGTTTTTGTCCTCTGCATACACGTCCTTTGCATCCATGAGGCCGGAGGTTTCCGTGTTGATGAGGCGGGCATAGATTTCAATCGAGTTTTTGGTCTCATTGACGGTTCCCGTCAGGATGCCCTCGGCAGCAATAATTTTACCCACCTGCAACGCCTTGGTTTTGTCCGCCAGATCAGTGGTGCTGAGCTTTAATTCCCTGAGCGCAGCCTCGAGCTCCGGGCCTCTGCTTACAATATTGAAACGCTCCTGATTCAAAAATGCCGTTACCAGGTTGTCATAGATACTGCTGCTTGCCGGCGTGGCG
>Ga0209668_10000522_pt1 | contig 15770 bp, 11 predicted proteins | sample FrelakmetPLP11PL_FD_187150 | JGI IMG/M metagenome (GOLD analysis project Ga0209668, IMG submission 187150) | Freshwater lake sediment microbial communities from the University of Notre Dame, USA, for methane emissions studies - PLP11 PL (SPAdes)... | ecosystem: Environmental > Aquatic >... | reverse complement strand
TATAGGTCTTAATGATTTAAATTTACAATAAAATATAAAAGCAAGATATATTGTTTTCTCATCAAAAGTATTTGATATTGATGGATAAATATTTTTTGTATTAATATTACTATAAAGTAGAGGTGATTCAGTTGTTCCTCTTATATCATCTAAAATATTTGTTAACCTTAATACAATATCATTATACTGTAATATATCATTATCAATATTATTAAAATAATCAATTGTTGGTTCATTTTCTTTACTATCACAACAAGAATTTTCAAGATATGGTTCATTATTAGCAGTATGAAGAATTACTTTATGTTTTTTCACAATTTCCCTAATTTTTTCTTGAATAGCTAGAGAGAATTTAATAATTTTTGATTCAATGACCAAAATTTTTTCTCTCTGGTTTTTCAATCCACTTCTTAATTCATTTTTTAAAGTACGTTTGAACTCTTCAGAAATATTTACTAAATGTTTTATTTTAAATGGAACAATAGGAGGAAGAAAGTCTGACCATTGAGCAATATCATGTTCCTCAGGAATTGATGTAGCTGGATTAGTTAACAAATATTCTGTTTTTTCAGAGAACTTTCTTTGAACTTCTGGTAATTGAATTAAATAATCATCTATACCTCCTTTTATACGAGATTGAATTTTTTCAATATTTAATCTTTTTAAAACATTCCATGGTTCACCTGATTCTCTTATATCAAAAGCAATACAAGCTAAGTATGTAAGACTTGATAAATCACCTTGACCATCAAATGGATATCCAGTAAATGAACGTACACAGCCTGGATGTGTTTTTCTTGTTCTAACTGAGGGAATTGAAGTTTGAATAGCAATTAAAAACATTCCAAATGTATAAAATACAAGTGATGTATTATAAAAATCTGTATAAGATGGTAATTTTTTTCCTTTTTGCGCAGCAGTCTTTACTTTGTCTTTATAATCACTCTCACTATCTACTGTATTTCTTATAGATTCAACAACACAATTAATTATAAACTCTTTTTGTATTTCTATATTTATTCCCATTGCGATGGCTAAAGTATTTACAACATTATTTATCATTTTTGTCTCTTGTGTTATATATTTAATGCTTTTTTCAGTTGAAGTAGCCATAATTTTGTTTCCTACATCATCTTCAATAATTGCTCTAGTTGAAACTTTAAATCCTTCATCGTAACCTTCTTCAACATCAAAATCACCTGGACATATAGGCCAACCTGTATATTTATCTGTCCACCAATCACCATCATCACTTAATTGACCAATTGTTGATTTTAACCTTTCTAATGTATTTAAATATGTTCCTGAAGAATATAATATTTTTCCATATGTATTTTCAACATATTTATTATTAGATAATATAAAAGCTGCTGCTAATTCTTTTTTGAAAGAAGGTAAAAGAGGAACTCCTGTTTTAATACAATATAACCAATGATTAGTTTCACTTGTTCCTGGAATAAACTCACGTGTAAATTTATCAGCAAATCTAATAAGATCATTTTGTTTTTTAATAAAGTCATTTTGGCCCAAAATAATATTTAATAATTCAGCAAAAGGAGAGATAACTTTTTCCTTTGTGTCATCTTGAATTCCAGCACCTAATTTATATTTTTCATTATTATATTTTAATAAATTATTAGTTTCTATTTTTGAAATAATAGGCATAATTGAAAGAAAATACTCAAATTTATCTTTTATATCTCTCTCAAACTCTTGTTTGGAAATTTTATACTTTTCATCAAATTCATTAATAATACTATTTAATAGTTGATTTTGTAAAGATAACTCATTTAATTTTACACTTTCACATTTATCTTCATTTTTTGTTGTTACATTTATACATTTTTCTTGTAAATCACAGAGTAATGAAGATTCATCAGTTGTTATTTTATTTTTATTTATTTTCTCATCTTTAATCCATTTATTATCTTTTCTTATGTAAAAATCTGTTTGTTCTATCGCAGGTAAATCTATATTATTTGAATTATAAAAAACAGCATACTGTCCATCAATTACTCTTTTATTTCCATTTATTAATGTTTCAGCAAGATATGATGCATCACTTTCTGTTAATCTATTTTTTTTTATTTGATCACTAATAATATGTTCTTTAAGCTTTTCTGGAGTTAAATTTATAACTTCTTTACCATAACCACTATTGATATCTTCCATAATACCATAATTTGTTTTATCATATTTTTTATCAAAATAAATAGTTTTATCATCATCATTTTGTAACTGTTCAATTGAAGTATATAATTTTGCAATAGTTATATTTTCACATGAATCAGTTTTTTCTTCATTATCAATTTTTTCTTTATTATTATTTTTTTCAACATTAAAAATTTCACTCACATCTTTTGGGAACATGAGAGGAATATTTTCATAAGCTAATGATGTTGTATATAATTTAGAATAATCTTTTAAAATTATTTTTCTTAACAATTCTGAGTCAGTAAATGTTATATTATTTAATTGATTATGTGACAAAATATTAGAATAATCAATTTGATAAGAAGTTTCCAAAACTTCATCTCTCAATTTATTATTTAATATATCAATTATGGTATATGCTTTTGAATTCATAATATTAGCAGATTTAATTGTAACTAATAATTTAAAGATTCTTGATAATTCAATCATATTTTTATTATAATTTGAAATTTTTTCATCAATAAATAAAACAATATCTTGGTATTGTTTAAATGTTAAATCATCTGTATAAATTAAAAATGGTTCTAAATAAGAAACTACTTCAACTATAGAAAGTTTTCCTGTTATATATTTTTTCATCAAATTGAATAAAACTCTAATTTTTGGAATAATTGTACTAGCAAATGATGAATATACTTGTTTCTTTGTATATGGTTTTAAATCATCTTCTGGTATATTTAAAATATAATTTCTTATTCCACTTACATACGATACTTCATCAAATTCCATTTCTCCAAAAGAATCTATAAATATACTACTAACATTAGTATTCTTTTTCAAAAGTTCCCAATAATTTAAAAATATTTGGTTTAGATTAGCACGCATTAATATATCAGTTCCAGGTAAATTTATCTTTGAAAATCTTATAGTAGGTTCAGGTAAAGTTAAAATGGATTTAATAGACATTATATCATTTTTTGTTATTGGAACTCGTACAGTTGTCATTTTAGCAGAAGTTATATCTGTAATATCTAATTTACTATCACCAAGATTATATCTTGTAATTACAAAACGTCTATTTCTTATCATATTATTACTATAAACAGATGAATACATATCTTCTAAATTATCAATAATAGTGTTAATATTAGTGTTAACTTCTATTTCATTTATAATATTATTTTGTTCTTCATCACCTATTGAATTAAAAGGTCTAAAGTAAGGAGCCAATTCTGAGTATAGAGCTGTATATTTATTGCTTTCGGCTGGAAGATTATTAGATTTATAATTTGAAATTAATTCATTTATATTTTTTACATCTATCGTAAGATCTAAATTAATAATATCATTATTATCTTCATCTATATTATCAACATTATATACCTTTTTAATATTTTTAACAACTGGAAGAATCCAATATAAGTTTTGTTTAAATTTTGTTAAATATGAAATTAATGGTTTATAATTTGCTTCTTTGACAAGTGCTCCATCAACATTACCATATTGATCCAAAAATGAAAAATTTTCTCTTAATTGTTTAAAACGCTCAATCATAATATGAATATTATTAAGAACTCTTGGTGTTCTATCTGAATTTGGAATAGTAGAGAGAAGTTCATCTAATAAATCAGCAACTTGAGTTTCAATACTATATCTCTGTGATTTATCTGCTATATCAATATATTGAGTAATTGGCCCTAATTCTTCATCACCAAATTCAATTTGATCAGCTTTTACTATAAATTCTCTCAATTGATCTTTAACATCTTTAACAGGAATAACAATCTGTATTTGTTCTGCATCAACCATCCTTTTTTCTTTTTCTAACTCTGGAATGTCTATTTCTCCTTCTTCTAATTTTTCTTCAATTACAGGTATTTCTGCTTCTATTTCTTTTTTTGGTATTTCACTTGGTTTATCTCTAATTTCAATATTTTCTATTGGTAAATCTTCAGGTAAACCCTTATAATCAAAATTTAAATATATAATATCATTATCACTTGTTTTCACTTCTATCATATCCTCTTCTAAATTAGTAATCTCTCCTGTTATTATCACAGGATAATCACCTCCAAAATAAATATTAATCCATTTTCCTGGAAGAAGATCATTTTGTCTAGCATAACTAGGCGAATCTGCTCTACTAAGTATTTCAATTTGACTAATATTCCCATCACCTAAAATACCAGATTCACTTATTTTTAATTTTATTCTATCAAGTGTATCTGTATTAATTAAATAAGTTTTAGTTTTATCAATATAATCAATAATAAAAGTTTGATTATTTAATATTTCATTAACAGGATTAGTGATTTGAATTACATCTCCTAATTGAAGATTTAATTCTATATCTTCTTTTAATACTTGTGTTTTTAATTCTTCTGTTGACATTGTTCTATAATTATATTAGATATTTTTATACTTAAGTAAAAATCTATATAAAATATAGTTTAAAGACAATTTATTAATTTAAAGTAATAATGAATCCAACATATAATCTATCATCTATACCTGGTTTTAATGATTTACTTAAAGCCGATGTTGTTAGTAATTCAAATATACTAAAATTAAATAAAATAGAGTGTCGATCTAATAATTCTATTTATGGTGTTATAAGATATGATAAAAATTTACTTTGTCATGACCTTATACCATCATATGGATTATGTCGTTCAGTGATTATAAATAGTAAAAATAATGTTGTTGGATTTGCACCTCCCAAATCAATTTTAGCAGAAACTTTTATTAATAAATATCCTGAACATAATTATACAAATGATTTTATTGTTGCTGAACAGTTTGTAGAAGGAACAATGATAAATGTATTTTTTGATTCAAGTTTAGGTTTAACTGGAGGTTGGGAAATTTCAACACGCAATACTGTAGGAGCAACATCATCTTTTTATAAATCTCCACAATCAAAAACATTTAGACAAATGTTTATGGAAGCAGCTACAGAAAATAAATTAGACATAAATAAATTAGAAAAAGATTTATGTTATAGTTTTGTTCTTCAACATCCAGAAAATAGAATAGTTGTTCCATTTAATAAACCTCAATTATATTTAGTTGGTGTATATCGTATTGAAAATAATAATGATACAAAAGTAATTTCATATGATACAGCAGAATATAAGGATTTTTTTGGTGGATTAGAAACTACAATCAAATTCCCAGATATATATGTATTTGATAAGTATAGTGATCTTATTGAAAAATATGGTTCAATGAATACATCTTATGATATTGTAGGAGTTGTTATTCATAACAAAACTACTGGAGAAAGAACTAAGATTAGAAATCCTGTTTATGAGCAAGTTAGAAATTTAAGAGGTAATCAACCTAAATTACAATATCAATATCTATGTTTAAGGAGAGAAGGGAAAGTTAAGGATTTCTTGAAGTATTATCCTGAGAACAAAAAAGAATTTTCTATATTTAGAGATCAAGTTCATTTATTTACAAATACACTTTTTACTAATTATGTAGCATGTTATATAAGAAAAGAAAAACCACTTATTGAATTTTCAGTGCAATATAGAACACATATGTTTAACATTCATAAACTTTATATGGATGAATTAAAAGATAAGCATCTCTTTGTAACAAATAATGTAGTTCAAAAATATGTAAATGAATTACATCCTTCATTATTAATGTACTGTTTGAATTATCAAATGAGAAAAAGAAATATTGATACAATTATAAATGATAGTAATATTTAAAAAATACATAATTTATAACAAATAAATATTAAATAAAATTTATAATTAATATTTATTTTATCTAGGAACTAATTTTAAAAACTCTTTTCTAAGTTTTGTATATACATCAACAGCATCAGATATAGATTCTTTTAAGTGACCTTTAATAGAAGAAATTTCTACCGGTTCTTTATATGCTACACGAATAACACTATATGAATCATGTGGATGAAACATTTTAAAACCACAAAATGTCAACATTTTTATGAAAAACTTAATATACAAGAAATATTCAATTACTTTTCCAAGTGTATAGTCTTCTCCATCAAGAATTATATCAAATGAATTTTGTAGAGTAGTATTTGAGTCTTTAATTTCAATTTCATCTTTATCAATAATAGAATCCAAAGTAGATAATTTATTAAGCATAATTTTACATGCTGATACAAGTAATTCAGCATTATTATATATACCAATAGTTTGTATAACAAAATCAAAACTATCTTTTTTAAAAATTCTTTTCCCTTCTAATAGTTTCCAATTAAGAGCTTCAAACTCGATTTCTTTTTCATTTTTTCCTTCATCTTTCCATTTTTGCTTTAATTGTTGTAGTTTAGCTTCTTGAGCAACAGTATCAATTGTATTCCCATAAGAACAAGTTGATACAACATTATATGCTCCATCTTCTTTAGCTGTACCAATATCAAATTCACAAGTTAAGTGAATAATTTTACCTTGAATTTCATCAGCAACTTTTGGTTTCAATCTAACAAAATCAATAAAATCACCTGTTATATCATTTGCCGGAAATATTTCTCTAATTTTATCTTCAGGTAAATTTTTACCAGATATTAAATCTTTAATTATAAAATCTTGTGTAGTAACATAAATCGTTGTGTCAGTATTATTTTGAATATTTACTTCAGCAATATAATTTTTTAATGGAAACTCTTCAACATCTTTAATATGTATAGGAATACAACTTAAACGATGTTTAACAATTTCATTATTTAGACCACAAGTATTAGCAATAATATTACATTTATTTTTTTCATTAGGAGAAACTCTAAATACAACTATTGGTATCTCAGATAAAATAATTCTTCTAATAGAATTAGCAATGCTAACATCAACATTACTTAGTGTAAACATTAATTCATCGTCTTTAATATTTGAAGTAATTTCTACACGAGGTTCTATTCTCGAATAAATATCAGTAGAATTAAAAGAATTCATTACAGAACGATTTTCCATTATATCTATTATATCTTTATATTTAAATTAATAATTTAATTCATTTTTTTTTAAAATGAGTTAAATATTATTTTTGATTAACTAAGTATATATTAAGATGAGTTGTATTTTATATTATAGTAAATATTGTGAAATTTGTAAAAAATATTTGCAGCTTTTATCAAAGTCTAATATTCAAAAAGATATACATTTTATTTGTATTGATAAAAGAGTAAAAGATTCAAATAATAAAACATTTATTATTTTAGAAAATGGACAAAAAATAATATTACCTGAAAATGTTACAAAGGTTCCCGCATTACTATTATTAAATCAAGGTTATCAAGTATTATATGGAGAACAAATTTTACAACATTTAAAACCACAACAACAAGAAGAAGTTAGAATAGCAACACAAAATAATTTAGAACCAATGGCATTTTCACTTGGTAGTGGTGGAGGATTTGGTGATATAGTATCAGATCATTATAGTTTTTTAGATCAAGATGTACATGATTTATCTGCTGAAGGAAATGGTGGTATGAGACAAATGCATAATTATGTAGATTTAAATACAGCATTTAGTGGACAAGTTTCTAATTCAAATACAAATGGAGATGATTTTAATACAACAATTCGTGGTTCAAAAAAAATAGGTGAAGATGCCTCAAATCAACAAATGGAAGCTAAATTAAAGAGAATGCAGGAGGAACGTGATGCTGATATCCGTAAAATAACTGGTAATAGACCCCCTATGAATTATTAAATTATTTTAACAAAATTAAGAAATAAAAGTGTAATATATTAATTAATAAAACTAATTTAAAAATATATGTTGAAAAATAAATAATGTCAAATATCTTAACTGCGTTCAATGACCATTTTCTTGAGTTCTTAAACGATGTTCAAAGTGTGTTTCCAGAAGATGCTGATATTTTAACAGCCAAAAATGCATTACTTGCGATTCGAAAGGCAAATCCAAAAATGATTGTTAAAATTTGGAGAACATTTATAGCGGAAAAATATAGAGATAAAATTGCTGTTGGTGATATTGGATTTTTTCTTGATAAAGATTACGCAAATGATGTAGCTAATTCTCAAAACTCAGATAAAATTATGGAATCTATTAATCGTTTAAGAGAACCAATTAGAAATATGGGACCTGAAAATCAATCAAAAGTTATGAAATATATTCAAAATCTAACTAAATTATCAGAATTATGTGAATAATTGATATAATATAAATATAAATTAATTTTACTAATTTAATTTATATTTTAATGTAAGTTTGATTTAAATAAAAAATAAATATATTAAATAATATGACAGATAATTCAGTTCCAGAAGAATTCGTAAAAGTAATAAGAGATTTTGTTGGTGATTTAAAAGTAACATTTCCAGAATATATTCAACTAATTGATAAATGGTGGAAAAGTAAAGACCATTTTAATTATATTGAAGAAGAGGAGGATAGAAATAAAGCTTATGAAAAATCATTAGATAAATCAACTAAACTTTTATTTGATTTTTGTAAGAAGAAACTACCTCCAAGATTTTTTGATATTTTATATCAAAATGATGAAATATTTAAGGAAGATTCAGAGGTTGATACTGAATTTTTTCCAAAGATACATTTTAAAAACTTATGGCAATGTGATATTTCAGATAAAACTCGAAATACAATATGGAAATACCTTCAACTTATGTTATTTGCTGTAATTGGTACATTAGATAATAAAGATGCTTTTGGTGATACAGCAAAACTATTTGAAGCTATAAATGAAGATGAATTCAAATCAAAACTACAAGAAACATTATCACAGATGCAGGATTTATTTAATATACCAGAAGGAAGTAATATACCAGATAATTTAGGTGAAGGATTAAATCCAACTGACTTACCAAATGCTGAAGAAATTAATAACCATATTACAGGAATGTTAGATGGAAAATTAGGGCAATTAGCACGCGAAATAGCAGAAGAAACTGCTACAAATCTAAATATGGATTTTGAAGGAGCTACTGATATGAAAGATATATTTAATAAGCTTGTAAAAAACCCAACAAAGCTTATGGGATTAGTTAAGACAGTTAGTGATAAATTAGATTCAAAAATTAAATCTGGTGAATTAAAAGAATCTGAAATGATCCAAGAAGCATCAGAACTTATGAATAAAATGAAAAATATGCCTGGTATGGGAAATATTCAATCTATGTTAAGTAAGATGGGAATGGGTGGTCTTGGAAAAGTAAATACTGGAGCAATGGAAGCACAGATGAATAGAAAATTAAAAATGGCACAACAAAAAGAGAGAATTAGAGCAAAAGCTGAGGCAATTGCTTTAAGAAGACAAATGGAGCAAGCACAAGCATCATTAGATGTAAATAATAATCAACAATTAAAAACTGAAGATGAATTATTAAAATTATTTAATAATGAAGAAAAAATTGAAAAAACACCAAGAGGTGCAAATCCTCAAAAATCGAATAATAGTAATAATAATAATAATAAGAAAAAGAAAAGTAAAAAATAGAAAATAATATATATGTCAATTATTCAAATATATTATTAAATTCTTATATATAAAATATTTTGTCTAGATAAATAAATTGTTTTAGGAGTAGATAAAAAATTATAAATAAAATAATTAAATAAGTAAATAAATTGATAAAAATACAAGAAGAAAATTTTAAAAACACTACTAAAAAACTTTTTTTAAAAGATTTATATATATATAATGACAATACAATTTTGGACAAATGACCCAACAATTTTATTTAATAAAGAATATATATTGGAATTATGGCCTACTACTGATATGTGTTATGAACAGAAGCTAAATTCAATATCAAGATTAATAATATTATTAACAATTTTAGGATATATTTTAACAATGTCAAAAAGAATTATTGCTGTTGGTTGTTTAACTCTATTAATAATTTTTGTATTATACAGTATGCGTAAACAAAAAATAACAAAAGACATGTTAGAAGGTTTCAATGTACAAGGAAATGAAATAACTGGAATGTTTGATAATAAACCCAAATCTTATGTTAATCCAGTAACTTTAGATGCAGTATTAAGAACAGAATTTAAAGAAGGTAATAAAAAAAATCCTTTTAGCAATGTACTATTACCTCAAATAAATGATGAACCAAATAGAAAAGCAGCACCACCATCATTTAATGTAGATGTAGATGAAGATATAACAAAAAATGTTAAAAAAGCAGTTCAAATGCTTAATCCAGGTATAAAAAATACTAATAAACAATTATTTGGAGATCTTTGGCAGCAATTTCAATTAGATCAATCAAATCGTGTATTTTATAGCACACCAAATACGCGTGTAGCAAATGATCAAGGTGCGTATGGTCAGTACCTATATGGTTGGATGCCATCAGCAAAGGAATCTACTCCAGAAGGTGCATTTGCGAGAGTACAAGACAATTACAGATATATTTTATATTAAATTCTTATTATTTGTATTATTTTGTTATATATTTAATTAAATTTTTTAATTAAATAAAAATTATTTATTTTCTTGTTAAAGATTCATTCCCTTCTAATAATAATTCTGAGTCAATATCATCATAATGTTGTGTTTTTGATTTATATCCAGTTGATATATTTCTTTCATATTTTAAATTTTTCCAGTCATTATATTCTTTTTTTGATTTAAAAATTGTTCTTTTATATTTGCATGGAAAATTATTAGCTCCTTCGTTAATTTTACATTTTGGTATATCACGATTAACTGGAGTTTTTTGTTTCCATTCTTTTTCACTTGTACCAAGAGTATATTCTAGAATTTCATTTTCAGGAGTATTAATTTTAACACGTCGTGTAGATTTTATACTAATATTTCTACTAGGTTGACTCCTAATAGACTTTGAGTTACTTTTAATAGATTTTGAATTACTTTTAATAGATTTTGTTTTATTTCTGATAGATAATGATTTACTTTTAAGGGATTTAAGCCTAGTAGAAGTTTTTGCTGGACTTTTAAATGACTTAGTTTGACTCCTAGTTAGTGGTCCTTTACCAGATGCAAATTTACCACTAAATATTTTTCTTTTTGTAATCCTATGTTTCATATAAATAAGTGATATTATTTAATAAAATAAATAAAATAAATAAAATAAATAAAATAAATAAAATATATAAATTCTAAAGATACTTAAAGACAGAATACTACATAATGAAGGGAAATTCTTTAAATTCCTGAAAAATGCTTAAAAAACTTTCCTACACATGAAGGGAAAGAAAACAAAATTAAAAATGGAAAAGTATTTTGACTTTTTAAAATTGGACATTTTTGGAATTTAAAAATGTCCAAAAAAAAAAAGCTTGGATATTTTATGAAAAAAGCATTCCTTCGCTGCATATTTTAAAATTAAGGTAAGGCAACCAAAAAAATAATTTTAATTTTGTGACGATAAATTTTTATTATTTTTAGAAAAAAGTATTTAGAGTTTTTTTATTAGCCTAATATATACTAATGGAGGCTAAAAATTTTACGCCATTTTACGCCGATTTTAAGTATATATGTGAAAAATGTGACTTTTACAGTAATAAAATTAATGATTATAATAGACATTTATTAACCGATAAACATAAAAGACTAATAGCGGCTAAACATTTGCCGCCAGATTCCGTCAAAAAACTCTCAGATCATATTTGCGAGTGCGGGAAACAATATAAACACCAATCATCATTATGTAAACATAAAAAATTATGTAAAATATTTATAAACGATAATTCGATAGAAATACAGCAACTTGATCACCAAAAAACAGACGTTAATGAAATTATAGTGACACTTATGAAGCAGATGATGACCGAGCAACAAGGATTCATGAAGGATATGATGGTAGAAATGCTTAAAACTGGTTCTCATAATACAACCAATAATGTTAATAATAATAATAATAATTCCCATAATAAAACTTTTAATCTTCAGTTTTTTCTTAATGAGACATGTAAAAATGCTATGAATATTACAGATTTTATTGATTCAATTAAACTTCAATTAAATGACTTAATAAATGTAGGTGAAGTTGGTTATATTCAAGGTATTTCAAATATTATTACATCAAATCTTAAAGCTTTAGACATTACTGAAAGACCTATTCATTGTACTGATAAAAAGAGAGAAGTTGTTTATATTAAAGATGAAAATAAATGGGAAAAAGAAGATGAAAATAAAAATAAACTTAGAAAATTAATTAAGAAAGTTGCTTATAAAAATGAAAAATTATTACCACTATTTAAAGAAAAATATCCTAGCTACATGAATAGTGAATCAAAATATTCAGACCAATATAGTAAGATTGTTATAGAAGCTATGGGAGGAATGGGAGATAATAATATTGAAAAAGAAGATAAAATAATTAGAAATATATCTAAAGTTACAACCATAAATAAAGATGGATTAATTTAGAATAAAAAAAAATGTATTATATAATATATAAATGGCTACTTATTCAGGATATACTTTTGAGAATATGTCAAGAATTGGTTTAGATTCATGTTGTGTAGACCAAGATACTATTCAAGATATAGCAGCATGCAATTATATGACACAAAATTATTTTTCATCAGATTGTTCAATGAAAAAACCAATTGATTTAGCAACTTCACAACCAGGAGTAATGTATAATGGTGGTTATGGTTCTGGAGCAGGTGGATGCAATATAAATGAATCATCTAATCTACAAATTGGAACCATACAAACTCATCCTAGATGTCGTATTGATTTATTTCATAGACCATTTGCTACTGTTCCATATTTAGGTCGTGGCTCTGTTAATCCTATTATGGAATCTCAAATTCAACAAGGTGAACAAATTGTTAATAAAAAGAGCACCAATCCTTTAGCAGAAAAAAGCTTTATTAAATACCATCAAACTCCTTTATTACCTGCTGTTCAACAAAGAATAAACAATCCAGCAAATCAAATTGAAAGTATAGCATCAGATGGTTGGATTAGAGGTGGAATTCCATCTCGTGAATTAACACGTGATACTGATTATTTCAATAAACATACTACATATCAATATGCTTAAAATATATTTTTTAATTTATACTTAAATATATTTTATTTATAACTACAATTAAATGTATAATTCAAAATATAAATGTCGATATAATAATGAATTAGATGATTTAATTTTAGATAATATTAATATTAATGATTTTGAAAAAGAATATCTTAGAGATATCTTGTATCGCGAAGATTTATTAAATATTTTTTCATTGAATGATGAAAATTTTTATGAAAATTTAGATAAAATTATAATTGAACTTTACAATAAAATATCTTCAAATTTAGATTTAAGAGAATGTATGAAAATTATGGCAGCATCTTTAATGAGCGAAAATGAAGAACTAGGATTATGTTTATTGTATTCATTTGATTATATGGATTTAACACATCAATGTATAAGTGAATTATTAGAAAATGGAACCATAACAGAATATAACTTAAAATTATTGAAAGACAAAATAAATTCTTACATTATAAATTAAAAATATTTTATAAATGTATATAAATGGCTTCAACACGAAATAGAAATACTCCCGGAAATTATTGTTTAGAACAGAGACAATACAAACAAACAGAAACTTATACACTATACAAAAATTCACAGTATGGTGCTGCATATAATACAAATCTTCCGGGTAATGGATTACTACCAGCACAAATTCCATGGAATAAATTATCTTACAATGCTGCGGATACAGAATCATTTTTATTTGGAATAAACTCAACAAATCTAGTTAATCCAGCACCATGTTTTATTCCAGAAATTACAAAATTAAATTCAGTTAATATTTATGAAAAAGGCTGTATTTATATTCCAGAACCTTTAGTTATAGAAAAAAAACAGAGACCATTTCCAGTACCAAATTAAATATTTAAATTATATATTTTAAATTATATACTTTAAATACTTTTATATATAATTAGTTACTATATTACTTTAAATAATTTTATTAATGTAAAACTAAACTTATAGTTTAGATATTTATAATAATTTAATTATAATTGTTTTATAAAATTAGATTAAGTAAATATTTTAATGAATTTTATGATAAAATATATTTAAGACCATAAATTAAGTATTAAATTAATTGTTTTAGTAATAATTATATAGTATTGAATATTGTTATTATTATAATTAATTTTGAACATTTAGAAAAGTATAATAATAAATAATCTAATAAATAGGTTTAGGAATAAAAGGGATTGAAATATTTAAATATATAGTAAAGAAAAAAAAGATATTATAAAAATTTAATAATTTATATATATGTCCTTTTCAACAAAACCAATGTTTTTAGTCAATAAAGGAGGTTGTTGTCCAGGAGGCAGAGGTTCGGGAGCAACAGGAGAAAGAGGAGCAACAGGAACAACCGGTCCACAAGGTTATCAAGGAGCAACAGGAGCTCCTGGTTCAGCAGTTGATAAAGGTGATACTGGTTCTCAAGGAGCAACTGGAACAACAGGACCTCAAGGTTATCAAGGTGAAACAGGAGCTACAGGTTCACAAGGACCTCAAGGTGATACAGGAGCTACAGGAGTCCAAGGTTATCAAGGTGATACAGGAGCCCAAGGTTATCAAGGTGATACAGGAGCAACAGGACCACAAGGTGACACAGGAGCAACAGGAGCTCAAGGTTATCAAGGTGAAACAGGAGCAACAGGATCACAAGGGCCACAAGGTGAAACAGGAACAACAGGAGCCCAGGGTTTTCAAGGTGAAACAGGTGCAACAGGATCACAAGGACCACAAGGTGATACAGGAACAACAGGAGCCCAAGGTTTTCAAGGATCAACGGGAGCCCAAGGTTTTCAGGGTGAAACAGGAGCAACAGGATCACAAGGACCACAAGGTGAAACAGGAGCAACAGGAGCCCAGGGTTTTCAAGGTGAAACAGGAGCAACAGGATCACAAGGATCACAAGGTGATACAGGAACAACAGGAGCCCAGGGTTTTCAAGGTGATACAGGAGCAACAGGATCACAAGGACCACAAGGTGAAACAGGAACAACAGGAGCCCAGGGTTTTCAAGGTGAAACAGGAGCAACAGGATCACAAGGACCACAAGGTGATACAGGAACAACAGGAGCCCAAGGTTTTCAAGGTGATACAGGAGCCCAAGGTTTTCAAGGAGATACAGGATCAACAGGAGCCCAAGGTTTTCAGGGTGATACAGGAACAACAGGAGCTCAAGGTTTTCAAGGAGATACAGGAGCCCAAGGTTTTCAAGGTGAAACAGGAGCAACAGGATCACAAGGACCACAAGGTGATACAGGTGCAACAGGAGCCCAGGGTTTTCAAGGATATACGGGTGCAACAGGATCTCAAGGGCCACAAGGATATACAGGAGCTACAGGATCTCAAGGTGCAACAGGAGCACAAGGTTTTCAAGGTGAAACAGGAACAACAGGATCACAAGGACCACAAGGTGATACAGGTGCAACAGGAGCCCAGGGTTTTCAAGGATATACAGGAGCAACAGGATCTCAAGGACCACAAGGATATACAGGAGCTACAGGATCTCAAGGGCCACATGGTGATACAGGATCAACAGGACCTCAAGGTTCACAAGGTGATACGGGAGCAACAGGAGCCCAAGGTTTTCAAGGTGCAACAGGAGCCCAAGGTTTTCAA
>Ga0209668_10000521_pt1 | contig 15802 bp, 14 predicted proteins | sample FrelakmetPLP11PL_FD_187150 | JGI IMG/M metagenome (GOLD analysis project Ga0209668, IMG submission 187150) | Freshwater lake sediment microbial communities from the University of Notre Dame, USA, for methane emissions studies - PLP11 PL (SPAdes)... | ecosystem: Environmental > Aquatic >... | reverse complement strand
CTAAGAAAGGTAAGGATTCTTCTATTTTATCTGGTTTAATCTTTTTTAATAAACTTTGTCTTGTATTATAGTTAAAATTATGTAAGGATAACATATTATTTAATTCGTTGCTAAAGCGTAAAATTTCTTCTGGTGTATTTTTGTCTAAGTAGTGTAATTCAAATGGATTTAATTCTAAGTCTCCATCTTCTTTATCATTATTAAATGTACCTAATAAATTGTAAATATTTAAAAAATATTTGTCTGATTTGATAAACTTTAAATATTTTAATTTATCTTCATTACTAACATCATTTAAAAATTTATTTATATTATTTAATTCTTTTATTTCTCGTTCACTAAATTCAGTTTTTTCATTTGAAAAACTGTTTGGTAAATAATTATTATTTAATAAGCTATAATATAATTTTAGAGGGTTTTCTGGAGGAGTATTACTATTAGTCACGATAGGAGCAGTGGTATGAGTAGCAGTAATAGCAGTAGTAGCAGTAACATTAGTATCATTAACAAGAGGCTCATTAGCACCAGGCACATTAGTAGTAGAAGTAGTATTAGTATCAGTCACATTAGTAACAGTAGTAACAATAGTAGCAGTAGTATTAGTATTATTAACAAGAGGCTCATTAGCACCAGGCACATTAGTAGTATAAGTAGTATTAACAAAATCTTCTTTTTTTCTTGTTTCTTTTGCTTCTATTGCTTTTCTTTCTGCTTCTAATCTTATTTTTTCTGCTTCTACTGCTTTTTTTGTAGAAGTAATTATTTTACTTCTTTTAAAATCTTTTAATCGTTGTTTTTTTTCTGCTTTTTTTGCTTCTTGTCTTAATTTTTCTTCTTCTTCTTCTTTTCTTAATTTTTCTTCTTCTGCTGTTTTTCTTAATTTTTCTTCTTCTGCTGTTTTTCTTAATTTTTCTTCTTCTTCTTCTTTTCTTAATTTTTCTTCTTCTGCTGTTTTTCTTAATTTTTCTTCTTCTGCTTCTTGTCTTAATTTTTCTGCTTCTTCTTGTCTTAATTTTCTTTTTTTTAAAAGGTTTTTAAAATCTTCTAATTTTTCTGCTTCTTGTCTTAATTTTTCTTCTTCTTCTGCTTTTTTTTCTGCTTCTTCTTGTCTTAATTTTTCTTGTCTTAATTTTTCTGCTTCCAAATTATTTCTAAATTCTGTAAAATTTTTTTCTTTTGTTTTTTCTGCTTCTTCTATTGCACTTTTTAAAATTTTTTCAAAATCTTCTTCTTGTCTTAATTTTTCTTTTCTTAATTCTTTTTGTCTTAATTCTTCTTGTCTTAATTCTTCTTTTTCTGCTTCTTGTCTTAATTTTTCTTCTTCTTTAGTTAAATCAGCAATTTCAAAATCGGGTGGCACAGCAACCGGCGCAGCAGGCACAATAGGCGCATCAACAGGCGCATCAACAATGGGCACATTAGTAGTAGTAGTAGTAGTAGTAGTAGCAACATCAGGCATAGCAGGAGGAGTAGTAGTAGTAGTAGTAGTAGTAGTAGTAGTAGCAGCACCAGGCATAGTAGTAGTAGTAGTAGTAGTAGTAGTAGTAGTAGTAGTAGTAGTTGTATTAGCTGGTATAGCAAAATCACTATCTTGTCCGGTACATTCCACTATTTTAAAAAGGTCATCGCCCGTTTGTTTCCAGTGCTCGTAAGTAAACGTTGTACCTTTTAGGTAAGCCACCATTGAATTAAACCATTCCAAAACAGCAGCAGAATTTGTCCGAGCCAAATAAAATAGGCCAGCTGCCCCAAAAGCTCCTAGGGCAATTTGTTGCCATACGCTGTCTGGGATAAACTCTTTAACTAGATCAAAAATAAGGTCCGTAAAACTTTTTCCCGATTCTATTTTGCTGTATATCTTGACTAAAAGAGTGCAAACCAGTGTGGTAATTGTTGTCAGCGATAATCTTTTTCCCTTCAATTGTGGAAAGTAATTCTCTAAAAATATAAAAAAGATGTAGATAATGGGCCAGAACATATATATCGAATTCTCTATATAGCCTATAGTCGCGTCATCGACTCCGGCATTTCGGAGACTTGCTTTTTCCGCATCCGAAAACTGTTGCTTTTGTTCGGGCACTTCTGCCAATTCATCGACTTTTGGCGGCGCTTTGGGCGCATTGATTACAATGTTTTGTTTTTTCTGCATCATGTAGCGGAGAATCGGGTCTCGTCTATTTGCAAACAGTATTTGCTCCGTCTCAAATTTTTTAATAAATTTCCGTTGCATTTCGCCAAGAGCCCCATTTGTTGCCAGGTAAAACCGCAATACAACATCCTTAATTCTTTTTGTAAAAAATTCTTTTAGCTGTTGCCCGTCGTCTATTCCACTGAGTCGAGACAGAGTTTTCCACTCGTCTTTTTTTGGATCTAGCGTCTCAAGAACAATATGTTCCGGTTTTTTAATTTGTTGCGAATTTGCTTCAAAATTTTGTTGCAAGTAACCACTACAACCCAATCCAATTTTTACTTCGCTTACGTTTATAATTACCCGATTATAAATAATAAATTTAATAGTAGCTACTGCTTTAGAACTGGCAATTTCGCTTGTTCCCTTTGAAATTGAAAATATTTTTTTTCCAATAATTTCTCGAGCGCTTTGCAGTGAATTGAGTTTCCCCAGGCTTCGGCTATCGTATTTCATCCGCAAAAACTGGTACTCAGAATGTGGCTCAGATTTATGGACAACCATTCCGTACATTACAAAAACTGCCTTGTTGTCGTCAATGTAAATAAATTTGTTAGGCACAATGAAATTTTTTTTTTTGCTTCCAGCCTGAATCAAAAAATTTTTGTCTTCATTAAGCCCCGTGATATTGCATATCTCTCTAAAGTAAAACCCAAAGGAGTTTTTCGAGCTTCCCAAAGTCTCGAGCCTAAAATACTTGACAATTAGTGCGACTATTTTTTCCTCATCGGCCGGAGACCTTTCGCCTTTTTTTAAAACCTCGGCGGTCCTTGCTAAAAACCCCCGGAAACTCGTTGCTTCCAATGGCATGGTGTCGCCCAAAAAATTAATTATCTGAAAAAGGGTTTCCTGCAGATTTCTTTCATCCTCTAGTGATTGACGCATTTGTTTGAAATTTCCATCCTTTAACTGCAAATTAACAGTATCTCTCGTCAGAACCCTGATTTTCGGCACGTAAACCACACTGGCATTTACTATGTACTCTGGGTTGTGTAAAAACTTTTTTGGGCACTTGTAGAATCGGCGCCAAATGGATTCGGATGCCGGAACAAAAGGGCTTTTTTCGGCGTCATTGTGTTGCATCCGGTAAGCATACTCCAAAATATTTTTAATTTTAAACCGACGCTTGTCTATGTTTGGTTCAATTTTTTGTAACAAAATATCAAGCTCTAAAAAATGTTGTTTCCTACAAAATTCCATTTTTATCTTTTATTTCATTTTACTTATTCGACAGTCGTCGCGCAAAATTTCTTTGCAAAATCACACTTACTTTTCCGGTTACCGTGACAGTGCCGGTACGGGTCTTTAGCGTTATAGCCGCTGGCCCTTTTATAAGCCCATAAGGAGAAAGCACGGTCAACACAGTCGGCTCTGTTTTACTAATCTTTGCTTGCTTTCCTTGAATTAAAACGGCGGTGACTGCTTGTAGATTTCTCCCACTGATGAGCAGTACAACATTATTACTACCTATAAAAATTTCATTGGGTGTTATACTGTTAAAAATGGGCGTAGTCGTTGGTGGCGTCGGCGGCGGCGTTGGCGGCGTTTTTGGCGTTGGCGGTGTTGGCGGCGTCGGTGGCGAAACGACTGAAGCGGGAAACAGCTCTTTTAAAAGATTTTTTCCGTTAATAACTCCCAGACCTGTAACTGGGTCCCAGCCTCGACTAGCCGAGTAGGCGCCATTCGAACCTAACGTAATGTCACGGTATACATTCATGCCCAAGAAAGTGTACATTTGGCTATTGATCGAGCCAATTTTAGGCGCCGATGCTGGAGCTCTGTTTTCATTTACCAGGGCAAATAGAGCGGCCATAAGAGGAGCCACGGCGCTTGTTCCGCCGACGACAATAGGCCCGGTTGAAGCAGTGTACACCTTATAGCCAGTTTTAGGATCAGCATTGCCGGAAAAATCGGGAACACCACGCATCCTTCCACTAACAATGCTTGTTTGCCAAGCAGGGACTGGGTACCGTGTGCTTGATCCACCACCAGACCCTGGCCAGGAAACCTCGCTAACGATAGTTGTGCCAGCGGCGTTGACGGTCATTGTAGTACCGCCGCAGGCGTAGGCAGTTGGCACAGAGGCCGGGAAGCCGACGGCCGGGAAGCCGACATGGAGCCCGTAGCCAGTGTCGCCGGCGCTTCCGTTGTCCCCAGAACTAATAAAGACGGGAACGCCAAGATTAGCGATGAGGCTTGCGTAGGAGTTGATGTAGGTCAAGGGAACTTTTGCCTCGTCCAACCCCCAGGAAATGGAAACCAAGTCATTGGCCCTGCCAGCCGCATTAATACAGTTGTATAAGCCCTGCATTGAATTTGGGGCAAAGTAAATGGTAATTGACGCTTTTGGGCAAATGGCCGCGATTATCTGGACATCAAGAGCCACTTCCAAGCTTGCGTTGTCCGAAAAGGAAGTCGTCTGAATAGCGCCGTCTATCAGTACAGTTGCGACAGTGGGAGCAGTGCCGAGGGCGTTCTGGGAAAAGTAAGCATTAAGCTCGGTCTGGCTAAAAAAGCCGCCGAGTTGCACAATGCCTATTTTTTGGCCAACACCTGAACCAGCAGGAAAATTATAGAGGCTTGCGACCTGCCGTCCAGTGTAGCCTGTTGTCACGGGTTTTTCAGAACTCCCTGGAGCCATTGGCTTTAGGCCAGCGGACTGCAATTTTTGCTGTGCCTCAAATCCCAGGATTCCAACGATGTCCTCGTTGTCCACAAATTCGTCAGGCACGCTAATGGGCCAAGCAGCGGCGCCGTTAACAAAGCACGTCCAGAATACTCTTGAGATATCCTGGACACATCCTTGTAAAATGACGTCGACCGGGCCGTCGACGGTAACGCTAATCGGAAGCATTCCTACAGAATCCGAGTAATGGGCAAAAACTTTTGACTGGGCCTCGGGGCTTGCTGTAACGAGGGTAATGCAAATTTTTTTTAAAAATTCGCAGGAATCCGTAGGATTCGCAGTATCCGCAGGATTCGCAGGATCGACATTAACCCAGAGTTTGGTGAGGTGTTTCATTTTATAAATTTTCCAAACAATTTTATAAATAATTATAGAGTCTTGTTTTTGCAAAAACATTGTCAAATTCAGTCACAAAGGAGTCCACCGTGCCGGGAAGCGATCGACTGTCCATTCGCCCGAGTCGCTGCTGTGCTTTTTTGGTACAGCTGACGCGGCGAAGTATTTTTGCAAGTTTTATGCAGAAGTCTTCGCTTGTTCTAATTTTTTGGAGGAGCCAGTGATTGGAAATATCTTTGCACAATATCCGGATAACAAAGAAAAAAGCGTCGATGTTTCTGAGCTCTTCGATTTCATCTGGTCTTATCTTTTCAGCAAAGCCAAAATCAATTAAACGGTAGGCAGTAGGCTGTAGGCCTAATGTCATTATGTTCTGCGAGTGGGCGTCGCGGTGAATGTACCCGCCCTCGACAAACTTATGGAACAAGTCAACGACTTTTGAAATTTCCCGCAGAAGCCCGTCGGCATTATCTTGTGCCACGAGCTCGTTCAAAACTTGTTTGAACGTTTTGTCTAGCTTCTGCATGACAATGGTGAAGACGCCCTGGTCTTTCCGGAGGCACGATGGGTGACAAAACTCGCCCGTCTCAATCGTTGCGACGACGTCGGGCATTTTTTCGCAAACTTCCTCTTGGAAATTGAATTCATTCTGGGCTTCCTGAAGGTTAAACATGTCCTTGATGAAAATAAGTTTAATGACAAACTGTTTTCCCCGGTCTTCCTTGGCGGATGACTCGGCTCTAAAGGTAATTCCGAAACTGCCTTTTGCAATAACGTCATCAAAATCGTGTAGGTAGTAATCGTAGCCCGACTGGAGACAATCGTTGGGGCAGTCTATTTCAGAGGTTGACTCCAAAAATAAAGTTAGCTCAAAAAAATCTTTTTCGTCGATTTTTGTATCCCAAAATTCCTGGATTTCAGGATTCATTTTTTTTATTTCAAATTAGAAATTATAAATTTTGTTATTATTTTTATTAAAAAACAAATGTCACAATTAGGCGATCTCCAAGCAAATATTGGAAGTTTTTCCGCAGGGGTTGGTTTTTGGTTTTCCGTGGTAATGGCAGTCGTACTGTCCATCGTGGGAATAGTTATGATTATCTATGGGCTGCGAATGCAAAAAGAAACCTGTCTCGTTAACAGCGAATGCGTAGCGAAATCCAAAAACGATAAAGATACCTGTGATAGTGACGGTAAATGCACTATAGCCCAATATCGTCCCACTGGAGTTGCAATTGCTGGCCTTGTTCTAATTATAATAATGGCCGTCGTTGTCCTTATTAATTGGATCTGGCGTAAATTTGTAAACACCAATCGGACAACGCAGCAAATAGGAGGCGCAGTCGCGGAAGTAGGTTTGCTACAGCAGCTCTTTGGCGGCTCTTAGTAACCCATACATGTTAAAACTAGATTAAATATTTTAAAAATTAAATTTCCTGTAATGAGCAAAAGCGGCAAAAAAAGCAACAACATAAGAGCAACAGGAAAGCGGAGCTTCTTGATGAGTAAAAGAAGAAGGAAAAAAGAAAGTATCCAAAAAAATAAAATATAATGTCTAATTTTATAAAAACCCCGGCATCTTTTGGTGTATTTTACCAAGTTTTTTGCATTGCTAAATGTTTTACTACTTATTCCTGGAATCTCCGGGAGAGTTCTACTGTTTGAGTAAAATTCATAAGTATTTGGGAGTTTAATTGCCTTGGAAAAACCGCTGTTTTTTTGGTTTTCTATGCAGTACTTATAAGCAATGTAAATCATAAAATAATTAGAGGTATCTTTTAGGGAAATTGAAATTGGGCTCTTTGAAAAATCCGGGGAATATTTCGCAATCTCAAACATCGCCGAGTACCAAAGCTTGATGCTCTTGCTCTGCGGCTTCTGCGTGTAGAGAAAATGGCTTTCTGGGCAACAAACATTAAAATAAAATCCGTAATAATTGTCGCTGTGCTCCGCACTTTCGGATCCTTCGGATCCTTCGGATCCAACGATTTTTTCAAGCCATTGGAGGCCAGTAAGGAAATTGTAGGTGGCATCGGCCCAAAGGCCGCCATATTTAATAAGTAAATAGAGTCTAATAAAATCCGACTGAAAAGTAGGGGTCAAGTCATTGTAGTTCAGGGGCATTTCTTCCTTAGAGACCCAGTCAAAGACCGTATCTTTGGTCAATAGTCGTATAGTCCAGTCTGGACAGTGCTCTTTCCATGATGCTTGGCAAATTTCCACGAGGGAATCATCGGACGCATTGCCACTGCTTTCCCAGTAACTCCAGATTTTTTTATTCATTTTATTAAAAATGTATTTTTTTTTATTTTAGTATAAAAAGTATAAAAATGAATAAATTATTTGTAATTATAGTAATTACAGTAATTGTTGCTGTATGTATAATTTTTATTATTAAAAAATTTTTTTATGTAAATTATTGCGAATGCCTTGTAAGTGATGCATCTGTAAAAAAAAAGGATAGTGTATATAATAAATACTTAACAAGTATGGTAAATGAAATTCATGATAATTTATTTAAAAATTACGAGGCAACGACAGAAAAACCTGAAAGAATTGGAATATTAAGAAATTTAAAAAAAAATGACAGAGTCCTTGAAATTGGGGCAAATCGAGGTGGTGTTACCGAAGTCATTGCCCAAATAGTAGAACCTAAAAATTTTGTAACGATTGAGCCTAGCAGAAAAGCTTGTATTTACTTGGAAAAATTATCAAATAAGTTAGGAAAAAAATTTAATATATTTAATGGAGTGTTAAACAATGGCTTGGGAAGCGGTGGTCTAGAGTGCAGTGATGGAGATGATGAACATATGTATGTTGATTGTAAATTAAGTGATTTTCCAAAAAATACTGACAACAAAACCTTTGAAGAATTGCAAAGAAAATATAATATAAATTTTAATGTTTTGGTAATTGATTGTGAAGGTTGCTATGAAAAAATTTTAGAATATATGCATAATGAGCAAACATTTAAGAATATTGATAAAATATTTATAGAATGGGATGGAAAATTTATGGAAGATATTTTATTGCAAAATGGATTTTTATTAGTTGATTACATTCCCCATAGCAATTTAAAGAAAGGAGTAAGAACATATTTTAAACAGCATTTATTGGAAGCATAAGCTGCGAAGCAACCGTTTCAAAATCACGGTAATCTTTTACAAGTGAGTGATCTAAAGAGTCGACTTCGGCAAACAACATATTTTCGGGTAAAATAGGAGTAACATTTTTTTCGATCAAATGTCTTGGTCTCATCAAAACTGAAAATTCTTGGTTCCCTGATAGTGCAGCGGACAGTAAAAAGCTTGACGAAGCTCCGATTAAAAATCTACAGTTTCGCATTTTTTGAAAATCTTCTTCTATCCCAAAATCTTGCCTTAATTTTACTTTAAGTCCTGGAAAGTTTTTTTCTATAAAGTTAACTAAATGATCTCGATATCTCAAAATAATATTAGCATTTTCACTAATTATTCCGTGATTTTTATTATTTATTAAAATTAATTTACTTGGAGGATCGTTTTTCATTAAAAATTCTTTAATGTACTTTTTAAAAAATCTATAGAATGGTAACTCATATGATCGATGTCGATTAAAAGGACTATCGCTACAACGAAAATGTAACACAATATTATTTTTTTGAGCGGTTTTTTCCAATGCATTTCCTATTAATTCTTTCATCATTGGAGCACAGTTTATAAAAAAATTTTTTGACATCTCTTTGGGTGATTCCCAAATAGATATTAAATTATCCGGCATAATTGCACTTACTTTAAACGATGAATCATAAAAAAAAGGCTTTTTTATAACTTTTGGAAATTTGCTAATTAATAAATTATTGTAGTCATTATTATTTATAAATGTTGTGTTTCCCTCGTAAAAATGATTATGCATTATCGCAAAAAAACCAATTAAAAAATTTCCCAATCTACTATTATCGAGTACCTCTTCTTTTTGTAAATTATTTGTATAGTTTTTGCTTATATTTTTTAAATTATTGTCCTCTACTTCATTTTGATCATACAATTTAAAATACCCATTATCACGAACCAAATCTAAAGCGCTCATAGCCACATCCCCACGTTTTGTCTTTACTTTATCAAACCAATTTTTTGATTGTATTGCATAATGATTTAAATGAATTTTTGAAACTTTTAGGCTTTCTTCTGTGTCTTTTTCAGGAAAATATTTTTTTTTAATATTTTTTGTATAATTGTGGATATGAACTTCAAAACTTTTTAAACAATTTGTTTTACAAATTTCTTTTTCTTTATCAAAATTAATTTTTAAATTTTGGTGTTTATTTCTTTTTGTAAATTCCGAGATTATGCTTTCCGGTTGTGTAATATGACCATTAGAACCGAATATTTTCCACTTTACACTAAAAATATCAGTTTCTGGGTCATCGCGAATTACTTTTGCTAAGTTTTTTCTTTCATCGTGCGAATAAACAAATTCATCTAAATCAATCACCATTACATAATATGATTTACGCTTAACTTTATCTAAAAAATATTTATTGTAAAGTTCCACTTGCTTATGTTTTGTGTCGTCATTGACAACGGTTACTGGAAATCCTTCGATTTGTGGCTGCCAGTTATCAGTACTTCCATTATTTATCAAATAAAAATGATCAACTCCTTGGTTTACGTGGTGATTTAACCACTCTCGCATTGCTACTGCTTCATTTTTAAAAATGGCAACAATGACGAGAAAATAAATAGGCCGGCAGAGTAGAATACGCCAAGTTCTTTCAATGTAGTGATCTATTTCTTCACACTGGTGTTTTTGTTGATTTTTTAAATTTTTATAAACATTTCTTTGAGTCTTTTTGATTTGTTTTTTAGTAGTTCCAAATTTACCTCCGTGCTGGGAATTGCAAAAATTTTGCTCATACATTAACAAATTTAAAAAAGGCTGGTCTTTGATCCATTCTCCAAAATTAGTATATCCGGAATCTACCCATTTACATTCTATAGTCTTTAAAGAATTATTTGTAAATTTCCAGTCATTTAATTTAAAATTTAATGTGTCTTGAAATTCTTTACTATTTGAGAAAAAACAAGCCGAGCATCTTTGAAATTCTTCTTTTTGTATTGGTTTATCTCCTTTTCCAAAATGAACATAGTCCGGAAGACTGTCGTACCTATCAATAATAAATGTTAAAAATGCATAGTCACACGACCCAATATTTGGCAGATTAATTAGTTTAACTTTTTCAATATTTTCTAAAAAAGGAAAAGATTTTCCGCATTTATTATAAACAGTTACTAAATCATAATCATTAATTACATCTAAAATCCATTGAACGTTTTCGGTACAAATTGCCAATACAAGTTCTTTTCTTTTGTGTAATTTTTCAGAATTTGATATATTTTTTGTTTTTGGTTTTATTGGTAAAAAATTAATTTCTTTATTATAATTTTTAATGTAATTTTTACTAAAAAAATAAACAAGAAAAAAAATTAAAGCAGCAAAACAAACAATTAAAATAAAAACTTTCCACATTTTATAATAAAAATTTAAATTTAAATTTTTTTTTGGCTTTTTTTCAAAAAAATAAATTAAATTTAAATTTAATAAAATTTAAAAGTAGGATATGTAAAATTTTATTAAATTTATTAATTTTTTAATTATTTTAAAAGAGCAGAAACAATGGCGCGAGTAGAAATGTCTTGAAAAACAGGCAGTCGGCGCGAGTTCAAAGCAGGCAGACAAGAAAGAGGCGCCACTAATTCAAACGGGTGATTTCTTGGATTGGCAATGTGCACAAAGTTGCACTCGGAGCCGTAGTAGCATATAGTGTTTTTTGAAAAATTTTTGCAAATGCTTGTTTTGTATCGATCCGGCAAAACCTTTGAGCGAATTTCTTGTTGGCCGTGGGCAAATTGGCAGCGGGCACCGTAGCGGCAATGGCCACTTTGCGAAAAAGAGCGGCAGTTCTGCGTCTTATACATAGCGATTTGTGTTGTATTGTGTATATATTGTGCTTTTAAATCAAATAAGTAAACAAAACTATTTTTAACTAAAACAAAAAAATGCTTGCAAGGATTTTGAGCAACGATGTGAATGAGTCCAAAGGAATTTTAAGCGGCATATGTCAAGTGACTTTTCTGGCCTATGAATTGCGCCCACCCGGTAAACTCGGTGGCCGATGCAACAACAACCGTAAGGAATTTCCGGAAAGCAAATTTTTCTACGATGAAGAGCCGTGGGAAAGAACAACAAAAATTGATTTCAACGAATTCAAAGACGCGATTGGCCGGTTCACCGACGAAGGAATAATCAAAATAACGGTCAAACACTACGCCCATGACCACATCGAAATCTCCGGCAATGGACTCCGAGTCTACCTTTACAATGCGGCGGCTACGGCAAACAAGGCCACTGTGACGCAGGCCAAGGCCATGGGGGCAGCGCAGGAGTTTCTCACGCTCGGGATAAAGAACGCTACCGACGTTGCGAGCGCTATTGCGAGCACGAGTCCATCGAGCTTGTGTTCGTTTCAACTGTCAATGGATGAAACGATGCCGCTGCTGCTAGATTTCAAAGCAAGCGGCGGCGCTAGACTGCGGACGAGACACTGTCCGCTTTAAAATTCAAGTAGGCGATGAGCAGGATAATGACGACGATGAAGGTGCCATTGCCAAAGTACCTGGTCCATGAAATATGGCATTTGTCTCCGCAGAGCGATTTAAGCGAGTCCAGGGTTTCGGTGCCGCTGCAGTTGGCGCAATTGCTCTGCTGGCAGCCCAGGTGCATGAGAGTGAAGAATAAAAAAACCACGAAAATAACGCAAGACAAAATGTCGATGACGCTGCGGTAGCGGATGATGACGACGATGATGATGAGCGAGAAGACTACGACGTCCGTGATGTGGTCGTAGAGGTCGCCGAAACTGGACTCCATGTGGTGCTCGCGGGCCAGTGAGCCGTCGCAGCAGTCGAAGAAGTAGGAGATGAAAAACAAAATGGAAAATAAGGCGACGTTGCCCCGGTAAAGAAAAAAGACGGCAAGGAGCCCGCAGATGAAGGAGTACGTTGTGATGATATTAGGGGTGTGGCCAGTCCGGTAGAAGAAAGGATTTAAAGAGCAGGAAATATTAGTAAGAAAAATATCTATTGGATTTTCGTGGATGTTTAGGATTTTGAAGCTCATTTTATTAATAAATTTTTATTTTTTACTGGCTGATTTGGTCACTGTAATAAGATCGAGGTAATTCCCGTATGGGTGGATAGTATCTCGGACGCTAATTTTCCGCCGCACAAGACCGAGCGAGTAACAATTCTTCGCCAGAGCCTTGTTGACAATTTTGCGCAAAACTTCCATTTCGCTGTAGGTTGTCTCGGGAAGAATTAAGTTATCATGCAGCTTTAGCATTATATCGCCCATAGTGTGCAGATAGGTGTTCAGGATATCGTGGTTGCCCTTCGTTCGCATGATTTCGGCCTGCTGGAGCTTCAGTTTCCTCAACCAGTCTTCGACCGTAAAAGTCTGACACTTTTCGCCGGTTTCCTCGTTAAAGACTGCGTCGCTCATCAGAAACTGTACCCGGTACAGTTCCCTGTTGTTCTGCAGACGCAATTCCGGGGTGAATTCCCGCAGCGAGTACTCCATCATGTGCAACAAGCTTCGCTGGATCGCATAGTTTTTGTCAACGTTGCCGCGTCGGTAATTATTGTCTCTTGCAAAAATCCTGATTAGTCTTGCCTGGGTGCCCTCGTCGCAGGGCATGTCGACGCGCCGCTCAACCCGGGCCCCGTCTTGGGCAAGCGCTTGCTGGATCTCGAAGTAGTGGGGATTGTGGATTGGGCCATCGATGATCCGCAGGGTGTTCCAGTCGAAAGCCGTGTGGCACTGCACACAGAACATTTGGGGACACCCGCTAGATCGGTAAATGGGGACGGCGCACTTTGGGCAGTTCTTAGTGTCGGACTTGAGCAGGCGCACAGTGTCGATGTCTTCCTGGCGGCACTGGTGATCGGTTTCCCGGAGGACGTTGCAGTCCATGCACGTTGTTTTTTCGCAGATTTGGCATTTGTAGGCGCTCGAGAGGAAGCCGTTGCACGTTTCGGAGGCGCACTTTTTATTGAACTGGCGTCTTGTTTTAGAATCATTTGAATGTAGCAAAATCTGGTTTCGTTCGAGGTTGAGGCTGTCCAACAGTGCTCGGCATTTCTCTATCTTTGAGTTAATGCGCTTTAGTTTAATGTTGCGCTCGGCGACCTCCGCAAATTCTGGCAGAAACTGACGCTCCTGCTCCAGTTGAAGGTTGGCCAGGTGATCCCGGTACTGGGCTCTAAATCCGGATGGCAGCTGCTCCAATAGAATTTCAATGGAAAAGACCCTGCGGCAATCGGGGTTTACACAGGAGGGCTCGAGGCTGTTTAGAATGTACGACTTGATGCAGGTTTTGCAACATTTGTAGTTACAGCCTGGGCATGTAAACTGTCGGGTTTTGCAGACGGAGCCAACGCAGACTGGGCATTCGATAGAAGAATCCATATTTACAAAATAAAAATAAAAAATTTTACGAATTGAATTCGACAACAACGTCAAACGAATCAGGGGTTTCTATAAACTTAAAATCAAAGATGAGCATTAACGTCGAGGCAAGAGCGTCGTTAGCAAGACGAATGGGCAGCGTAACGCCCGGGGAAAAAACAAAGCTGTCGATGATTTGCATGTCGCTGAAGACGTAGCATTTTCCCACAATGTTTTGGTCGTAGTGTTTAAAATTGGTGATGCGGATGTTTGAGATTTCTTGGAACTCTGGGGGAATTACCAGTCGAGCTTTTCGGTTTAAACCCGGAAGAATAAACACATTTTTTTTTGAAATCATATATTTTTTTTCTTAAACTTTCTAAAAATAATGACGGTGCCACGTTTTCGCGAAAAACACACGCTGGAAGAAAGACTCAGTGAATCAAACAAAATTGGGCTTCGGCACCCCTTAAAAGTCCCGGTCATTATCGAGCCGCATAGAAATGAGCCCTCGCTACTAGACAAGTTTAAATTCCTTGTGCCCCAGGAATTTACAATGGGTCAATTTCAGGCCATTTTGCGACGAAGAACAAAGCTTGACCAGACACAAGCCCTTTTTGTATTTGTTGATGGTAACCTTCTTGTCCCAATGTCTGTTTTAATGGAAGTTCTCTATATGGAGCGCAAGGATCCTGACGGGTTTCTTTACATCACCTACAGCCGGGAGAATACCTTTGGCGAGCTTAAAGGTAAGCAAAGCTTAAAGCTATTTTCAGGATAAAGATCCTTATTTTTTCGATGCGAATCATAAGAAAAAGGGTGAGTGCCGCAAACGCACCGGCAACCGTCCATTGTATTATAGTGCGGGTTTTTTGCGAGAGTTTATTGTTAGAGTCCAGTGCTGTAACTATTTTCTTTGTTAAAAAATACACACCCACCAGAATCCCTGCCACCGGGATTGTGTACAGAACAATAAGGGCAATCCACTTGAGAATTTTGCGGCTTTTTCGCGTTTCAATAATTGGGGCGTCTTTGTTGATCGGGTCAAACCCAATGTCTATGGCCATTTTTTAAATAATAAAATAAAAATTTTAATAAAAAATTTTTAATAAAAAAAATTTATGTTTATAAGCGTCAATGTCTGTATTTTAATTGTACTTGTAGAAATTTTAGTTTTAATCTTCATTCACAGCTACTTGCCAAACAGCGGAAAGTGCTCCGATCTGCTCAATAAAACATGGCTTCGATTAGACCTGCGGATTTGCTTTTGGAATGCAGCGCACATTGCCGTCTTTTTCGCGCTCTGTTACTTTTTAAAGCCAATCAGTTTTTGGGATCATCTGGCCATATTTATAGTGGGCGTCTCCTGGTTTGTCCTACAGGTTGCCGCCAATGCTCTCTGGCCTGTATCGGAACAGTCGCAATCGCAGCGTTGCGAAGACGTCTCGTACTCGGACCCAATGAAGCCAAAGCCAGACGATTTTCTCTACAACCTTGCCGGGCAGTTTTTGTATCTTGCGTATATGCTTCCGGTGGCTTTAAATTAAAGCTATTATTAAGCTTTTATTAAAAAAAAAAGAATGCCGCTTTGTCGCATCTCAGTTTCTTACGATATTCCCTGGAATAAACCAAGCGAGTTGACGTCCGAAGTGGCGTCTCGGCGTAGGTCCCGAGCAACGGCTCAGCAAATGTTTACTATTTTGACCCAGCTGGGCTACACTCAGTTGTCGGAATTATTCTGGCTCTCTCCAGTAGACTACGAGCCAAATCTTGTGTCTGCGCTCTCCTACAAAATCTTGGCACAGCCTGGTCTCCGGGAGTCGCTGGGCTCGCTCTTTTCCACCAAGGTTTACGATTCGCCACTGAATTTGATTGAGACAATGGAGAACATGTCGTCGACGCTGGCGGAAAGACCTGGGTCGGCGAAACCATCGACTGCAACTTTAAAAGATTTTGTGCATTAAAATAAATATGAAAAACTTGAGTACCGCAATCGCCTACTATAGTTTATTTAGAAAAAAAATATGTGAAAATCATGCATTGGAAGAATATGTTCCCCAGAATTGTTTCGGTGTTTTCAGCTCGATCCGACGGCCAAACGGTGGAAT
>Ga0209668_10000520_pt1 | contig 15803 bp, 11 predicted proteins | sample FrelakmetPLP11PL_FD_187150 | JGI IMG/M metagenome (GOLD analysis project Ga0209668, IMG submission 187150) | Freshwater lake sediment microbial communities from the University of Notre Dame, USA, for methane emissions studies - PLP11 PL (SPAdes)... | ecosystem: Environmental > Aquatic >... | reverse complement strand
GTACGCTATGGGGAGAACAAAGCCCTTGCCCTGATTACCCGTTATATAGAATGGCTCAAATAATTTTTCTTTAATCTTCTTATCAATAACTACGTCGTTATCTGTAAGGGAAATGAAAGCACAGGCACCTAACATAAAATCGTCCCCATCGAGAAGAGATTCGATTTCAAAATTGACCCGGTTGATACTTAGTGAAAATTTGCCGCTGCCGGGCAGTGCATCCATTGCATTTTTAATTAGCTGTGTCACTGCTTCTTTCATCAGGGACATGTCTGCCATTATTTTCAGGTTTTTTTCTAAAAGTGTTATTGTTACGTCAATATCCCTGTTAACATACTGCGGCAACAAACCCTCCACCATTCTCGTAATCTCGTTGAGATCCGTCTCCTTCAATCTCTGTTTCTCATCAATGCTGAAGGCGGGAAGGATTTTAATCTGGGGTTGTTTTTGATAACTCGCTACCATTTCACACCTCAAACCTTAGAACGTCACGGAAACATTCTAAATAACCTGATTTATTGAAACAATCTGGCCGTCCTCAACAATAACGGGCAAAGGCCCTTTTCCATAAAAACTTATCAGTTCATAAAATCCCGCTTCATTCCTGCCCACATCCACCTCGTTGTAGTCAATGCCTGATGCATCAAAATGCTGTTTTATAACGCTGCAGTAGGGATCTGATGACGTGGTATACATTTTTCTTTCCCTGCACATATCACTCTCCCAGGAAAAAGCCTCGGTATTGTTAAAAATTAACCACAGAGCACACTGAGTTTATGAGTTTGGAGTTTAGGGGTTAACAAACTCCAGCACTCGTAACTCCTTAACTCTTCCAACTTGCAACCTCTGTGTCCTCTCAATTTATTATTCTCTCTTTTTTCCCTCGCTTAAAAATGCTGCTCAAAGCATCGCTTCATGGACGGCGAGTGTTTTAACTTGGCAAGCGCCTTGTCTTCAAGCTGCCGTATCCGTTCCCGCGACAAATTGAATCTTTCCCCGATCTCCTCCAGGGTATGCTCTGCGTCGATTCCGATACCGAACCGCAGTTTGATGATTTCCTGTTCGCGGGGGGCAAGTATTTGCAGGGCCAGCTCCGCAGTTTGCAGACGCTGGTCCTTCAATAACTCATCAAGTGGTGAGGTATTTGAGGGATCTTCAATAAAATGTTTTAAGGGGCCGTCTTCTTTGCCCACGGGGGTTTCCAGTGAAATAGTATCCTGCAATATCAGCTGTATCTCATCAACATGTCTCGAGGAAATACCCATTGCTTCAACAAGCGATGACAGCACCGGCGCTTTGCCGGTATCCTGTACGATCTGCCGGGTTATTTTTTTCATTTTTTTCAGCCGTTCATTTATATAGACCGGCAAACGGATGCTGTTTCTCTGCCCGTCGATGCAGCGCACTATTGCCTGCCGTATCCACCATGACGCATAGGTGCTGAAACGGGCACCCATGCGATAGTCAAACTTTTCTGCCGCCCGCATCAGGCCGATGTTTCCTTCCTGAATAATATCAGCAAGCGGCATCCCCCAGTTCAAATACCGCCGGGCAAGGCCCACCACCAGCCGCAGGTTTGATTTCACAAGCCGGTCGCGTGCTCCCTGTGACCGTGCTTCGGCAGTTTCTATTGCCTGCATCATGCGCAGAATTTCTTTTTCAGCCTTTGCCTTCTGCCGCGCGTTTACATTGCCAACATGCTTAATTATCCTTAAAATTGTGCGGTCTTTGAGCGCGCTAAGGTCAACCTGCGAAACAAACGCGCAAAACTCACTGACGATTTTCGCTTTGTTGCTGTTGAGCTTCCGGCGCTCATAGGTGCCGGAAGCGCTTTTCTGTATCGAGCGCTCCAGCGTCTTTATTTTTTTCTGTAATGATGCGGCGGTCATGCATGCCCGCACTATCGGATGCGCGTCAGGTGCGGCAAACAGGAATCGCCGCTTATCAACGAGCTGCGCAACGTACAGCAGGAGCTGCCCGGTCAGCTCCTGTCTGGCATTCTCCTGCTCCACGCTTTCTTTGCCCAGCGCAATTTCTTCCTGTGGCGTGAGCAGCACGCTGGTGCGCAGCTCCTTTAAGTAGGCTGACAGTATATCTTTATCCCGCGCCTCTCTGGTTGACTGAGCAATTGAATCATCCGCTGTATCTGCAGCCGCATCATGGCCGCTATTGAGCAATGGTTCATTCGCTTCAACGCTTATGATGTCTTCCAAGTGTGCATCCAATTCGTAAACAGATTCCACGTTCACACCCCCTTTGTTAAATGTTTTAATCTTTCCATATTAATTACCGCTTAAAGCGCCCGTCCTCCGCAGTTGCCTGCTACGAAGGGTGGACAGAGTTCGCAGAGAACTAACAGCTTTTATCTTCGCGTGCTCTGCGGTTATCTACATTTTGTGATGCGGTGCGCGCAGCACCAGCACCGGACAGGTTGCAAGTCTGATGACTTTCTCTGCCACTGAGCCGAAAATGAAATGGTGAAAGGCTGATTCCCCGTGGGTTGCAATAATTATAAGGCCCATGTTATTCTCTTCAGCACATTTCACTATCTCTGCCGCAGGGTTTCCCATTTTGAGTATGGGATGAATCTGCAGCTCGCCCCCACCATGCTCTGCGGCAATTTTTTGTAATGCAATGCGGGTTGACTCAATAAGTTCCTGCTCGAACGCGGGCAGGCTGATGGTCAGCTCAGCGCTGAATGCGGTAACAGGCTCTACAACATGAATCGCCCATACTTCACAGGATAATCTGGCAGCAAGCTCTTTCACTGTTTCAAGTGCTTTGTACGACGCCTCACTGAAATCAGTTGGCCAGAGAATTTTTTTTAACGGCAGCATGCGCTGCAACTCCTTTCTTTATTGGCGCTCATTTCTGCATCTGGTAACGAAAGCTAATGTTGAAAGCTGTTGTATATGACCCTAATTTACAAATTCCCCACAGCAAATACAATTGGCAGAAACACCCATTTTTGTATGGTAAAAATACGTAGTTTTTGTATACGTAGAAATACGTATAGGGAGGTGGGGAGTTGGCCCCTCGACTATGCTCAGGGCCGAACGGCTCGGGGCGGGGGAAAAGTCAACAGGCACAAAGGCATAAGGCACAAAGGTAAAAAGGTTAATAGGTGAATGGGTGAGTCGGCCTTTCACGTTTCACCTTCCACTATTCACTATTCACTGTTCACTATCCACGTTTCACTATCCACGTTCCACTGGTTACTAACCCAGGCTAAGCATGATGTTTTTCCTTAAATCCGGGAGATAAATAAAAGTCTCCGTTGCAGACAGTTTTGATGGCGGAAATTATTTCCACGTCCATCTCGCCCTTCAGCAAATATCCTTCAGCACCGCCGGCAATGGCGTATTCGAGATATTCTTTATTGTCGTAGATGCTCAGGAACAATACTTTAACTGACGGGTACACCATCTTAATCTGCCGCGCGGTTTCAAGCCCGCCGAGGTAGGGCATCGATATATCAAGGATAACCAGATGCGGCAGTGCCTGCTGCTGAGCGTTCAGATTATATAAATAACCAAGCAGCTCCAGGCCATTGCCCGCCTCTCCGCAAATCATTAATTCGGGGTCTTCCTCGATATAATGTTTCAACTCTTCCCGGAGCAGCTGGTTGTCGTCAGTCAGAACAATGCTGTATACTTTCTGCGCAGACATTTTTAGCGTCATATAATTATCCCTGCTGGTTGTCGAATCCATGCATTAAAAGCCTCGTCCCGCTCAGACGGGATTGTCTGGGATTAAAAAGCGGGCATCGTATATTGAGCACATGCGCCGTGCCAGGCACGGACTGCGTTACTTGGTTTGTAGCAAGAGTAGCAAAACCATACAGACAATTTCAATACGCAGAAATACTCATTTTTAATATACGTAGAAATACGTACAGAAGGATACTCGTTGAGGAGTCGGTGAATGGGTGAATTGGTTAATAGGCAAAAAGGTGAAGAGGTAAAGAGGTAACGGTTTGACTACGCTCATCGCAGGAGAGGTGAAGAGGTTTAACCTTTTAACCTTTTGGCCTTTTATCCTCTTAGCCTTTCAAATAGCCCCTGTCCACTGATTTAAGTAGAATTGGTAAATCGCTGTTTTATGCTTGAACTTGAATGTACATGTATGTAATATTGATTAGCAACTATCGTAATCATTGCTAAACAGGGTGATATCAATATGGTTGGATTACAGGCGCTTGAATCCAGACAGAATATTATGGGCAAAAAATCCATTGGGTCCGCTTCTTTCTCACCTTTTTCTCACTTCTTGTTAAAGTTTTCCCTCTATATCTCCAGGCCATTAGCACAGCTATGTATTTCTGGTATTCGGTTGAGCAGAGCATAGAATAAAGAGTGGCGATTTATCATAGCCGGCACTTTTATTGTTTGGAGGCAATAAGACCATGAAGAAAAACAAATCAGTTTCCGGGAAGGTTCCTGCGCGTCAAGAGGAAGCAAAAAAACGGCTGGTTGCAAAACGCACAGCCGCTGAACAACGCTCAGATGTTGGTGCCCGGCTTGCGATTCACGAGCTTGAGATGCAGAATGAAGAGCTGCGCAGAGCCCAGTCTGAGCTTGAAGAGTCACGCAGCAGGTATAGCGACCTCTATGACTTTGCCCCGGTCGGCTATTTCACCTTTGATCAGCATGGTCTTATCCTCGAAGTGAACCTTACCGGCACCACGCTGCTGGGCGTAGAGCGAAGCGCTCTGAGCAAAAAGCCCTTTGTCTTCTTTATCTCCCCGGAGCACAAGGACACCTTCTATCTGCACCTCCGCCAGGCCATGCAAACCAGGGCCCGGCAGAGCTGCGAAATCAGGCTGATCAGAAAAGACGGCACCTGCTTCCCTGCGCAGCTTGCAAGCATGGCAGGAAAGGATGGAAAACAGAATACCAGTTTTTGCCGGACCGTAGTGACTGATATTACGGAGCGCAAGCAGGCAGAGGCAGAGGCCCAGAGCCTGGCCCGGTTCCCGGAAGAAAACCCTCATCCCGTCATGCGCGTGACCAGCGAAGGAGGCGTCCTGTACGCCAATCGTCCGGCCAGGGACATGCTTGCGGAGCTTGGCTGCGCGGCTGCGGGGCCGCTCCCCGAGGCGCTCCTGCAGGGCGTGCGCCAGGTCATCGCCGAATGCCAAACTTGTGAAAAAGAGATCACTGTCCCGGCAGGCAGGGTATTCTCGTTCATAATTGCATCCAGCTCTGGCGCAGAGCACATCAATCTGTACGGCCGCGTCATCACCGAGCACAAACTGGTGGAGGATGCGCAATCGTTTCTGTTGCAGTGTGGTTTTGAGGAGGATTTCTTCGAATCGCTGGCGCGTTACCTGGCGGATAAACTGCATATGCACTATGTCTGCATCGATCAACTGCGCGGCGACAGCCTGATTGCCAAAACAATGGCCATCTATTGCGACGGGAAGTTTGAAGATAACGTGGAGTATGCCCTGAAAGATACCCCGTGCGGCGATGTGGTGGGCAAGACTATTTGCTGCTTTCCAAAGGATGTGTGCCGCTTGTTTCCACGGGATGCGGTACTTCAGGAGATGCATGCCGAGAGTTATGTCGGAACCACGCTCTGGAGTTCCCGGGGAAAACCGATCGGCCTGATTGCCGTTATCGGGAGACAACAACTTCCAAACCCCGGCCTGGCGGAATCGCTATTGAAACTGGTCGCAGTCCGCGCAGCCGGAGAACTGGAGCGCAGGCAGGCGGGGGAGTCGCTGCGCAGAGCAAAAGATGAACTGGAACTGCGCGTTCAGGAGCGTACGTCAGAGTTGGCACGTGCTAATGAATTATTGCTGAAAGAAATCCAGGAGCACAAGCGCATGCAGGAAGCCCTGCAAGCCTCTGCTCTTTATGCCCGGACCCTGCTTGAGGCAAATCTTGACCCGCTGGTCACCATCAGCAAAGACGGGAAAATAATGGATGCAAACCTGGCCACTGAGCAGGCAATAGGTCTTTCCCGTGAGCAGATAATCGGCAGCGACTTTTCAGACTACTTTACAGAGCCGAAAAAAGCCCGCACAGTATACGAGCAGGTATTCAAACAAGGCTTTGTACGGGACTATCCCCTCGCTATCAAGAGCCAGTCGGGCATAGTCATGGATGTGCTGTACAATGCCACGGTATTTAAAAACATCGCCAATGAAGTGGACGGTGTATTTGCCTCAGCCCGGGATATCAGCGTTCGTAAGCGCTTCGAGACAGAGCTCAGCCAAAGTGAGCTGCGCCTTAAAGATGCTCAGAAAATTGCCCACCTGGGCAGCTGGGAATGGGACGTTAACAGCGACGAGCAGCGCTGGTCAGAGGAGCTGTACCGCATTTTCGGCTACGACCCGCGCAAAATGGCCATGACCCATGAAATTTCTTTTAACGCGATCCATCCGGAAGATCAGGAGTATGTTACGCGGATGGTTTGGGAAGCATTGGAAACGAATGATGACTACAATATCGATTTCAGGATTGTTCGTGTTGATGGCGCTATGCGCTTTTTAAATTCCCAGGCGAGACTATACCGGGATACTCAGGGCCGCCCCCAGAGAATGGTGGGTTCGGTGCTTGACATCACTGATAGAAAAAACTATGAAAGAGAACTGCAGGAATCAGAGCAGCAGCTCCGCCGCCTGACTGCTGAACTCCTGATCGCCCAGGAAGTAGAGCGCAAGCGCATTGCCGGAGAGGTGCACGATGAGCTGGGCCAGTCCATGACCGTGCTCAAGCTCAGGCTGCGGACCATCGAGAAGCAGCTGCTAAACGATCAGATTAAACTCAAAGGGGAGTGTCTGGACCTTTTAGGGTACGCGGACGGAATCCTGAAAAGTGTGCGCCGGATTTCCCGCGACCTGACCCCCTCCATACTTGAAGACCTCGGCCTGTCTGCGGCAGTGCGCTGGCTGGTTGATAATTTCAAGGAAAATCTGGATGTGAACATAGCATTGCAGGCGGTACCTGTTGATTCTCTGGTGCCCAAAGACCTGCAGATTAATATCTACCGCATCCTGCAGGAATGCCTGACCAACAGCGGAAAGCACGCCGAGGCGCACAATATAAAGGTGTCAATCCAACAGCAGCACGACGCAATGCTGTTCACGGTGGAAGATGACGGCAGAGGGTTTAACCCGGAGCAGCTTTTCAGCGAGACGGCCCCGGCACGAGGTTTAGGGTTTACAACCATGCGGGAGCGTGCTCTATTATTGAATGGGCGGCTCGACATATCGAGCTTTCCAGGAAGAGGAACCAGAATAACCCTGCAGATCCCCATGGGCAGTGAAGGAGCGCTGTAATGGCTGTTTACCGTATTATACTTGCTGATGATCATCCGCTGCTGCGGCAGGGTTTAAAGAAGATCATTTGCGAAAAGGGCGGGATGAAGATCATCGGAGAAGCAGGTGACGGCATGGAGCTGTTAACGCTGCTGCCCAAGACAAACCCTGATCTGGTTATTATGGATATATCCATGCCAAAGCTCAGGGGCATCGAGACCATCCCCAGGATCAAAAAGATTTATCCGCAGGTAAAAATTTTAATCCTTTCCATGCACGGGGATAAGGAATATCTCTTTCAGGCGATCTCGGCCGGTGCTGACGGGTACCTGTTAAAAGAAGATGCGGATAGCGAATTGTTTACTGCCATCGAAACTATTTTTCAAAATAAAATTTACATATCGCCCGTGCTCGCTGATGTCAGCAGGGAGGACTGGGCCGAGCGCTGCCGCCAGAAGGACAAACCCTTTACCACAAAATCCCTGTCGCCCCGCGAGCATGAAATTATAAAGCTTATTGCAGATGGAAAATCCAGCAAAGAGATTGCCGACATCCTGTTCATAAGTTACCGTACCGCGGAACGGCACCGCTACAATATTATGCGCAAATTCGGCATGAAAAAAACCGCTGACCTGGTAAAATTTGCCCTTGAAAGGGGCTATTTGTAAAGAGTGGTTCGGGTTTCGTGATTCGGGTTTCGTGATTCGGGGTTCGTGTTTCGGATTTCGTGTTTCGGGTCATCACTTACTATTGTTTATTGCCTATTCCTGTTGAAAAATACCCGTCTGCTTTGTTGCGCTCATCCTTCGTCATTGCGACATACGGTAACGTACGACTTATTCCTCTTGATTTCGCTCGCCTTGCATCCGGACGCTTTTGACCAGCCCGGGAAAAACTACTTTTTTAACAACCTGATAGTTACGTAGACAGCACCTTGACATAGCAGCTCTTATGGCATATTTTTTAGTTATGCTTTTCTGTTGCAAACCAGGCAGTGCTGCCAGCTTGTTCCTGAGCCTATCGAAGTGCTGAGGGAGCATTATCAAGCATCTTTTTGTGTCGTATATGTCACCGTGTTTGCGAATCGAAGCACTCAGTAATAATTTCAGTTAAATAAGGATGCATGTGCAATGAAATGGTTTCCCCTTCCCCTGCGTTACTCCATCCCGGTTATCCTGATACTACTCAGCACTATATTTGGCATCTATTCATTTCAGCATGAAATGAAGTGGTCATATCTTCGTCATGAAAACTATGAGAAGCAGGAAGCAACCGCCATAGGTAACAATCTATCAAAAATGCTTGAGTATCTCTGCCGGCGGGGAGATAACCAAATGATCCAATTGCTTGTGATACAAGCCTGTAGCAATCCTAATGTAAGACTTGCATGCATTGTTGATGAACATAATAGATTAGCACATGCCAGTTCTTTTGAACGAGCCAACCAGCAGCTGCCATCCCTTATTGCTTACTTCAATAGTGTGCGTAATACTAAAAGCAGCAAGGTTGAATTTGCTGAAGATCATCAGGTACTAATGCTTTTTTATCCGCTTGACCTTGAAGGCAAACAGAGCAGCAGCGGGGCATCGCGAACCGGCATACTCTATCTGGAGTACGACTTGTCGTATATGAAAAACATGGCGTATGCTGATGCTGTGGATCGATTAAAAGAGCTTAGTCTTATTTCAATTATTGGTATCTTCTTTATATGGATATTTTTTTATATTACCACGACCAGACGAGTCAGACAGTTGCTCTCCGCAGTCAGGCGTTTTGCCCAGGGAGATAAAATCTTTCATAGCGGCCTCGGGGGAACCGACGAACTAATGGAAATTTCAAGGGCTTTAGAACAGGGCATCAGGGAACGCACTGAAGCAATTGTAAAAGCAGATGAAAATCTACGAAAAAGCGAAGAACGGTTTCGCACCTTCACGACATTCTCGCCGGTGGGAATTTACGTAACAGATATTGATGGCCGCTGCATCTTCGTGAATCAGCGCTGGTGTGAGATGGCCGGCCTCACCCCCGAGAAAGCTTTCGGCGATGGATGGATCAGAGGCATTCACCCGGATGACCGGGAGCGCGTGGCTACGGCATGGAACAGCATAGTGCAGTCCCGGGGGATATGGGGGCTTGAATATCGCTTCAAGACGCCAGACAACACCGTCACCTGGGTGTATGGTAATGCAACAGTGCTGGCTGACTCCTCGGGTCAAACAATTGGCTATATTGGCACCAATGCGGATATCACCGATCGCAAGCGTGCAGAGGAACAGCTCCATGAATCAGAGTTGCGCTATAAAACAGTGGCAGACTTCACCTATGACTGGGAATACTGGCTCAGCCCTGAAGGAACGTTCCGTTATGTTTCACCTTCAAGCAGTCGTATTACCGGATACAGTGCGCAGGAGTTCGTAGATAATCCAGCGTTTTTTGCACAAATTGTTTATACAGAAGACAAGACCTTGTGGGAAAACCATCAAAAGTATCGCGGCAGGCATGGAGCTCAGGAATTGCAATTTCGTATTGTGACGCGCAGCGGCGAAGTGCGCTGGATTGAACATGTCTGCCAGCCGGTTATTGGTGAGAATGGCGATTTTCTGGGTGTCCGCGCCAGCAATCGTGACATAACAGACCGCAGGCAGGCAGAAGAAGCGTTGCGCACATCAGAAGAAAAACTTAAGTTCCTTTCTTCACAGCTTATAGACCTCCAGGAACTGGAGAGAAAAACTATTGCTGCAGAACTGCACGACAGCATCAGCCAGACGCTTAGCGCCGCAAAGTTTGGTTTGGAAAGAGTCTGCCGTCAGATGGATACTGATGCAGGCCGCTACAGTAAAACGCTTGAGGCATCCATTGAGATGATTAAAAGTGCCATTGACGAGGTGCGGAGAATCTCCATTAACATGCGACCCTCAATGCTGGATGATCTGGGGATTGTGCTGACCATTGGCTGGTTTTTACGGGAATTCCATGGGATATATGCCGCTATCAGCATCGAGCAGCAGATCGAGATTCAGGAAAACGCTGTGCCGGATAATTTAAAGATTGTGATATACCGGATTATCCAGGAGGCACTGAACAATGTTGCTAAACACAGCAGGGCAGATCGCGTCAGAGTTTCGCTTAAGAACACCGGGGAGACGTTAACCCTGACGATCGAAGATAATGGTGAAGGATTCAATCAGGATACATCCCCGGCAGTTGCTACCGTGCATGGCGGATTGGGTATTATCAGCATGCGGGAGCGGACAGCATTCTCAGGAGGCTTTTTCAACATTACCTCTGTAAAAGGCCAGGGAACAATAATAACTGGTTCCTGGCCTTGCTGATTTACCTGGTAACGAGACCTTTTTCAATGGCAAGCGCCGTTAGCGCCGATACGCTGTGCAGGTTGAGCTTTTTCATGAGATTAGCGCGATGTTTTTCTACGGTCTTGATGCTGATGAAGAGCAACTGGGCAATATCTTTACTTTTATAGTCCTCAGCAATCAGCTTGAGTATTTCCCGCTCTCGCCGGCTGAGACTATCCCACGCCGAAGTTTTCTTGAGTGTTTTATTTCCATCCAGCACTGTTCCTGAAATCTCCGGACTGAGATACCTCTTTCCACTCAGAACACTCTTGAACGCCGTCAGCAGGTCAGCAAAGTTTTCATTCTTCAGCAGATACCCGTCTGCCCCGGCCTGCAGGCTTGCCAGGATATATTCATCAGCCTTGTGTACCGTCAGCACCACTACCTTCGTATTATTACTGACTTTTTTAATCCCTTTAATTGCCTGCAGCCCATTCAGCCGCGGCATGGACAGGTCAAGCAGCAGTATGTCGGGCTTGTGCTTTTCAGCACAGCTAATAGCAGCATAACCATCCTCTGCCTCACTGACAACTTGAAAATCCGGCGATGATGCGACCAGGGAGCGCAATCCCTCTCTCAAAATGGTATGGTCTTCTGCGATAACCACGCGGTATTTTTGTTCCATAGGTGCTGGTGCTCCTGAAAAACCCTGCCCTCCTTTCCCCTTAAAAACCAGTGTTCACCTTATGTACCATATTTAATAAAAATTATAAATGTAGAGTTGTATACAACCGAGGTTTATCTGCCCCGAAGGAGGCATTTGTGCTGCGCATTCTACTGGTAGAGGACAATCCTATTTTTAGAGCGACCTTTAAAGGCAGTGAAAGATAGATTGGCGTTAAAAGTTTTTTTAAAAAATACATAGTTTCCCCCATACCGCTCAGTTTATATTTGTGTCATTATTCTAAAAAATATTAAGGATTTTTCTTGACCAAGATTTATGTGACTTATTAGAGCAACTTATATAAGCGGTATAAATTTAATAGTCACTTATTAAAAATGGAGGGATCACGTTATGTTTAAGTACTATTTCGAAAATTTTTTTCTCGCTGTTTTAATGATTGGCTGCATCTGTTTGCTGCCTGCGACAAGCCTCCTGGCAAGCAATCAGATACCCCAGACACAGCTTCTCGGCAGCACCATCACAAAATATGTTGATCCACTGCCCACCTTTGTCGGAGCGCGGGTTGACGGAACCAAGTCACTTACTATCAGGATGAAGGAATTCCAGCAGTCGGTCCTTCCATCAACATTTGCCTACCCTGGGCCATTTACAGGGACGTATGTATGGGGCTACGAGATATATGATGGGACAAAAACCGTCGGTCCCCTTTACCCCACATATACTATTGAGGCTTTTAGGGGTACTCCCACGCGGATAAAGTATATTAATGACCTTGTAAACCCGTTTCTCCAACAGTACCTCACGGTTGACCAGACACTGCACTGGGCAGATCCACAGGGTCTGAGCTGCACTATGATGAAGCCTGCTCCGTTCTGTGAACTTGGCACAACAGCTGATTGCTGCCAGCCTTATGCCGGCCCGGCTCCGGCAGTTGTGCACTTGCACGGAGGCGAAGTACCACCGGAATTTGACGGCGGCCCTGATTCGTGGTTTACCCCGGGATTGGCAAAAAAAGGTCCGGGGTTTGTTTCTGATACCTACACGTATCCAAACACCCAGGAAGCTGCCACCATATGGTTCCACGACCACACCCTGGGCGCGACGCGCCTGAATGTGTACGCAGGGCTGGCAGGTTTCTATTTCCTGCGGGACCCTGCCCATACGGTTGCAAACCTGCCCAGCGGGCCTTACGAGATCGAACTTGCTATTCAGGATCGCTCGTTTGACACTAATGGCCAGTTATATTTCCCTGACATCGGGATAAATCCGGAACATCCCTTCTGGATTCCCGAGTTTTTTGGCGATGTCATTGTGGTGAATGGCAAGACCTGGCCGTATTTTAATGTGGACCCGCGGCGTTACCGCTTTCATTTCCTGGACGGCTCCAACGCGCGCTTTTACAATATGCAGCTGCGTGAAGTTGACCCGGACACGCTGCAACCTGTGCTGGATAATGGGACGCAGGTAGCGGGGCCCGCTTTCTGGCAGATCGCCACTGACGGCGGCTTTCTGGATACCCCGGTAAAGCTCAACGACCCGGCAAATCCCGCATCACCGAAACTGCTGATGGCCCCGGGCGAGCGTGCTGAAATAATAATTGATTTCAAAGGGTATGAGGGAAAATCATTCATCCTCTACAACATTGCTAAATCACCATTCCCCGACGGGGATGATATTGATCCGAATACAACCGGACAGATCATGTTATTCAATGTTGAAGAAGATCCGGTCGCAGATACCAGCTACAATCCATCAACGCTTGCTCCGCTGCGCAGCGGGAGCAACAAGATTGTACGGCTGGCTAACCCCCAAACCGGAACCCTTGCAGCTAATGTGACACCGACGGTTACCCGTCAGATGACCTTGAATGAAGTGAGCCAAGACACACCCCCACCCGGGTTTGAAGGTGGGCCGTTGGAGATACTGGTAAACAATTCAAAGTGGACCGGTTTGCGGCCTGACGGCACCACACCTATCCCCGGTTCTGTTCCTGATGACCGCGGGAACTATCTGACCGAGCTGCCGAAAGTGGGTGCGACTGAGGTATGGGAGATCATCAACCTGACCGTTGACGCACACCCGATCCATTTGCACCTGACGCAGTTCCAGCTCATAAACCGCCAGCCGTTCAATCAAACTGGGTACGAAGCTGTTTATAATGGGTTGTTCCCGGGCGGGGGATTTGTTGGTGGCTATGGTCCGCCCCTTAATTACTTCACTCCTAACACATCAGGTGCTATTGGAGGTAATCCTGATATTACGCCGTTCCTCCAGAGCCCGGTGTCTCTACCGGCCCCCAACGAAGCCGGTTGGAAAGACACAGTAATAATGTATCCCGGTCAGGTCACACGCATCGTTGTACGTTTTGCACCGCAGGACATCCCGGTTAGTGGTGTCACATCGGGACAGAACAAATTCACTTTTGACCCGACGGGCGAGCCAGGCTACGCTTGGCACTGCCACATCGTTGACCACGAAGACAATGAGATGATGCGTCCTTATCAGCTCGTATTTCCTCCATTGACAACTACCACAGCAACCGGTGGTGGCGGCGGCAATACCACAACAACCACGGCGGTTACTACAACAACGGTTCCGGCTACTACTACCTCGGTCCCGGCCAACACGACAACCACAAAACCGGCGAATACTACAACCACGACGGTTGCGAATACAACTACAACTACACCATCAGGATGTGCTATTAAGAGCATTCAGCCCTCTGGTATACGGATTGGTTTCGGCCTGCTGCCGCGCATCAGAAGAGTTACCATAACGATGAATGTTGATCTGGAATCACTGGGCATCACCTGTGCTGATCTCAATATTCAAAATGCGCCGCGGGGTATTAGAATTATTTCCTGTGCTGTGGCCGGTGATGCGATAGAGGCAACCATACTGTTCTGGGGTATCCAGCCGGGCACCTATAACCTGAATGTTGGCCAGTGCGGATCAATTCCATTTGTCGTATCAAGGTTCTAACATTCGTTTCTAAAGCTTTAAGTACGTACAGATAAAATACAGTAAAAAAGCAGGGTCAGAAATGGCCCTGCTTTTTCTTTGGGTGCGACCGGCATGGCTCAAGACACTGGCGACACTATCGACAATTTAATTAAACTATATATTACTTTTTGGAGTCCCGGGCTGCTGGTGATTAAAACTCAGCAGCCGGCATCTGCAGCGCCCGCAACTGGCAGGCTGGTAAAATCTGCTTTCTACCTTGTAATTTGAAAGCTATACTTGCAATATGCAAGATAAATTATTATCCGGAATTTACAGACTGTCATGATTGATGACGTCCCAAAAAGCCATAAAGCGAACAAATTGTCATTGCGAGCGAAGCGCGGAAATCTCACAATTTTTTAAAATTTCATGGGATTGCTTCGTCGTTTCACTCCTTCAATGACAGCAGGGAACTTTTTACGACTTTGTTGTGATTATATTATCTGTCTTTTCTTAAAAGCTTCTCCTGCACCTCCTGCTCCACTACGCCCTCAATCCGCAGCACTTTGTGGCGTGAGGTTTGTCCCCGGATAATGGCAACCTGCCGACGCGCAATCCCCATTTGTTTGGCAATGAATTCACAGCAATGCTTATTTGCCTCGTTATCAACCGGAGGGCTGGTGAGCTTTATGCGGAGTGCGTTGTTGTGGATGCCGGCGATCTCGCAGCGTGAAGAGCGGGGGACGACGGATATGGCTATCTCGACGCCTCTATCTGTTGTGCGAAATATTGCTTCGTTGACGGTCAAATGCTGGTGCCCATTATAAGGATAATGACAAATGTCAAAGCCCAAAGGGCAAAACAATGCCAAAACCCAAATGTCAAATGAATGTCAAAGTTCAAATGATCAACTTTAGACATTTGGGTTTCATTTGTAATTTGAGCTTTGTCATTTGATATTATTATTATGTTCCCCTCCGAGCATGCCAAGGTAGGTTTCAAAAAGTGATCTGAGGGAGGTTTCGAACTGCACCCGCTTCTGCATCATGCCGTTAATCTCCTGCTGCAGGGCCGCACACTGCTGCCGCACCTCGGCAATGACCTTTTCTGCATCGAGCCGGGCACCGGAGATAATCAGCGACGCTTCGTTCCGGGCATTTTCCTGCATAGCGCCGCCTATTTGCTTCGCCGCGGCAAGCGCGTCATATAAGGTCTTTTCATTCTCCCGGTATTCGGCAAGCTCCTGCTGCAGGGCACGCGCAGCCTCTATTAAATGCGTGTTTTCTTCCAGTGCCTGATTGAGCTCTTTTGCAAGTTCTTCCAGAAAATTATCAACCTGATTGATATCATAGCCTCTGAAACGGACAGAAAATTCTTTTTGTATGATATCAGTGGGTGATACTTTCAGGGCCTGTATTGGCGAATCTTCATCATCAAACAGTATCTTTTCGTCAACCATGGTTATCGCAGCCTTATGGCAATTTCCTGGAGGGTCCCAACCAGAAAACTGTCGAGAAAGATTATTATAATAAATACAATAATCGGCGTAATATCGATTGCCCCCATCCTTCCGAACGGCAGCAAGCGCCGTACGCGATACAGTACCGGCTCGGTG
>Ga0209668_10000519_pt1 | contig 15806 bp, 22 predicted proteins | sample FrelakmetPLP11PL_FD_187150 | JGI IMG/M metagenome (GOLD analysis project Ga0209668, IMG submission 187150) | Freshwater lake sediment microbial communities from the University of Notre Dame, USA, for methane emissions studies - PLP11 PL (SPAdes)... | ecosystem: Environmental > Aquatic >... | reverse complement strand
GGCTGTTCGAGGCGCCAACGTGCCGGTGTAATTCTGGCGTTCGAGAAAAAAGCCCGTGCGGCCCCACAGGTCCGTTGGCACCGCCACCGCCGGAGGCAGGAGACGCGCGACCAGTTCGACGACCGCCACGACCACCCCGGCCACCGCGCCCGCCACTGGATTGATTGCCGCAACCAGCGCGACGATGCTTCCAACCAACGCCTCTTCCGAGGGTCCGAGCGGGAAATCTCCCGACAGTCTCGCAACGTCCAGCGCCGCCGACGCGTTGACGATCGTATCCGGCAGGCCCGTCCCGTTGAGGGACTTCGAAAGCTGCACATTACGCAGCGTGCAGACGGCCGCCGTGCGCGCCAGCGTGCCGTTGATTTTGAGGCTCAGCAGCGTTCGAGCGATCCCCGCCCAGAACTCCCACGCGAATTTCAGCGGCAGCAGCGCCGACACTTCCGCCGTCCGAACGGCCGAAATGTCAGAAGGCGTCCACCAGCCGAACACCCAGCCATCCCACGCCTGCCAGCCTTGAACCTGATCCGACCACCCGCGCCGACCATCCGAGCCCGCCAGCGGAGACGGGACGTCGGTTCGCATCACGACATTTCCCGACGCGTCGAAATCGGCGCGGCAGTAGGCTTGAATTGCCAGCTCAGTGAACGCGGCAACCTCCGGCACACCGCCCGCCCGGAGCGCCGCTCCGGCGGCATTCGGCCAGATCGCAGAGCCCGTCGGAATCAGGTAAATTCGCAGATCATCTAGCCCCGGATCCGCTTTGATTCGAGCCGTTTGATACGTGCCGAGCGCAATGGGCAGAACGTCCAGCGCCAGCGCCAGCGCCCGCACCGTTTCGGCGATTTGGCGCACGCGTTCGGTCTGCGCTTGCGCCCGTTCCGACCACCACACGCCCCGGTCCGCGCTTTGATCAATCGTGCCGCCGAACAGGCCCCGCTCCTGCGACCATGTGCGCCCGAAACGGTTCGCGTATTCCAGTTCCCCCGACGACATGAGCGACGCCGTGTCGGCCCGCTCCATTAGGGATTTCAACGCCTGAAACTGCTTCGAGGCCGCTTCGAGATCTACCCATTTTGCCCAGTGCGAAGCCCCGACCGCACCCGCCTTGACCGCCCACGCCATATCAGAGCACTCCCGGAGCTTCACGCCCCACACCCAACCGACGCGCCGCCCGGTGCGGCTCCTCCCCCAGCACGGCCCCGCGCACCGTCGGTTCGCCGTACACCCAGCCCGCCGCCCGCCCCCGCCGCGCCGGGAGGAAGACCTCGGCCGTGACGTGGTCCTGACTCGCTCCGGCCTGCACGAGCCACACGACGCGCCCCGCGAGGCCCGCCGCAGCCCACAACGCCACCAGCAGCACGGACAGGTCTTCACAGTCGCCCCCGATCACGAGGGCATGGCAAGGGTCCGCCAGGTCATCCGCCTCCCCCGGCCGATCCGGCCGATACGGGAGCGCCTGCACGAGCTCGAGGCAGGCGCGCGCGGTGTCCTCGAGGGTGCGACGGCGGCAGAACCGCGCCGCGCGTACCACCTCCGGCGCATCAATCGCGGCCTGCGCCACGCGGGAGAAAACCTCTATCCGTTCAGCCGGAGAGCCCCACACCCGCCGGATGGTCGTATCGCACGCCGCAGCCACGCCCGCAACGCTACACGATCGCGCGAAGGCCTGCTAGCGTCGCGCCTCATGGCGAAATCCGACGACTGGCAATGGCAGATCCCGCTTGGCATCGTCGGATTTCTGTTCGTCCGAGCATGGTCCGATGCATCGATCACCCGGTCACTCCGAGGAACTATTTTCGACCCGGGCGACGCCGACCCCGGCACCGTGCCAGCCGACCTTGCAACCGACTACAACGCCCGCTGGCGTGCGATGGTGGTACGCCCCGAGCGCCTCGCAGCAGCTGACGAAGCCGCCCGCCGCATGGCCTCGAGGGAGGCCCGGTATCGCGCCATCACCGACCCGATGGGGGTTCCATGGTACTGGCTTGCGGCCGTTCACGAGCTCGAGCACTCCGGCAGGTTCACCACCTCGATGGTGGTTCGGGACGCCATCGACACGCCACCGGGTCAGCCGGTACGCGATCCGACCATCACCGACGCCCAGTGGGATAACACGGCGCGCGATCTCCTCCGCGGTCGCGGGCTCCCCAGCTGGCGCGATTGGAGCGTCGCAGGGTTGCTGTACCAGTGGGAGCGATACAACGGTTTTGGATACCGCACCCATGACGTTCCAACCCCGTATTTGTGGAGCTACTCCAACCAGTACACGACCGGGAAATTCATCCGCGCGAACGTGTTTAGCCCGACGACCGTTAGCGCCCAGCCGGGAGCCGCCGTGCTCCTGCGGCGCTTGATCGATTTGGGAGCCGTGACGCTCTAAGCGCCCTCGAGCCGCTCGAGCACCGCGCGCGCCCACCGCTCCCCCGGGTCGCCGCCCCACCCGTTCCATGCTTGCCACCCGCGACCGTGCGAGCTCCACGAGCTCCCGCCCTTGTCGGTCCGGTGCCGGTCAAAGAACGACACCATCCGCCGGAGCACCCGCACCGAAATCTCCCGCCGCGCCGCCAGGTCATGCGCGCGCCGCAACCCTACCGCGCCCATGCCGCGCCTCGAGGGAGGCGACGCGGCACGCACACACAGCGCCCACGCCGCCGCATCCGCCACCGCCTGCGGAGGGACATAGCCCGTCACCGGAGCGCCTCCCGCAGCGCCTCGAGCTCTTCGCCGCGCGCGGCCTCCGCGGCCCGTTCGGCGCGCGCCACGCGCTCGAGCAGCACCGGCAGCGCCGCCGCAATGCATCGACGCGCTACCGCCGACACACTCACCCGTGGCCCCAGCTTCGAGAGCCGCGCCGCAGTGGTAGCCAGGTCGCCGCAGAGCGTCTCAGTCAGGATGACTTGCGCCGTCCATTTGGAGAGGCTCACAGCAGGCCCGCCATCGTCGCGATCGGCTCCACCAGCGCCCAGAGATCCGGCCGCAGGCCCCCGGCCCGGTGCAGGCGTACCGCCTGCACAATGACCGCCTGCGGCACCGCGCCCTGATGCAGCATGGCCGCAAGCTCCTCCGCGGACGGGAGCCGGATTTCATCCGCCGTCGCCCCGCTCGAGCCGCTCGAGGAGCTCGACGACCCCGGCACCACCGGCAGCACGCCCGCCCCGCCGAAACGATCCACCGCGACCTGGAGAGCCCGGGTGAACAGGTCGTCTTTCCCATCCGCCGCAAGGGTCTTTCGCAGCAGGCTATCCCGCGTCCGCTGGCCTTCGTCGCGCGACTCCTCGAGCCGCCGCTCGAGCTCCGCGCAACGGCCCCGCACGGCCTGCAATTCCGATTGGAGGAACGCCACGAGCTCCCCGCCGCTGGTAGGTGCCGCCGACCGCGTCTCCATCAACTTGACAAACGCTTGAAAATCATTGGCGCGGCTCCGTTCGGCCTGCGCTGCGATATCTTTGTAGATGTCAACGAGATCTTTCTGAATCTGCGGAGCCCCTGCGGCCGCAGCCGGGGCCGCCGCTTCCGTTGGGGCCATCGGGGCGACCAGATGCAATTCGCCCGACTCGTCGGGGCAATCGACGATGAGAACCGCCGTGGCGAGTATGCCCCGCTCATCGACCCCGCGCAGATCGTAGCGACCTGGCCCATAGATCGAACCGACCACGCCCAAATCGATCAGCCGTTCGGGTGAGATCGGCTGCAATGGCGTCCGGATGGCTTCGCCCTTCATCGCCCCCGGCCGGTAGCGCAACCGGGTCACGGTCACGACCGACACAGGGGCCGTCCCGAAAATCGGGTGTCCGAGGCTCACAGGCGCAGCCGTGCCCGTCGAAGGTCCGTTATTGCCCGTCAAAGGTCCGTCGTCGGCCCGTTGACGTGTCCGAGGTTGAGTGACTGCCATGGGGCCGACGCTAACGCCTCGAGGAGCTCGACGCTTGCCGGTTCCGCTCCGATTCCGACTCTCTCAACCCGACCGACGCGCGCCCGCAGGCGCGTCGGAGGTCAGGGTCTATGGCCCCTTCCGGGCCCCAGCGTGATACCTGCTTTGACGCCTGCTCGCCCGCGCAGTGTGCCCTATTCCGCCCGATGACCGAGGCTGTTAGCGCCGCTCCCCTCGAGCCCGCCGCGCCTCGAGCGCGAACCAGACCGCGCCGAGCACCCACGGCCCCGCGCAGACCACCCACGCGAGGCCCCAGGCCACCACTCAGCCAGGAACCCTTCGCAGCTTCCCAACCGGATGCCAGCTGGCATCGCCGCCCCGCCAGATGACCTGACAGAGCGTGCCGCCCGACTTCTTCGAGCCGTGCGAGAACGCCACCACCAACCCGCCCCGATAGATCGCCCCCGGCCGCTCCGGCAGTTCGACCACATCGCCCACCTTGAACCCCAACCTCGACGATGGAACCATGACGCACCTCCAGAGTTTTGACGCGACCGCTTACTAGCTCCCGGAAAGCATCAATCCCGTGAGTTAGTCTAAGACCATGCCGGTACGATTCAGCCGAATCTGATACTGCCAGACTCGCAGTTGTGATAGGCGGCGAGCACGACGCCGCTAGACCGCCCCCGGCTTCGACAGGGATTGGAGCGTTTCGGCGTACACCACCCGTTCGAGCTTCGCGCCGTCCAGCAACCGCACCCGCACCTTGTCGCAATGGTGCGGAACCCGCGCCTCGACCACGCGCGCCCGTCGCACGTTCGAGCCCGACCACACCGCCACCAGCTCGCCCACCTCGAACGTCTCGCCCTTGCCCATCGTCCACCCCTTCGAGGCGCCCAAGCGCGCCCACGAGCACCACCACCACCACGAGCCCGAGCGCCCCGAGCGCCCCGAGCATCACCCGCAGGAGGCCCCCGACGCCGTGCAGACCGTGCCCCACCGGAGAGGCTCGCAGCGATCCCGCCACCACGCCAGCACCGGACCCAGCACCGCCAGCTCGCGCGCCCACGGCGGCAGCGTCGCCCGGGTCGACCGATGCGCCCTCGCAGGCGCCGTCAGCTCCCATGGAGACCACATCCCCACCTGGCCCCGGCGATCGATCGCCAGCACCGCCCCCGGCGCCGCTCGCACCACCACCACCAACGGACGCCCCACCCCCACCCGAACCCGTTGACCCACTCGCATCGCTCGACCCTTCCACCCGCCTCCGCGCCGCCGCAAACTCCGCGCACCGAGCTTTCAGCCGCGCTTGCGCCGCTTCCATGATGGCCGCCTCTTCCGTGGCCTTCGCCGCTTGCGCCGCCCGGTGACGTTCGAGCCAGGTAGGTTCCTCCCCCTCGACCACCGGGAAAGGCGCCGGAACCGCGACCGACGCCGCCTCGACGCGCGCCCGGTGCGCCGCGAGCTGCGCGGCCTGCGCCGCCTGCGCCTCGCGTTGCTCCTGCGCCGCCGCCGCCGACGCCAGCCGCACCAGCTCAGCGTGCCGTTGCTTCGCGCTCGACGGCTTCGAGGCCTTCGAGCTGCCCGAGGCCTTCGAGCTGCCCGAGGCCTTCGAGCTGCCCGAGCTGCCCGAGGCCTTCGAGCTGCCCGAGAGCTGCAGCCGGTAACGGGTCGTCTCGCGGCGCGCCCGTTGCGCCGCCGTCAACGTGTCCCGCTCGACCACGCCCAGCCGTTCGAGATCCCGCAGCGCCCTTTGTACGGTCGACACGCTCGCACCGTCCGCGAGCTGCGCGAGCCTCCGTTGCGACGGCCACACCGGCCCACCCGTGGCCGGGTCATAGTGCGACCACAGCGCCCCGAGCACCGCCGCACGCGCGGTCGCGCTCGACCGCAGCCCCTCGACGCGCGGCATGGACCGCAGCGCCGTTTGTGCCGCCCGCAATGCCGCCGCCGGATGCATGGTGCCCGTCATTTCCCCGACCCCCTCCAACCCCACGAGAGCCGCAGCTCCTCGACCTCGAAATCTGAAAACGTCCCGCAGTTCGCGAGGCACACGAACGACCACCAGACCGGTTCACGCATCGGTCGGCGATCGCACGCCCGCACCCACGCCAGATCCCACACCCCCCAGACCTCCGGCTCAATCGCCCAGAGCACCCCCGACGCCAGCAGGCTTCCGAGCGCATCGGCGGCCGCCGCCGACGACTCGACCACCGGCCCGCCGGACAGCTCGACCAACGCCGCCAAGGGATCACCCGCCGAGAGCAGCGACCAGGCCGATGCCGCGCGCCCATCGGTCAGAATCACCCCGGCCCGTTCGAGGACCGGCGCCAGCGCACACAGCACCCGCCGGAGCCGCTCGACCCGCGCCCGGCCCTCGACCCGCGCCCGGCGCTTGCGCCGTTCGAGCGCCCGTGTATCGTCGCCGGACGGCAGCGCAGCACGCGACCCTCCCCCCCTCGCCGCGCGCCCCGTAGAGACGTCAGCCCCCCCCGGGACTGGCGTTTCGCTATGCGCCGCCTCGCGCCTCACGCGCGCACCCCAGATGCGCGCCGCCGAACCTTGACCCCACCGCAAACGTCAGTAATGTGACACATGGTAGGCGCCTCCAATCGCGCCAGACCTACGCGGCGCCCTCCCCTGCAAGGGAGAGGCGCCGTATCTATTTCGGACGGTACCGGCGCCGCTCCGAGCCGTCAACCAGCTCAGCGCGTACCGGCACCCCGTCCACCGTTGCCGACGTTTCGACGATCGCACGACGCGTGCGAGCTCGAGCCCCGGACGCGAATACCGCTTGTTTTGTAGATGTTTTCGGAGTCCCGGCCTCGAACAGCTCCCCCGCCGACCGCATCGACACGCGCACCAGCTCCGAGTCCGACGCACCCGAGAGCACCGCGCCCACGATGCGACCGAGCCCCACCAGCGCCCCCGCCCGGCGCATTAATAGCCGATCACTTTCAGCCGCCGCACCGGAAAAAAGACCTCTTCGCGGCCGATCAGCACCAACGCCTCTTCCCCGTCGACCCGCTCGACGCGCCCCGTCATGAACGTGTACGGATCACCGGTGAAGTAGCGTGATCGCTGGACCTCGACCACCGCGCCGACCGTAACGAATGCACCCGCCGCGCGACCGCGCGACCGCCGACCCGCGCGACGTTCGCGTCCGGCTTCAACGCCCCGCTCGAACTCTTCCCATGTCCAGCGCCCGCCGCGCCTCTCCGGCGCATCATAGAACGGGGCACCCTCCGGCGCATCGTCCGCCGAGCCTCCCGCCAGGCCAACCGCGAGCCCGACCTGATACGGCTCCAGCTCTTCGACGGCCGCCGCCGACTTGAGCGGAGAGAGCTTCCGACCCGTGCGGCTTTGACGCTGGAGTGCCTGCACAGCCCGTCGCCCGCCCTCCTTCGAGGACTTCGACGCGCGACGCTTCGCGGAGGCCTTCCGCGCGCGCTCCTTCTTCTTCTCGACCTTCCGCAGCGCGGCCGACTCTTCGGCTTGAGTGTGCCAGGTCGCGAGGTACGTTTCGCAGGCCTTCGAGCCCGCTTCGACGATAGCAAACGCCCCGCCGAAATCGTCCGGCCCGAGCACGAGCGGCAGGCCTTCGACCCGGTGACGTGGCCCGCTCAGATGCTTTGAGAGACGCGCGAGGCGCCCACGCAAGCCAGAGGACATTTCATCGGTCTCGTAAGCGTCACGCAGCTCTCGCCCGAGTTCGACCACAGAGACGCTCGACGACGGGCAGCAGGGAGACGAACCGGCCCGGTGCGGAAATGGGATGTCGAGCCCTTCGAGCAGGTCGCGCCCCTCGCGCGCATTGTCCGCCATCAAATCGCGAGGACCGCCGACCATGCGCCCCGAGACCCATTCCACCGGCAAGGCCGCATGAAATGGGCGCGGTGTGCGCGTCGCATTTTTCACCTTCCCGCCATCAATCAGGAACCGCTCCCCCGGGAAAAGACCCCCGTCCGAGCGCCCGAGGAACGCAGGCTTGCACCGCTTCGAGGCTCGCACGCTGGCCCGAGGGACGGCGCAGGCTTCGAGGGTGTAGGCCTGCCGAGGCTGGCCCGGCAACTTCAGTTCGAGCGTGCGCCCGACCGCTTTGGAGCGGCAGGGCACAGGCTGGCCCGGGTCGCGCCCCATCCACTTCGCGCACAGCTCGCCCGCTTGCTTGAGCCCCGCCGCTGACTTCGAGCGCCCCCCCATGGCCGTCAGGGATCGTAAGAGAATTGCAGCGTTCCCGCCGCAGGCCCCGGCCATAGGACCGTTGCGACCGCGTCTCCCGACTGTGCCGCCAGGCCCACGCCGGAGATGATGGAGGCCAACCCCGAGCCATCGGTCTGACTCACGCCGCCCATGGTTTCGACGATGCCGACCCCCAGCGCATGAGACACGAAAAAGGACGAGCCGACGAACCCCGCGCCGTGCGTCACAATCGGCGACGTGGCCCGGATTGCGAACAGAACCACCGCATTGGCGATCGGCTCTCCGGCCGGATTGCGAACGGTCGCGACCAGCTCGACGTCCGTTCCTCCGAGGTGATTGCGCGTGACCGTGACCGCGAGACCCGTCACGATTTCGCCCACCATTAGAGCGCCGCCCTGCGACGGCAGCACCAGCCCGACCGGCTGACCGGCGACCGTCGGAAACTCCGACACCAGCTCGCCGCCGATCGCAGCTCCGGCCGGAGCATAGGTCGCGGGATCTCGATTGATGATGCGAGGCGACGTCATGGGATCACCGCAGAAAAGGCGCTTGAGGCGCTATGGGGGCCGAGGGTCGTGCAGATCACGTTGACCGTGGTTCCGAGTGCGCCCTCAAACACGAGCGCGATGGTATCGACTGGCGCAACGCCGTTGATGGTGCCTTCGACCGGTGACGCCGCAAACGTCAGCGCGCCGATTGTGTTGGACGCCAGCGCCGGAGCCGACGACGCAAACCCAATCGACACCCCACGCCCGACCACCGGACCCGCCGTGTTGGTAATCGTAAGCGTGATCGTGCGCGAGCCCGCGCCCGTGCTCGACGCCTGCCAGATCAGCCCATCGGGCACCAGCCGCGCCAGCGCCGCCGGGTCGACGTAGACCGGAACGGGAGCCAGCGCAGGCCCGACCAGCACCGCAAACCCGGGCACCGCCCCGGCCGGGTCGACCACCAAGTCGCCGCAGTGGTAGCCCGCCGGGACGGGTGTCCCAAGCAACGGATTGCCGTAGATGCTGCGCGTGGTGAGACTCATGGGATGGTCGCATTCACGACGCCAGTGGTGCCACCGTTGCCGTAGATGAGATCCACCGCATCACCGGCAGTGCCGTTGATTTCCAGCGTGACGAGCCCGACCGCCGACGTGATCGCAAATCCGACCCAGCTGGTGACACCAACGCCTACCTGCTCGACCAGCACACCCGCCCCGACGATCACGTCAGCCGTCGCGCCGAGCGTCGGACTGACCTGCAGCGCCAGGTTGACCGGACCCCCCACAATCGGAGCCCCCGCGACGTCCTTTACCAACAGCGCAATTCGCCGATTGCCTACGCCCGTGCTCGTTTGCGTTGGCGTGATCGAGTTCGGCGGGGGCGCGGTGTAGAAAGGCTGCACCGTTCGCCCCGAGTTCGGGCCGGTGACGATGCCCGGGGGGTTCAGCCCAGCCGGGTCGACGACCAAGTCGCCGATGCTGACCACTTCCTGCGTGGCGTCGAATGTCGCGGGGTTCGAGTCAAAAATGCTGCGCGTAACGTGTGACATTGCGTGATCCTTCCCGCCGTTACCGGCGACCCTTTGCCCAGTTGGAAAGCGTGCTTTCCACGCTGTTCAGCCGCTTCTCATGCTCGATGACCTTGGACACGACCGCGTTATTTGCGCGGGCGAGATCCTCAATCGCCGTTTCGACCCGATGGAGCCGCACCGACGGAGCACCCGCGCCGAGCTTGCCAGCCGGATGGCCCTTCCGAGCCGGAGCCATTGCCGACGCACGAACCATCCCGGTTGACCCGGCGCGGCGCTTCTTGGCCCCCTTGCGAGGCTTCGCGACCTTGCGCCCGGTCACTCGGCCGGCAGAGTGTGCGGGCATGACGTGCGCGGAGAGGTGCGCGCGAGAGTGCCCCGGGTGCGCCCGCATACAGGCCGTGATCGCAGCGGACGGAGACGCGGCGCGATAGGTGCCGAGCACGCGCTCCGTTCGCTCGTCTTCGACGACGTACGACCGCACCGCGCCCGCCTTCTTGCCGCCGGTCGCATACCCTCCGGCCTTCTTTCGGCCTGCCGCCATGCGCTTCAGAAATGCGCGCTTCTCTGTTTCGGTCATCTTTCGACGCATCACACTACCTCCGCGCGAACCCGCGCACGCACACCGTGAAGACTTCGAGCCGCAGCCGCTCATTTTCGCATAGCCCACCAGAGCGCCCAACCCGCCCCGAGCAGGAGGAACGGCCCCACCGAGCTCGAGGAGCTCGAGGAGCTCGAGCCGGTCGCGAGAGGATACCGCTCGACACAGACCACCGGACACGTCCCGCCGGGGCATAAAGCCCACTCCCCCGCCCGAGCTTGATACCACCGCCGATCGCTTCGAGACTGGACACAGGAACCGTTGGCGACCTCTCGCCCGAGCGTGGTGGACCACGCGAAGCCAGCTCGCACGACGCGCGGAGGCGACGACGCGGGTTCAGCCTCCGGCCCGAGGCCTTCGCCGTCATCGGCGCCCACGTATCGCCCCGACCACGCATTCCATTCGCCCTCGACGTCCGAGGGAGACAGCGGCGACTGCAGCAGCAGCGGCGCCACCTCCTGCGCGCGCGCCAGGTACGCGTTGAAGCTCTCGCGAGAATCCGGCGGCGGATCCATTGTGCCCGGATTCGCCCACCTGGCCCACGAGACGAACCCCGCGCCCATCACGTCCAGCACGCGCGGTCGCGAGAGAGCAGATTGAAACAGACGGTTCACCCCCTCGCGAAGAGATGCGAAAGAGGCCACCTTCCGGCCGTCCGACAGCTGAAAGAACGGCACGGCGTCCGAGATCGGAGACACCCAGCCCGGGTTGAAATTGTATTCATCCCGCCCGCTGGCGGATTGCCAGTCGCAATATATCGCGACCGACAACGCTACCGCGTTCCAAAGGGACGGCCGCGCCTCCGGCACTTCATCGACAAAGGGAAAGAAGCCCGGCGCCACGTCGCGCGCCGCAACGAACACCCGACGCAGCCACGCCGCACGGTCATTAGAGCCCGTCGCCACGCGCGGAACAATCATGGCAACGTGAGATCTCCAAACGCCGTATAGAGCCCGCTCGAGCCACGATCCAACGTGTACCGCGCCCCGAACTCCACGACGGCCCCCTGTTCGTCAGTCGAGCCGAAAAGCACCCAGTATTTCGCCAGCCAGCCGCTAGCAATGCCGAGCGTCAAGGTGATCGGCTCCGTCAGTGATTTGGGCGTGACGGCGATTTGCCGAGAGAACAGCTTCACCGCTCCATCACCGCGCTCGACGTTGGAACAGAGCAGGGTTAGCCGGAGCTTGCAGGTCGAGCCGCTCGAGATCTGGTAAAGGTCCACCCGACACCGATCGGCCCACCAACCGTCGAGGGCGACACCATCCACCGGAGCTTCATCCGGCCCGAGCGCGAGGACCCGCGCCCGGGGTTGCCCCGGCTGCGAGTAAACCGCGCCCGTGCCGAGCGTATCGGCCGTGACCGGCCGGATGACGCTCCGGGTGATGGCGTTACCCAGGTCGAACATCAGTAGACTCTACCGGCCTTCGCGCGCGCCATGGCGGCGTCCAGCTGGGCCTGATCGTAGCCGCCGGTGGGAATGCCACCCTGCCGCATCAGGGCCGTTGCGAGCGCGTCGTAGTCCACGCCGATGCTGGGCGTGGAGCAGATGGGGTAACCCATCATGACGCAGCGAAGGGCGGCAACGACCTTCAGCGCGTTGCCCGGGGTGGGGTTCGCGGCGTCGCTCTCAACCGAGATCGTGCGATCCTGATTGAGCGCGATTTGAAGCTCGAAGCCCGAGCCCTGACCGCCGCTCACATCGGGCACCGCAAGGAAGGTGAAGGACGAGCCCACGCCGCCGAAACCGATCGGCTGGGCCGCCACGCCGGACATCTGCGCCCACATATCGGCCGCGAGGAGGTCGAAATCGCACGCGGACTGTCGGCCGTTCTTGAGCACCGGGTTGATGACCGACGAGAGGGCCGAAAGAATGGCCTTGTCGTACGGGCTGACGGGGCTCCGGAGGAACGCCGACGCCTTCCGCACGTTGCCCGCCGACGCGATCGAGGGCTCCCCGGCCGGGACGGTCCAGCAGTTCTCCCACTGAAACCAAATGCCGGTCGCGACGAACGCCTGCTGCGCCCGAGCCGCACCGCCGCCGTTGCTGCCCTGCTGGGCGTTGGTGTCCGAGCGCGCCAGCACGCCACCCGCGCCGCCGCCGGTCGGGGCCGCGTCGTCCTGCGGACCCGTCGTGAAGAGGAGCGCGGAGGTCGCGGGAAAGACGATGTCAGCCCCCGGCGCGGCCATCGTGCCCGAGAAGAACGCCGTAGCGACGCGGAACGGCGCGAGGCGTTCGCGCGTGTCCGACATCGTCGGATCGCAGATCCCCGACGGTGCCACCACAAGCTTCTTCTTCTGCATCGGCGTCCCGTACGGGAAGCTTTCTTCGATGCTGATCCCCTGCGTCATGTAGTCGGTACCCTGAGCCATGATTCTTCGTCCTTTGCTGGTGTGGTGAGTGAGTTAGCGGGAGGTCATCGCGACGCGTTCGCGCGCGACCATCGGCCCGGTGTACGTCGTCGACATGGGCAGCTGGAAGACGGCCCCGGCGCTGCCGTTGTAGCTGGGCACGGTGCCTGCGGCGGGCGCGGGCAGCTGGGCGTCCGACGCGCGGAACACGTTGGAAATCTGCCGGGTCACATCGTAGACCGTGAAAATCCGGTCCATGCCCGAGACGGTGAACCCCGCCGCCAGGCCGAACGCGACCGACTTGGAGCGCGACCAGAGGAGCTTCCCGACCACGAGCCCGCCCGCGATCGTCACCAGACCGCGGTAAAGCTGGATCATCTTCCGTTCGTCGGCCGTGCGCGGAGTCTCTCCAGCCGCCTGCACAAACAGCCGATCACCGAGCGCGTCACCCGCGAATTTCGCGACGGTGGCCGTTGCGCCCGTAATCAGAACGTACTGGACGGCCTTCCCGGTGGACTGGCCCATAATCATCATCTTCGCCATTGTTTCTAGCTCCTCGACTGCTTGAACAGCGTGACCGCTGCCCAGATTGCCACGACCGCCGCAACGGCCTTTCCGATGCCGCTAACGGCTTCCGCCGCCGCTTGTCCGATGCCGGATTCTCGCGCCTGCGATGCCGCCGTCCGGATGGCATCCGCGGCCGCAATCTCGACCGGCGTGGGCGCGGCAATCGGTTGCCCGGTCTGTTGCGCCACCCGGAGCCGCTCCGCATGGTCCCGGCCGGCGGCAAGGATGCTGGATTGCGTGATCCGTTCGGCCTGCGAGGCTCGCGACTGGCTTTCGGCGTACCACGCCACGCACGCGCCCACGATCGCCACGACCGCCAGGCCGACGCCGATCGGAATCCAAGGGACGCCCGCCGACCGCGCCGAGCTCTGCCCCATCGACCGACCGACCCACGCGAGCGCCAGAATTTGGTCCGCTCGAGGATCATGGCCGGTCAGGCCACGGAGCCGAATCGTCTCCGTCGTCGCAGCCCCGACCACATCGACCGTCGAGCCATCCGCCAGCACCTCCGAGGGAATGAACCAGCTGGCCCCGTTGTCACGCATCAATGCGTTTCCCGCGCACAGGCGATCGGAGCAGGCCACGAGCTCGATCAGAAATGCGTTGCACACATCCGGGTTGGGCTGCGCGGCTTCGATGTATTGCGCCGACAGGTCTGGCGACCAGTTCGCCGTCCGCGCATCCGCCGGGAGTGTCACCGCCTGCCCCCGAGGAGCAGCAGCGCCGCGAGCCCGACGCCCACCAGCAGAAGGCCCCCGCTCGAGGAGCTCGAGGAGCCGGAGCCGTCGCCCGGGTCGCCCGTGACGTCGATGGTAGGGCCGCGCGCGGTGAAGGGGTTCACCCGCAAATCACGATCGTTGAACGCTTCGTACGACACCACAGGCCCCCGCGTGTCCGGGAACACGTCGGCGACCATGTCGGGCATCTTCCAACGGGTCGGGAACACGAGCGCGCTACGTCGCACGTCCGGGAAATACGTGAGCCAGAGCAGAATTCCCATCCACGCCAGCGGCAGCGGAGCCGAGCCCGTATCCGGGATGGTAGGCAGCGGGGGAATCACGGCCCGTTGTTCTGCCGGAAATCCCTGATTGAACTCCTCCGCGCGCACCGCGGCCCGCTCGAGGAGCCCGAGCGAGTAGATCCGTTCGCCCGTGTCAATGTTCAGCTGTTCGCGGATGTCTCGCAGGATTTGCGCGGCGCTGGCCGTCACCAGATCACTGACCCGCGGACCCGTGCGGCCGACGTTATCGACTTCGAAATATGCAGCGTTGGGAGCCGTGCCGGTGATGCTGAAATCCGACACCGCAGGCAGGGAGGTAGGAGGCGGACTGCCCGCCGACAGCTGCGCCGATCCTGCGGGGCGCTGCGCGACGCGCGGAGACGGCGGCAGCACGACGCCTCGAGGCTCCTCGAGCGGCGGAACCAGCGTCAGGACACGATTCTGAAAGGTCTTCACTTCATTACCGACCAGAGCAGGCCAATCAACCCAATCCCGATGACGGGAGCCGCGCCGCCGCCGCCGCCGCCGCCGCCGCCGCCGTCCGCGTTACCGCGGGCGTTCTGGAGAGCAAGCCGGTATTCCCGTTCCGCCTGCCGGTCTTCATTCCGCAGCCGGAGGAGGGTGATATCTCTTCCGGCGTTGATGTTCGCTACCCGCACGCCATACTCGCGCTCGAGATAGGCGTTGAAGGCCCCGAGCGTGCTCGTGATGGATTGCGCGATGATGCGGTCCCGCCGCGCACGGCTCGCCGCATCGTCTCCCGGCTCCAGATTGTTGGCCGTCGTTTCGGCCACCTGGCGTCGGTTCGCGGTGAAGTCCGCTTCATCCTCGGCGGTTACGTCGTCCGCGGTGCCAATTTCGGTCGGGTCATCGACTTCGCGCCGCTGGATTTCCTGCCGCACAAGCCGCAACTCGGCGCGGTATTCTTCAATCACCGCCGCGGGCGTAGATGACGCGAAATCCATCTCTGCCAAATCGGCTTCGCGTTGTGCGAGGTCGAACTCCCCCAACGCCACCAGATCCGGGAGGGTCGATCGGCGGAACCGAGCCGAGTACGGCGTCACCGCGGAAACGGCCCCGGCCGGCCGACTGCCGAACGCCGCCGCCGCCCATGCGTCGGCCTGCGCCACCATCGACGCGCCCGAGCTCCTCGAGCCCCTCGAGGAGCTCGAGGCCCTCGAGGCGACCGCCCCGGCGTTGACCCCGTACTGACTCAGCGGCAGCTTGATCCCGGCCGTGTATTGATTGAGCCCGCAGGCCCCCGACGCACACCCGGAGGGTTCCGCCGCCGCGCCGCCGCCGCAGCCGCAGCCACCCTCCGCGGGAGCGGCCTGATGCGCCGCGCACGCGTCGCAGCACGCACCCCCGGGCACCGCTCCGGCCGACGTCTGCACGTCTCCAACTACGGGAGCCCACGCCCACCATCCCGACTGCTGGTAGCCCCCCAACGGGTTCGGTGACCAGGTCGCCGGTCGTCGCGCCGCACAACATCCCATCCCGCTATCCTCCCAAAAGTTTCAGGGCGAGCGCAAGCCCCCCCAGCGCGAGCAGGCCCCCGCCGCCGGTTCCGCCCGTTGGCGGTGGCGGTTGCTCTTCTTCTGTCGTCGGTTCGCCCAGTACGCCCACCGTCCAAGGGTTCGGGGTAGGCACGAGCGCAGGCCCGACCGGCGGGGGGATAGGTTGCGTCGGGGCTGTTC
>Ga0209668_10000518_pt1 | contig 15822 bp, 19 predicted proteins | sample FrelakmetPLP11PL_FD_187150 | JGI IMG/M metagenome (GOLD analysis project Ga0209668, IMG submission 187150) | Freshwater lake sediment microbial communities from the University of Notre Dame, USA, for methane emissions studies - PLP11 PL (SPAdes)... | ecosystem: Environmental > Aquatic >... | reverse complement strand
CGCGACCTCCAGATGTCTCAGATGACGGCGCCAATGAATTTGCTCGAAAACCCTATGAGTCTGGCGCCCTAACCAGCTAGGCCACCGCAGCGCACAAAAGTGCATAACAAAAAGGATTTTTGCGCTATTAAAGGTTCTGATACAGACGACGAATCAGGGTATATCACCATCCGTATCATTATTGACACAACCAAAAAATTAAGAACGGATAAGATTTCCGGGGGTTATCCGGCACTTTTCTTATGGTGCAGGTATACGTTGACTGCTGCGGAGATCGCAGCAACTTCTTTGCCCTGCCGTAGGGAAGCCCCAAGGGTCTGAATACGGGTCTCTTCCTCGCGGACATACCGGTTCAGGGTCTTTGCGATGTGCTCTTCGAGCAGGAACCCGGTATGGGTGTTTCCTTCGACAAACTGCTTGTTATGCATAATTGCATGGTGAAGGGGGAGCGTCGTTTTCACTCCGATGATTACATATTCGTAAATCGCTCTCCTCATCCGTTCGATCGTTTCCATCCTGTTGTAACCGTAGGTGCAGAGCTTCGATATCATCGAATCATAGTTCGTCGGGATCGCATAACCGACGTGAATCCCCGAATCCAGGCGTACACCGGGGCCTCCCGGGGACCTGTACCGTACAATTTTTCCGGGATCAGCTGCAAAATTGTTCAACGGGTCTTCTGCATTGATACGACACTCGATGGCATGGCCCCTGATTGAAACACCTTCCTGCCCGAAGGGGATAGGTTCACCGGCAGCGATTGCCAGCTGCTGTTTGACAATATCGATACCGGTTACCAGCTCCGTGATGGTATGCTCAACCTGAAGCCTGGTGTTCATCTCCATGAAATAGTAGTTCCCGTTGCTGTACAGGAACTCCACGGTACCCGCATTGGTATAACCTGATGCCTTTGCAACCGCTATGGCAGAGGCCGACATCCGTTCCCTGAGCTCCTCGGTCATGATCGGGCAGGGTGACTCCTCCACCAGTTTCTGGTGACGACGCTGGATGGAGCATTCCCTTTCAAAGAGGTGAACCGTGTGGCCGTGTTCATCGGCAAGGATCTGGAATTCGATATGGCGGGGTTTCACCAGGTATTTCTCGATAAAGACAGTTGAGTCTCCGAAGGCGGACCCTGCAATCCTCATCCCTGCATTGATAGCATCTTCAAGGCCACTCTCGTCCTCGACAATCTGCATACCAATACCCCCGCCTCCTGCACTTGCCTTCACAAGGACAGGGTACCCGATTTCCTCCGAAATTTTCCGGGCATCATCAACATTCCCTACTCCGCCCTCTGTCCCTGGCACTACCGGTACACCGACGTCCCTCATCGTTTTCTTTGAGCCGATCTTCGAACCCATCGTCTCGATCGTCTGCCACGACGGCCCGATGAAGGTCACACCCTCTTCCTGGCAACGGTGGGCAAACCGGTAATTTTCAGCGAGGAAACCATATCCCGGGTGCACCGCTTCAGCACCTGATTTTTTTGCTACCTCAAGTATCCGGTCAATATTCAAATAGCTCTTGGAGGGCGGGGCTTCCCCGACATGGAATGCCTCATCCGCATATTTTACATGTAAAGCATTTTTATCGGCATCCGAATAGATTGCGACTGTTTCCACTCCCAGTTCACGGCAGGCCCTCATCACCCGGATCGCAATCTCGCCCCGGTTTGCGACCAGTATCTTCTCAAAAAATTTCATTCCACCACCAGGAGGACGTCCCCGCTCTGGACGACGTCTCCGGCATCAACGTAGATCTCAGTAACGTGTCCATCAACCGGGCTGTGGATCGGGTTTTCCATTTTCATTGCCTCGAGAACGAGGAGAAGGTCTCCCTTTTTCACTTCCGCACCCTGGCTGACCGCTACTTCAAGGACCATCCCCTGCATGTTGCTCTTGACACCGCCCCTGATATCCCCGCGGGGGATCTTTGGTGCAGCGGACCCCGTAACTTCCACCGTACTCCCCCCTACAGATACAATCCGCACGGAGAAGATTTCCCCGTCGACTTCCACTTCCATGGAACTTGGCATTTCGGGAATCCCGGTGACCGGCGGTTTTTTCGAGGGAATTACCTCGGCAATCCGCTCTCCCTTTAAAAATGACGGGGCGATTGACGGGTACAGGATATAGGTGAGCACGTCTTCTTCCTTTTTCACAAGACCCGCTTTAATCGCTTCTTCTTTCATTTTCGCATAGCAGGGGGGGAGAAGATCTGCAGGCCGGACCGTGATGACCTTTTCGTCCCCGATAATCTCTCTCCGTATCTCGTCACTAATCGGGGCTGGTGAACGCCCATACAGGCCGCGTACGTAATCTTTCACCTCGTTTGTCACGTTCAGGTACCGGCCGCCCATCAGTACATTCATGACGGCCTGTGTCCCAACGATCTGCGATGTTGGCGTGACGAGCGGTGGATACCCCAGGTCCTCTCTCACTTTCGGTATCTCCGAGAAGACATCATCCATCCTGTCAAGGGCGTTTTGTTCCTGTAACTGCGAAACAAGGTTCGAGATCATGCCCCCGGGCAACTGGTAGATCAGGACGTCACTGTCTACCCGTTCTGATATCGGGTTGATAAGTCCCTCGTAGTGCCCCCTTATCTTTAAGCAGGCATTTCTCAATTCGCGGAGGGCAATAAGGTCTATTCCCGTATCCCTCCGGGTTCCATTCAGCGATGCCACAATGCTTTCAGTCGGGGGCTGTGAAGTCCCGAGCGAAAACGGGGACATTGCCGTGTCCAGGATATCCACCCCGGCATCGATCGCTGCCTGGTAACTCATGGATGCAATCCCACTCGTTGAGTGGCTGTGGAGGCAGATCCTGATGTCGATCTCATCTTTTATGCCGGTGATCAGCTCGCGGGCAGACTTGGGCATAATGAGCCCGGCCATGTCTTTGATACAGATCGAATCACATTCTTTTGCATAGAGCTCCTTTGACATCTCTATAAATGTCTTCGTGGTGTGGACAGGGCTTGTTGTATAGCTGATAGCCCCCTGAAGGTGCGCCCCGACGTCCTTTACCTTCGTAATGGACCGCTCCATATTCCTGATATCGTTGAGTGCGTCAAATACCCGAAAGACATCCACACCGCTTTTCCAGGAGAGTTCTACAAATTTATCAACCACATCATCAGGGTAATGGCGGTACCCGACGAGGTTCTGGCCGCGCAGCAACATCTGGATCGGGGTCCGTTTCAGCTCAGCCTTTAAAAGGCGAAGCCGTTCCCACGGGTCTTCCGCCAGGAACCGGATTGCGGTATCAAACGTTGCGCCACCCCATGCTTCCACTGAAAAAAAGCCAATATTTTCGATCTCCTTTGCTAAGGAGAGCATATCATCAGTCCGCATCCTGGTCGCAATAAGAGACTGGTGAGCGTCTCTAAGCGTGGTATCTGTAATTAGTAATTTTTGTGGACCGGCAACACTCATTCTGCACCTCAATAGAATGCGGGAACTTGTCGCAAATTAGGAAGCTAAAGCCTCACAAAAATTCAATGTAGAAGTATAAAAATATCACGAACCGGAAAGATTGCAATGAATAAAATACAGATCGCAACGATCCCACTGAAATAATCCATGATCCCGGGTTGGAACTCCGGGCAGAGGGTCCCTCCGTTCCGGTATCCCCGCACGGTGAGGAGGTCTGCCTGATCGTATGCACGCCGGATCTGGTTCAGCACGAACATCCCGATTACCGGTACCAGGGTGGAAAAACCCAGTTGTACTCCCTTCTGGCGAAGTGCGATCCGTATTTTCGAACTATCTTCTTCAAGGTCATTAAGGGCCTCCATGCTCATTTCAGCAATTAAACCCGGATCAAAGCCACGCTTCCCAAAAAGCCATACTGACACCCTGAAGAATTCTCCGGGGACATACGCGGTATAGGCGTAGAGTGCGAGTAGCAGAATAACCGTCATACGCACGAAATAGGACAGTCCATGCCCGGTAGTGAACCCGGTAATTACCGAGACCACTACGATCATGAAGAAAAAAAGGATGGCTGCGGGTCTTTTGATACACTGGAACCTCCCGGGCAGGCAAATCCAGTACAGGAAGGCAAGCGCGGCTCCGGCAAGACTGATAAACGCCGCAACCGAGAGCGCGATGATAACGAATATCCTTATTCTCGGGTCCTTCATGCGGCCTCCATTACAGCTTCGGGGGAGATATTTCCAGGCACCAGTCCCCGTTCAATGAGGTCCCTGATATGACGCGGTGCAAGGCCCCATCTGAGGATAGCTTCCGGTACACGTCCACATGAAACAAGGGTACCTCCCTTCATCTCCCAGATAAAATCCACCGGGGGGAGCCAGGTCTGTTCATGCGTACAGATAATTACCGTCCCGTGATCCTGTTCTGAGATCTTCCTGCATATTACCCTTTTTTCCCGGCAGTCAAGGGCACTGAACGGTTCATCAAGTATGAGGAGGTCCGCATCTCCCGAAAGTACACACCCGAGGTGGAGACGTTTCAGCTCTCCGCGTGATAGAACCGTTACATCATCATCCCCGCGGCCTGAAAGCCGTGATGAGGCGAGGACTGTCCCTGGATCGAGGCCCCACGAGCGGATCTCATCATTTACGGTGATCCCGGTTGTGTGGTACTCAGGAAATTGCATAGAAAGGAGGGAGTTCATGATTCCCGTACGGGTAACAGAACCTTCCCCGGGTAGTACCATGCCTGACGCAATGAATGCCAGTGTCGATTTCCCGCTCCCCACTATCCCGCTGACGAGGTGGACCCCTTCTTCGAATATACCGTTCGCTGTGAGTCGGAACTGGCCCCGGGTATAGCTGACGCTCTCAAGGATGAGAGCCACAGGAAAGCCTCCATGAGAGCGGGTACAGGCAGTCACCAGACAGTTCGGCAAAAACTTCATGGGGTGTGCCGCAACGGGTCACAGAACCCCCTTCGAGGAGGATTACCTGGTCGGCACCTGTTGCAGTTTCCATGTCCTGCGTGCACCAAACGAGATACGACGCATTCGAGTCCCTGATCAGCCGGGTAAGGGTGCGGGTACTCTCCTGGTCAAGGTGCGAGTCAGACTCATCCAGCACCAGTACGAGGGGTCTCGTCACCATCGCAGTTGCGAGGGATACCAGGACTTTTTCCCCACCCGAAAGGTCACGTGTCCGCCGGCCAAGGAGGTGGCTGATACCAGAGTCATGTGCAATGGAATTCACCCTTTCCTGTACCTCCGGGCAATGGTCCTGCCTGAAACGGAGCGGGGATGCGATCTCATCCGAAACCGTCCCAAAAAGCAGGTTCCGGTCCGGGTATTCGTTCAGCCACCCGGTATTGACCGATGCCGGGCTTTTCCCATCAATTGCAACCGAACCACTTTGAGGAGAGATTATTCCGGCAATGATCTGTAACAGCGTTGTTTTCCCACTCCCGTTCGGACCGATGATCACAGTGGAGCCGGAGGAAATCTCGAGGAACGGGATCGTGAGGATACCATGCTTTATCGAGGTGAGTACTATCATGGAGTCTTTTCACCCCCGGGTATTTCATCTTCGTCCCGTATCATTTCGCGTGGCGGAATCCGCTTCCCTATCGCATGTGCTGCATATGCCTTGACCGCATCTCCGGGTAAAAATGGAAGAACACCGACAATAGTCGCCTGGAGCAGTATCATGCCGGTCGAGAAGGCAAGCCAGCCCACACCAATGGCGTAGATAAAGGTCTCTGCTGCGCATATCCCGGCAATATTCCATGCCAGGGACCGTTTTTCATAGGCGAGTCCGGCCAGGAATGCTGCGGGAATAAAGCCGATCAGGTACCCGCCGGTTGGCCCGATAAGCACCCCGATCCCTGATGTCCCGTTATGGAACACCGGGAGGTTCAGGGCCCCGAAGAGGATGAAAAGTGTTGCCGGGATTACCGCGTACCGCTTCATGACCATTGCGGCCAGGAGCACAAACATCGTCTGGAGCGTCAGGGGCACCGGCAGGAACGGTATCGATATCCAGCTCCCGATAGCGATAAGACCAATAAATGCTGCAGTTTCTGCAATAATCAGGGCTCGCTGGCGGTCTCCCTGCATTCGTCAACCTTCTTTTATTTTTAGGTTGACGAAGAAAATAGTGTTATGTGTGTGCGCAATCGCCGGCGATCACTCGCTCGACTCTGCCGTCATCTTTCCTTATGACAAGCGCCCCGAATTCATCGATATCGATCGCCACACCTTCAAATGTGTTCTTCAACGTGCTGATCCTGACGCGCTGGTCGATCGTACAGGACAGGCTTTTCCATTCACGGATTACCGTGTCGTATTCCTGGCTCTCGATAAGGTTGTAACGGCTTTCAAACTCCTTCAGGAGCCGTGCGAGTAGTGATGCCCGGTCAACGTCATGTCCAACCTCCGCACTGATAGAGGTCACACTCCCGGTCACCGCCGAGGTGAGTTCGTGCTGCGAAATGTTTGCATCAACACCGATCCCGAGGATGCAGTAGTGGATATTATCTGCCTCAGCGGATAGTTCGAGTAAAAGGCCCGCGACCTTTTTATCCCCGATATAGATGTCGTTCGGCCACTTAATGAGGGCCCCGAGATCAAATTCCTTCCGGATTGCCCGCGCAACAGCGACGGCGCCAGCCATGGTGACCATGAAAACATGATCGACCGGGATCTGGGGTTTTAAAATGATAGTGATCCAGATCCCACCGGACGGCGATACCCAGACACGTCCCATCCGGCCGACGCCCCCGGTCTGTTCTTCAGCGATGATCACCATGCCGTGAAGCTTTGCAGGGTCTTCCGACCCGCACATCTCCTTTGCAACTGCTATCGTAGACGGAGTACTCTCGAAATACCGCATTTTCTTCCCAAGTACCGCAGTCCTGAGGTTTTTATGGACTTCGTAGGGGAGCAGCCGGTTGCTTTTCTTGGTAAGGCGGTACCCTTCGGTCTGGGATGCAGAAATATCATACCCGATCGCCTGAAGTTCCTTGACATGCTTCCATACAGCAGAGCGTGAGATCGAGAGTTCATTACTAATATATTCCCCAGAAACAGGTCCATCTGCATTCTCCAGGACCTCAAGTACGCGAAAAGCAGCTTCCATGATAACCTTACCTTTTTGCCCCGATCTGCTCATCCGGCAGAGGACAGGGATCTTTTCCACAGACCTGCTTCAGGATGGCAGACTGGTGCTCCATCAGGGTGGCGAGGTCGAAAATGCCTGTAATGTCGACGACACCGATAGCAGCAATTGCAGCTCCGTTTTCGTCCCTGACCGGGGCCACGATAACCGGTACTCCACGATACAGTCCTTTTTCCGGGGTCTTCTGAATTTTCCTGTTTGTTGCCAGCACTTCTTCCAGAACGGGACCGGAATAATCGGTATCAATTACCCTGCCATCCTCAATCCTGATTCCTTTGTTGTCCCTGGACCTTGCGGTGACTGGCAGGTGATTGAGAATTTCGTGAATTGCAAGTCCGACCGGTACTATATCTCCCGGGGTAGAGCTCGAAGAAATGATGTAGCGGTTCATCGGACGTACCTCATAATTCCCTCGTTTTTATCTAAAAAAAGGTTTCCCCTGCCTTCATGCAGACAGACGTTACAAATGACTTCGAAGGGTACTCGTGGATACTCGTTACCACGATAACCCCTTTCCCAAGCGTTTTTTCTAATAATACTGTTTTTCCATCGATTGTTCCAACGTTATTTCCTTCAAATGAGGGGAAAAATCCATCGTATTCGATGTGATCGGGGTCATAGTCGCTGATGATCGAGGAGAGAGGGTGATCAGGCTCTATCTCGATCCGGCTGTTACCCGGATCATACCGGTAGACCACGCTGAAGGGGAGCCAGCTGTACCGGTCAGGGAACGGGTCGGCCGCACCATACACGACAAGCGTCCCGCCATTCTCTACAAAACGGAGAATTCTTCCGGAAGAGGCTTTGAGTGCTGGGAGTACCTGTGAGTATGCAGGATTTGCAAACCCCGTAGGTATGATGAGTACGCTGTACTGCCCCCTGAAAAAAGGTGCCGCGAGGAGGTGAGGTGTGACGGGTATTGAAGTCATACCGCACTCCTCGAGGAAACGACCAAATACTAGGGGCTGGTCCCAAACCAGCCCGACACGGGGTTTCAACCCTTGATCACTCCCAGTGGTTCAAGCCTGGCCACGAGGTTTGAGATCCCCAGGGCATCAACAATCCGGACAACCTCGGCACTGGGTTTGTACGCTCCGGGGGCCTCTTCCGCGATAGCCGCGTCGTTTGGAGCCCTGACAATAATCCCTTCTCTTGACAGGGAATTTTTAATCTTTGCCCCGTTTATTGTCTTTTTTGCAGCTGAACGGGAGAGAATACGACCTGCGCCGTGACAGGTCGACCCGAATGTGCGTTCCATGGCGGTTGTAGTACCACGGAGCAGGTAGGACGAAGACCCCATACTTCCCGGGATGATGACGGGTTGCCCGGTCTTTGCATAACCTGCCGGAAGATCAGGACTTCCGGGACCAAATGCCCGGGTGGCCCCTTTTCTGTGGACACAGACTGCGATTCGTTTTCCTTCATTGGAATGCTCCTCCATCTTTGCAACATTATGCGCGACGTCATAGACAAGATGCATTGACTCATAATCAATACCATACATCTTCTCAAATACAGTCCTCGTGGTATGCATGATCATCTGCCGGTTGGCCCATGCGTAGTTTGCAGACGCCGCCATGGCCCCAAAATATGCCTTTCCTTCGGGTGATGACAGCGGCGCACAGGCAAGCTGGCGATCAGGCAGCACAATGTTATAGCGCTTTGTTGCGCCTTCAAGCACTTTTAAGTGGTCCGTGCAGGTCTGGTGCCCGAGCCCGCGTGAGCCGCAGTGGATCATGACACAGATCTGACCCGGGTGAATACCAAACGCCTTTGCCACATCAGGGTCGTAAATCTCCTTTACAACCTGGATCTCGAGAAAATGGTTGCCCGCGCCAAGTGTACCGCTCTGCGGCATCCCCCGCTGCTTTGCTTTGGCAGAGACCGCATGACTTTCAGCCTGGGCCATGCAACCCCGTTCCTCGCAGTGGTCAAGGTCTGCCGGGAGGCCATATCCCTGGTTCACCGGCCATGCGGCCCCTTTTACCATCATATCCTCGAGGTCGCCAATGGAGAGCTTTACCGGCCCCTTTGCACCCACTCCGGTAGGAATCGTCTTGTACAGGGTTTCAATAAGCTCACGGCGGTGTTCAAGGTCACCTAGCGTAAGCGGCGTAGAGAGGAGCCTCACACCGCAGTTAATGTCAAACCCGACCCCGCCCGGGGATATCACCCCGGTTTCATGGTCAAATGCGGCCACTCCGCCAATCGGAAACCCGTATCCCCAGTGAATATCCGGCATTCCCATGGAGTGCCTGATAATCCCGGGCAATGTTGCGACATTGGCCAGTTGCTGCACTGCCCCCGATTCAAGGCTTTTATACAACGAATCAGAAAGGAAAAACCGACCAGGAACCCTCATTCCGGGGACGGTCCCAACCGGCACCTCCCATTCGTACTCACTCAGCCGTGTTACCCGCTCAAGCATCGCATCAACCTTTCACACATCAAATAGTATGTCCAATACATACCCCTCATCCTCTTTAAAAATTCTGAGCCCGGAGTACGATATCCCCTTGATCTCAGTCCCGCCCCGGTGTCGTTCCGGGTCGAATGGCTCTCCGGTTAATAGTGCCGTAAGGGAGTTACCGGTGATATGAACATTTGCGGTTGAAAATACAAGGTTTTCAACCTCTGAAAGGAAAAGGACCTCTGAAAGAAAGTCCAATAATAGATTTTCAGTATTCCCTGCGCCAAGTTCGATGGTCCTCGCTTCCTCACCCGGGCGCGACTCCCCATATACAATTTTCATCATCGCCAAAGCAGTTTCAGCAAAAAGCGATTCGGCAGAGGGGGATCTCACCCTCAGCCTGATATCGGCAGTGTGATCGAGTTCCTCATAACTCATAGGCAGCTGCCGGACCCCTCATCCTGGTCATAAAAAAAAGGTACCATGCCCATATCTATCGAATGGAGGTAGCGTACCTGGTGGACAGAGATAAATATCGTGTAATCCCCGGCCCTTACCTGAAAATCATTTGGTTTTGGTGATTTCATCGAAACTGGCAGGAGGATCGGACCCCCGCAGGATGTACAGATGCGGAAATCACATTTACGCTTATTAATATATTCCTGCACTTCATCAGTGACCTGTATCTGGCCATGTGACGGCGCATCAAAATAATTGGAGTGCATAAAAAATCTTGTTACAGGATAGGACTGTTAAAGTAAAAAGTATGGTGGTATCGGACACCTTTTGCAGTCTTTCTTATACCGGCCCGATAATCCGTGTGACAAGGTCGAAATATTGTTCCTTCAGTTCGTATACGCTTGTCGTCCCTTCTTTTGTGCGGTTAACATGGAGAATCCCCAGCCGGGACGCGACAATGCCGACCATCGCTGCAACAGAGTGGTAACTGATAGAAAATTTCTGGTTAAGATACTCGAACATCCGTTGAATTGTAATAGATCTGAGTTTAAGGAACAATTTCAGCATTTCACGCCGTATACCGGTCTTGTCTCTTGAAACATAATTTTTGAGGCGGGATTCTATGACTTTTTTTATCTCAGCCGTGGCCCTCATACGTGATTACTACCCCCCCGGGTGATATATGTCTTTTCTTTTTTTTCCGGGAGGTGTTGCGCGATTAACTTATATTTGGGGTTGTATTTGAAAAAAATGATTATTCTGAAGATTTTTAGGAGATTGCGTGACCAATGCGACAGGAACTATTTATTCACCCGGGTGCAATTATTATGATATGGGATTCACCTACGATGTTAATCGTTATACCCCGAAACAGATGGTGATCATCCCGTTGATCCTCCTCGTATTAGCACTCATTTCCATCGGGATCACGATGGCCCAGACAGGGTTACCGGTGAAACCAGGAATTGATTTCTCGGGGGGGACCGCGGTCACGGTCTTCACCACTGATTCTTCCGAGCAGATATCTGCATATTTTGCAGGATATCCGCTTGTGGGGATTGAAGAGGGGATTAATAATGGAAAATACCTGACGTTTTCGAATATGCCGGATGCCCAGTTCCGCGCTCTCTCCGATCTGATAATGGCAAGATACCCTGATGCCAAGGTCGACCAGATCGGCGAGGCATTTGGAAAAACACTCCAAAGTCAGGCAGTGCTGGCGCTGATCTTTTCATTTATCGGCATGGCCATTGTGGTCTTCATCACGTTCCGGACATTTGTGCCGTCAGCTGCGGTAGTACTCTCGGCGTTAGCCGACATTTTGATGACTGCCGGAGCGATGAACGTGCTTGGAATTCCACTCACCCTCCCGACTACGGCAGCCCTCCTGATGCTTATCGGTTATTCGGTGGACAGTGATATCCTGCTCACCATGCGGACCCTCAAACGTCAGGGAAAACTCGATGAGAAACTTGCCGGTGCATTCCATACCGGCATTATCATGACAACGACCGCAATCGCAGCTGCGGCAGCGATGTGGGTTGTGTCCTGGTTCGGGCAGGTCCAGGTCATCAACCTAATCGCGACAGTGCTCCTTATCGGGCTCGCATTCGATATCCTGAATACATGGCTCACCAACGCCGGAATTATCAAGTGGTATGTCACTAAAAAGGGTGGCCCCATGTTGACAGGCGGGTTTACTCCTAAGCAGGAAACGAAAAAGAAGGGTGGCAAATGAACAAAGATGAAATAATCACCCTGTTAAAGGACTGGAGAGTTGCACTCCTTATCATCCTTGTCGTTGCGTCCATCATTGCAATAAACCCGCATTTTGAAAACGGGGAGTTCACAACGAACCTCCAGTATGGCCTTGACCTGCAAAAAGGTGCGTGGTTACAACTTGAGTTCAAATCAGAAGTTGTCGGGTTCCAGACCGATAAACCCACGGACGAATTTATTGCTTCGTTAAAGAACCAGACTGATGCCGAAATATTCCTGGTCGGCGATAAACTGGAGATCAGGAAGTTATACACCCAGGCGGAATTGACGCCGATATTCGAAAAAGCGGGTGGAAAGATCACATCGTACCAGCAGGGGGTCTCAAAGACGACCGCCGATGATGTGAAACGGATCCTTGAAAGCAAGATCAATAGTCTCGGGACCCGCGATGCCCGGATTAATACCCTGACCGGCCTTGACGGGGTCACCCGGTATATCCGTGTCGAACTTGCGGGGGTCACGATGAGCGAGGCACAGCAGGTCGTCGGCAAGCAGGGTAAATTCGAGATCCGGATTGCTACCACGGGTAACCAGTCCGAACATGTGATCTTCGGGGACTCGATCACCGGTGTAGGGAACCCGACCCAGGAGCCGCCCGGAAGTGGAAAGTGGGGCGTTTCTTTCACACTGAATGAAGATGGCGCAAAAGCGTTCCAGGCTGCGGCAATTCAGTACGGTGCCGTTTCCGACCCCGATAACCACCAGCTCCAGATGCTCCTTGACGGAAAGATCATCTATTCCGCACCATTATCCAAGGAGCTTGCAGGAAACCTCCAGCAGGAAGTAGTCCGGCAACTGGTTGCATCAACCGGGGCTGGCACAACGGGTCAGCAGGCTGCACAGACACTCGAAATACACCTGCGTAACGGGGCGCTCCCGGTTGACGTCACGGTCGCTGGATCAGGTTCAGTATCAGCAACCCTCGGCGATCACTTCAAACTGATGTGTCTTCTTGCCGGCATCCTTGCACTCATTACGGTCGGGATTGTGGTTTATTACCGCTATAGGGAACCAGCAATTGTCCTGCCCATGGTGTGCATCAACGCGTCCGAGATCATCATCCTGCTGGGTATATCCGTATTCACAATCCAGCTTGACCTTGCAACTATTGCCGGTCTGATTGCAGTCCTCGGGACAGGGATTGACCAGCTCATTATTATCACGGATGAGATCCTCCATGAGGGAAAAGTCCCGTCGCCGAATATCTACCAGAAACGGCTTTCACGGGCGCTTGGGATCATCGTCGCATCGGCCGCTACCGTGGTCATTGCGATGCTGCCACTTGCCCTCATGGACCTTTCATCACTCCGCGGATTCGCCATCATTACGATCCTCGGCGTGCTTATCGGTGTGACCATTACCCGTCCGGCATACGGGCGGATCATTATGGCAATACTTTCAAAATAATCCAATAATTCTTTTAAATTTTTTTCGGGGATACCTCGATAACAATCTTTATCTGCTTTTTCCTGCAACATCTGAGGAGGGTAATATTAATATGACGAAACCGGTTTTAATGGATTTTCATGCAGAATGGTGCGGGCCATGCAAACGGCAGGGACCAATCCTCGATGACCTCAAAAAGAAGCTGGGGGACTCATTCGAACTCAGAAAGATCGATGTTGACCAGAACATGGAACTCGCCCAGAAATATGCCATCCAGGTCGTGCCAACACTGATCATCGAGAAGGATGGAAAGGTCATCCGGTCTCTTGAAGGCGTGACCAGCGCAGAAGCACTTGAGGAATACTTAAAACCACTACTCTGAACGATAGGGGAGGGTGGATTCTTTGAAGATTGGAATTGTTGGCGGCACCGGGGATATTGGTGAAGGCATGTGCAGGCGCCTCTCCCCGGGTTATGAGGTAGTGCTCGGGTCACGCGAGATCGGAAAGGCCATAGCTACCAGTGAATGCACAATTGACTTCCTGAAACAACGCGGGTTGAATAGTTGTTGTATCGGGGTCTCCAACCAGGAAGCAGTTAATGATGCTGACGTGATCATCCTTGCAGTCCCATTCCAGCACCTTGAAAGTACCCTGTCGGGCCTGTCAGGATTCGATGGGAAAATTGTGGTCTCGCCGGTGAACCCGATGGAGAAGCGGGATTTTTTTACCTTCGTTCCTCCTCCTGACGGGTCGGCGGCCCTCCTTGTGAAAAAGCTCCTCCCGGGTGCACGGGTGGTGACTGCATTTAATACGATTGCAGCAAACCGGTGGAAAGACCTCGATATGGAGATCGATGTTGCCGTTCCGGTATGCAGCGATGATGCGGATGCAAAATCGGTTGTTATGGGTATCGCGAACGGGATCTCGAAGCTGAAGGCCTATGATGCGGGTCCGCTGGCCGTCTCGGCAATGATCGAGAGCCTGACACCGCTCCTCCTCAACATCGCCCGCTACAACAAGATGCGCGATGTCGGGATCAAGTTCGTCTGAATGCGATCGGATAGTCCGTGTCCTGAACGGCCATTACGGGCATATCCCATGGTGGCCGGGCGACACTGACGAAGTGTTGATCGGTGCGATTCTTACCCAGCAGACCCGCTGGGAAAATGTTGTCAGGGCGTTGGCCCTGCTCAAGGAGCGGTCGCTCTGCACTGTTGCTGACCTGCATGAGGCACACCCTGCTGATATTGAAAGCGCAATACGCTGTACCGGATTCTATAATGTTAAGACAAGACGCCTGAAAGCTCTCGCAACATTCGTCATGTGCGAGTATGGCGGGCCGGGGCCGATGGCAGAGTACCCTACCGAACTACTCAGGGTGGGGCTCCTCCGGGTATCTGGGATCGGTGAAGAAACGGCAGACAGCATCTTATGTTACGGTTTCCACAGGGCGAGTTTCGTCATTGATGCCTATACACACCGTATTTGCGGGTGTGCCAGGATCCCGGAACAAAAGTCCCGGTTGAAGGCACTCTTTGAAGAGGTCCTGCCACCTGACCCCGATACGTACCGGCAGACCCATGCACATATCGTTGAATACGCAAAGGAATATTGTGGGAAAAAGAGGTGTGAAACATGCATACTGATGAATTCAAACGAATAGGCAGGAGATTATTTTCAGAGGGACTTGTTGGGGGGAATTTTGGCAATATGAGTGTCCGTTCCGGTGACGGATTTTTTATCACGCACACGGGGTCCTACCTGGACGACCCTGGTGAACCCGTATTTGTTCCCCTTGACGGGCCGGTACCGAAGGGGGCATCAAGTGAATACCGGGTCCACCGTGAAGTGTACCAGAAAACCCGCCACAACGCAATTGTCCATGCCCACCCGGCCCATGCAGTAGCACTTTCGATCATTACCGGGGAGATTGTCCCGGTAGACAGTGAAGGAGAGATGCTCTGCCCGGTCATCCCGGTCGTATATGGCATTCCGGGGTCTGATGAACTCGCAATGAATGTATCGGACTCGCTCTGCCTTTCCAAGCTGGCTATCGCTTCCGGTCATGGAACATTTGCAGCCGGTAAATCACTTGACGAGGCGTATTTATTCACCTCGCTCGGGGAGCACGCATGCCGTGTGCTTACCCTTATCGGCCGGTTTCATTGAGCCAGAAAAGGATTACTCTCACCGGGGGCAGACCTTCTCTCACACCTTTTTACATATTTTTGTCAATTGGATCCGCGGGGTTGATCGCTTTATAACTTAACATCCAATACCTAGTGATACATGGATCAGCTCTCTACGATTATCGACGTGGCCCTCAATTTTGACCAGTATCTCCCGGTCCTTATTGCCGCATACGGGTTCTGGACCTATGCAATACTTTTTGCGATAATATTCCTCGAAACAGGGATTGTCGTTTTCCCCTTCCTGCCGGGAGATTCACTCCTTTTCGTTGCCGGGGCATTAGCGGGAAACGGGATGCTGAACCTTGAAATCCTCTTAATCAGCCTGTCTGTCGCTGCAATACTAGGTGATACGCTGAATTACTGGATTGGCCGGTATCTTGGGCAGAAAATTCTCGATATGAAACTATCAGTAATCAGGCAGGAGCATATAGACAAGACCCATTCCTTCTTTGAAAAGTATGGAGGGTTTACCATTGTT
>Ga0209668_10000515_pt1 | contig 15879 bp, 13 predicted proteins | sample FrelakmetPLP11PL_FD_187150 | JGI IMG/M metagenome (GOLD analysis project Ga0209668, IMG submission 187150) | Freshwater lake sediment microbial communities from the University of Notre Dame, USA, for methane emissions studies - PLP11 PL (SPAdes)... | ecosystem: Environmental > Aquatic >... | reverse complement strand
TCATGTTCATGGCGGAACTGGGGGTCATCATCCTGCTGCTGCAGATCGGGCTGGAAACCCGCCTCGGCGACCTGGTCAGCGTCGGCGCCCGCGCCTCGATGGTCGGCTCGGTCGGTATCGTCGTCCCCTTCGTCCTCGGCGCCTTCGTCGCCGGGCCGCTGGTCCTGCCAGGCATGGAATTTAACGCCTATCTGTTCCTCGGCGCGACGCTGGCCGCCACCTCGGTCGGCATCACCGGCCGCGTCTTCCGCGACCTCGGCAAGCTGAAACTGCCGGAAGCGCAGGTCGTGCTCGGCGCCGCAGTGATCGACGACGTTCTCGGGCTGGTCATCCTCGCTGTCGTTTCCAGCCTGGTCGAAGCCGGCACGGTCAGCGTCTTCGACGTGACGATGATCATCGCCAAGGCAGTGATCTTCCTCGGCGGCTCGATCGCCATCGGCCGCGCTATCGCACCGCATCTGCTGCGCTGGGTCTCACGCCTCGACAACAGCCATTCGATGCTCTTTTCGCTGGTCCTGGTGGTCGGCCTGTTCATGGCCTGGCTGGCGCACGCCGTCGGGCTGGCGCCGATCATCGGGGCCTTTGCCGCCGGCCTGCTGTTCGAACCGGTCTTCCTCAAGGAATTCGAGACGCCCAAGCTGGTGCAGGATATCGAGCCGCTGCTGCCTGCTGCGGTCGACGCGGAAAAAATGCAAAAAATCAGGGCAGTGCTGGCCCGTCACACCAGCCACCAGCACGAGCACATGCTCGAGCCGATCGGCTACTTCTTCGTGCCGGTCTTCTTCGTGCTGACCGGCATGCAGGTCGACCTGACTGCCCTCGCCGACCCCCAAGTCGTCATGGTAGCGCTCGGCATCACGGTGGCGGCGGTGGTCGGCAAGCTGGTCGCCGGTTTCGCCGCCGGCAAGGGCATGAACCCGTGGCTGGTCGGCTGGGGCATGGTGCCGCGTGGCGAGGTCGGCCTGATTTTCGCGATGGTCGGCAAGAAGCTCGGCGTCATGAGCGAGGCGATGTTCTCGGTGATCGTCATCATGGTCATCCTGACCACGCTGCTGACGCCGCCGATCCTCACCATCCTGCTGCGCCGGCAGTCAACGAAATAGGCAACGGCCGTCATGCCGGCCCTCACCGAAGAGCAGAAGCGCCGGCGCTGGCTGGCGCTCGGGATCGTCGCGCTGGCCTACGTGCTGTCCTTCTTCCAGCGCTTCGCGCCGGCCGGCATCGCTCAGGACCTGGCAACCGCTTTCCAGACTTCGGCGGCCTCGCTCGGCGTGCTGGCGGCAACCTATTTCTACGTTTACACGGTAATGCAGATTCCCACCGGGATTCTCGCCGACACGCTCGGCCCGCGGAAAATTCTCGCGCTTGGCGCCGTCATTGGCGGACTCGGCAGTTTCATGTTCGGACTTGCGCCTTCACTCGACTGGGCGCTGGCCGGGCGCACGCTGATCGGACTCGGCGTTTCGGTCACCTTCATCGCCATGCTCAAGCTGATCGCGGTCTGGTTCGAGGAAAACCGCTTCGCGACCATGGTCGGCATCTGCATGCTGGTCGGCAACATGGGCTCGGTGCTCGCCGGCGCGCCGCTTTCCGGGCTGGCCCAGGCGACCGGCTGGCGCGGCGTGTTCATCGGCGTCGGTGTCGTTTCGCTGCTGCTGGCGGCGGCCTGCTGGCTGATCGTGCGTGACCGACCGGACGCCGAGCATTACGCGCCGGCCCCGCGATTCGACCGGACCGTGGTGTTCTCGGCGCTGCTATCGGTGATCCGCAACCGCGCCACATGGCCCGCTATCCTCGTCAATACGGGCATGTCCGGCGCCTTCTTCACCTTCGCAGGGCTCTGGGCGGCGCCCTACCTGATGCAGGTACACGACATGGCGCGACCGGTGGCGACGACCCATCTCTCGCTGTGGTTCGGCGGCTTCGCGGTCGGCTGCTTCTTCATCGGCACCCTGTCCGACCGCATCGGGCGGCGCAAGCCGGTACTGATTGTCGCCTCCCACATTTACGCGGCGATCTGGCTGATCTGGCTGTCCGGCGTGACCATGCCGCTGTGGCTGTCGTATTCGCTGTTCGGCCTGACCGGGCTGATGACCGCGGGTTTCAGCCTGACCTGGGCGTGCGCGAAAGAGGTCAACCCGCCGCTGTTGTCCGGCATGTCCACCAGCGTCGCCAACATGGGCGGCTTTCTCGCCGGCGCCCTGCTGCAACCGCTGGTCGGCTGGATCATGGACCTCGGCTGGCATGGCGAGATGCTCAACGGCAGCCGCTTCTACGATCTCGCCGCGTGGCGCAGCGGCGTGTCGGTCATCGCGTTGTTCGCGCTGCTCGGCGCCGTCAGCACCTGGTGGATACGCGAAACGCGCTGCCGCAACATCTGGAAACCGGCCTGATCCAGGCTCCGGGTCACTTCTCGACGAAGGCGCGCTCGATCACGTAGTCGCCCAGTTCGCCGGTGTAGTGGCGTGCGACCTTGAAGCCGCGGGCATCGAGCATGGCGGCGGTGTCGGCCAGCATGGCCGGGCTACCACAGATCATTGCGCGATCGGTCGCCGGATCGAGTGGCGCTTCCCCGATGTCGGCGAACAGTTTGCCGGATTCGACGAGCTCCGTGAGGCGACCTTCATTGTGGAAGGGTTCCCGCGTCACGGTCGGGTAATACACCAGCTTCTCGCGCGCCCACTCGCCGAAGAACTCGTGGTTGGTGATTTCGTGCTCGATGTACTCGCGGTAAGCCAGTTCGCTGGCCCACCGCACGCCGTGGACCAGAATGACCTTGGCAAAGCGCTCATAGGTTTCCGGATCGTGGATCAGGCTCATGAACGGCGCCAGTCCGGTGCCCGTGGCAAACATGAACAGGCGCCGGCCCGGCCTGAGGTCGCGCAGGACCAGCGTCCCGGTCGGCTTCCGGCTGACGATGACCGGATCGCCCGGCCGCAGATGCTGCAGCCGCGAAGTCAGCGGACCATCGGCGACCTTGATGCTGAAAAATTCCAGATGTTCCTCGTGGTTGGCGCTGGCGATGCTGTAGGCGCGGGTCAGCGGGCGCCCATCGACCTCGAGCCCTACCATCACGAACTGTCCGTTGGTGAAACGCAAACTCCGGTCGCGCGTGGTTCGGAACGAAAACAGCATATCGTTCCAATGATGGACGGAAAGTACGGTTTCGGTGGCGAGGGTGGTCATGGCATGTCTCCAGTCCGATATTCGACCCGATCGCACCCTGAGCGTTGCACATTTGGCGCATAAAGAGATAATCCGGAGTCTGTCGACATGCTTGCACAGAAGAAGCATATTAGAATATACTTATGCTTATGAAAACGAAACTCATATCTGCCCTTTTTTGTGCGTTGACCGCGACCGCAGGGAATGCCGCGCCAACCGTCAATGCAGAGGTCTTGCCGACCATCGTCATCAAGCAACATACGGTCGCCAAGACCTTCCCGGTCGAATCGCTGGTCGAGGCGGTGCACCAGGCCACGGTCGGCGCCCAGATTTCCGGGCGCATTCTCGAAGTCAAGGCCGATGCCGGCCAGCAGGTCAAAAAAGGCGAGGTGCTGATGCGCATCGATGCGCGTGAAGCCGAGGAAGCGGCGCGCGCGGCCGACGCGCAGTACGCCAACGCCAAACTCAATTACGAACGCAACAAGAGCCTCAAGGAACAGAAGTTCGTCAGCCAGGCCGCGGTCGACAAGGCGAAAAGCGATTACGACGCCGCCGCCGCCAACCGTGCCGCGGCCAGCGCCAGCCAGAGCCACGGCACCGTCGTTTCGCCGATGACCGGCATCGTCGCCCGGCGCCACGCCGAAATGGGTGACATGGCGACGCCTGGCAAGCCGCTGTTCATCATTTACGAGCCGGGCAGCCTGCGCGTTACCGCCAGCGTGCCGCAGTACCGCCTGAAGGACATGCGCGGCGTCAAGGCTGCGCAGGTCGAATTCACCGAACTGGACAAATGGGTCGATGCGACCTCGGTGACCATCCTGCCGACCGCCGATGCCTCCACCCACGTTTCGCAGGTTCGTGTCGGCCTGCCGGCGGTGCCGGAAGCGACGCCGGGAATGTTCGCCCGCGTCCACTTCATCATCGGCTCGGGTGACAAACTGACCGTGCCGGCGCGCGCCGTGCTGCGCCGCGGGGAAGTGACGGCGGTATACATATTGAACGCCGACAATCGCCTCAGCCTGCGCCAGTTGCGTCTGGGCGAAGTCGTCGGCCAGGGCGAAATCGAAGTGCTGGCAGGCCTTGCGGCAGGCGAGAAGGTGGTGACCGATCCGGTCAAGGCCGGCATTCAACTCAAGTCGGGCAAATAAGCGATGAGCCACAAAGCGGGTTCGCCCGATCAGAAAATGGGCATCTCCGGGCGCACTGCCGCCACCTTCCAGAACTCGCGGATGACCCCGTTGCTGGCGCTGGTCGCCTTCATGCTCGGCCTGTTCGCCGTCCTCGTCACCCCGCGCGAGGAGGAACCGCAGATCGACGTGACGATGGCGGATATTCTGGTCTCCTTTCCCGGCGCCTCGGCTGAAGACGTCGAAAATCTGATCTCCCGACCGGCCGAGCAGGTGCTGTCGCGACTGCACGGCGTCGATCACGTCTATTCGGTATCGCGACCCGGCATGGCGGTCATTTCGGTGCAGTTCGACGTCGGCCTGAAATACCTTGACGCGGTGGTCCGCCTGCATGATACGGTGCAGTCGCACCGCGACTGGCTGTCGCCCAACCTCGGCGTACTGGAACCGGTGGTCAAGCCGCGCGGCATCGACGACGTACCCATCCTCTCGTTCACCTTCTGGACCAAGGACCCCAATCGTTCGGCATTCGAACTGCAACAGGTGGCGCGCGCCGTCGAAATCGAACTCAAACGGATCAAGGGCACGCGCGACGTATCGACCATCGGCGGCCCCAACCACGCCATTCGCGTGCTGATGGACGTCGAACGGATGAACGCTTTCGGGGTCACGCCGCAGGAAATCGTCGCCGCGCTGAAGGTGTCGAACGCCTTGCAACCGTCGGGGAACATCACGACCGGCAACCTCGACCTCCTGGTGCAGACCGGTACTTATATCGAATCGGCGGCCGACGTCAAACAACTGGTGATTGCCGTGCGGGGCACCGCCAACGAGCGCAAGCCGGTGTTCCTGAGCGACGTCGCGACGGTCGAATCCGGCCCCGACCAGCCCAAGGCCTATGCCTGGTTCGGCGACAAGGAAGGCGAATTTCCGGCGGTAACCCTGCAAATGTCGAAGCAGCCCGGCGTCAATGCGGCAGACATCGCAGTGGCCGCGCTCAAGCGCATCGAGAGCCTGAAAAACACCGTCATTCCGGAAGGCGTCGAAGTCACCGTGACGCGCAACTACGGCGCCAGCGCCACCGAAAAGGCGCAAAAGCTGATCGGCAAGCTGATCTTCGCCACGGCCTTCGTCGTCCTCCTGGTTTTCTTCGCGCTGGGCAAGCGCGAAGCGCTGATCGTCGGCATCGCCGTCACGCTGACCCTCGCCGCAACGCTGTTCGCCTCGTGGGCCTGGGGCTTCACGCTGAACCGCGTGTCGCTGTTCGCGCTGATTTTCTCGATCGGCATTCTGGTGGACGACGCCATCGTCGTCGTCGAGAACATCCACCGCTGGCAGTCGCTGTACCCGGAAAAGTCCCTGTTCGAGATCATTCCACCCGCCGTCGACGAAGTCGGCGGCCCGACCATCCTCGCCACCATGACCGTCATCGCCGCCCTGCTGCCGATGGCCTTCGTCACCGGTCTGATGGGGCCTTACATGAGCCCGATCCCGATCAATTCGTCGATGGGCATGGCGATTTCACTGGTCATCGCCTTCGTCGTGACGCCCTGGCTGGCGCTGAAATTCATGCGCCCGGCGAGCGCCGCGCACGGGCATCAACCCTCGAAGCTCGATGCCCGCCTGGACAGCACTTTCCGCAAGCTGCTGACCCCCTTCCTCGACCCGCTGAAAGGCGGCGCGGCACGGGTCAAACTCGCCGTGGTCGTCGTGCTGCTGATCCTCGGTTCGGTATCGCTGGCATATTTTCAGGTGGTCGTCCTGAAAATGCTGCCGTCCGACAACAAGGGCGAATTCCAGATCATTCTCGACATGCCGGTCGGCACGCCGGTCGAGGAAACGGCGCGGGTGTTGCAGGAAATCGGCAGCGAACTGACGCCAATTCCCGAAGTGACCAATTTCCAGTCCTACGCGGGCACCGCCAGTCCGATCAATTTCAATGGCCTGGTTCGGCAGTATTACCTGCGCGCCGCGCCGGAAAAGGGTGACATCCAGGTCAACCTGATCGACAAGCACGAGCGCTCCCTGAAAAGCCACGACATCGCCGTTTCGGTGCGTGACCGCGTCGAGGCGATCGGCAAGCGGAGTGGCGGCGTGGCGAAGGTCGTCGAAGTACCGCCCGGGCCGCCCGTCATGTCGCCCATCGTCGCCGAAATCTACGGCCCCGACATGAAGGGCCAGATGGCGGTCGGCAAACAGGTGCGCGAGGTGTTCGAGAAAACGAAGGACATTGTCGCGGTCGACGACTATATCGATGCCGATTCGCGCAAGTTCGTGCTGCATGTGTCGCAAAGCAAGGCGGCGCTGCTCGGCGTCGCGCAAAGCGATATCGTCGAGGTGGTCAGCATGGGTCTCACCGGGCAGGACGTCACCCCGGTGCGCAACACCGAGTCGAAATTCGAGATTCCGGTGCGCGTCACGCTGCCGGCCGAAAAGCAGTCCACCCTCGACGCTCTCCTGAAGCTCCGCGTGCGTTCGCGCGACGGCAATCTGGTGCCGGTTTCCGAACTGGTCGAGGTGCGCGAAGCGACGCGCGAAAAAGCGATCTATCACAAGGACCTGGTGCCGGTCGTCTATGTCGTCGGCGACATGGGCGGCAAGGTCGATTCACCGCTTTACGGCATGTTCGACATCCGCTCGCAGGTCAACGGCATGGAACTCAAGGAAGGCGGCACACTGGGCGAATGGTTCCTGCGCCAGCCGACCGACCCCTACGCCGGCTACGCCATCAAGTGGGACGGCGAATGGAAGGTAACCTACGAAACCTTCCGCGACATGGGCATCGCCTATGCGGTCGGCCTGATCCTGATCTACCTGCTGGTCGTCGCCCACTTCGGCAGCTATCTGGTGCCGCTGATCATCATGGCGCCGATCCCGCTGACCATCATCGGCGTGATGCCCGGCCACGCGCTGCTCGGCGCCCAATTCACCGCCACCTCGATGATCGGCATGATCGCGCTGGCCGGCATCATCGTCCGCAACTCCATCCTGCTCGTCGATTTCATCCGGCAGCAGGCAGCTGAGGGCATGGCCCTCCGCGACGCGGTGATCCAGTCGGCGGCGGTGCGCGCCAAGCCGATCGCCCTGACCGCGCTGGCCGCCATGCTCGGCGCCCTGTTCATCCTCGACGACCCGATCTTCAACGGGCTGGCAATCAGCCTGATTTTTGGCATACTCGTCTCCACCCTGCTCACCCTCGTGGTGATTCCCGTCCTTTACTACTCTGCATTCCACAAGGAGCATCAATCATGACCATCGAAAGCATCATGCGCATCATGGCCGGCTTTTTCATCATGCTGTCCCTCGCACTCGGCATTGACGGCAGTCCGATCTTCGTTTCGAAGTGGTTCCTCGCCTTCACTGCCTTCGTCGGCTTCAACCTGTTCCAGAGCGGCTTTACCGGATTCTGCCCGCCGGAAAAACTGCTGCTGAAGATGGGCTACAAGCGCAACAACGGCGGCTCCTGCGGCGTCTGATCGGCTAGAATCGGCGCTCCCGTTTCCGGAGCGCGTCAAATGAAAATCGGTTTTATCGGCCTCGGCATCATGGGGCGCCCGATGGCGCTCAATCTGCTGAAGGGTGGCCATCCGGTCACGGTCTGGGCGCGCCGCGCCGAATCGATGCAGGCCTTGCTCGACGCCGGCGCCACAGGCGCCGACAGTCCTGCCGACGCGGCCAGGGACAATGAACTGGTGATCTCGATGGTCGCCGATGCGCCGGATGTCGCCGAGGTCATGCGTGGCGTCGCGCAGGGCGCCGCGCCCGGCCTGGTGGCGGTCGACATGAGCACCATCGCCCCCGCCGCGGCGCGCCGGATCGGCATCGACCTCGCCGCCGCCGGCGTCGATTTCATCGATGCCCCGGTTTCCGGCGGCGAAGTGGGTGCCATCGCCGGCACGCTGTCGATCATGGCCGGCGGGTCCGACTCAGGCTTTGCCAAGGCCCTGCCCGCCTTCGAATGCATGGGCAAGAACATCGTGCACGTCGGCGCTTCCGGCGCTGGCCAGGTCGCCAAGGCGGCCAACCAGATCGTCACCGGCATGGGCGTGCTGGCGGTCGCCGAAGCTTTCGCTTTTGCCGAAAAAAACGGCGTCGACCGCGGCAAGGTGCGCGAGGCGCTGCTCGGCGGCTTCGCCTATTCTAAGATCCTCGAAAACCACGGCCAGCGCATGCTCGACCGCAATTTCAAGCCGGGCTTCAAGAGCTGGATGCACGAAAAGGATCTCAACATCGTCATGCAGACGGCGCACGAACTCGGCCTCTGCCTGCCCGGCTCGGCGGCGACGGCGCAGATGTTCAATGCCATGGTCGGCTCGGGCATGGGCGAAGAAGACTCGATCGCCGTGCTGAAATTGCTCGAAAAGCTCTCCGGTCAGGAATGAGGGTCGGCTTCATCGGACTGGGCGCCATGGGACGCCCGATGGCATTGCATCTGCACAATGCCGGCCACGACCTTCACGTCTGGGCGCGCCGTCCGGAAAGTGGCGTCGGGCTGCCGGCGACACTCTGCGCGACGCCGGCCGAACTGGGCCGCCGCTGCGCGGTGGTGTTCACCATCATCACCTCCAGCGCCGACGTCGAGGCCGTCGCCCTCGGCCCGGACGGCCTGATCGAGGGCATGGCGCCGGATTCGGTGCTGGTCGATTGCTCGACCATCGCCCCCGATGCGGCCCGCCGCGTTGCCGCTGAGCTCGCCGGAAAAGGCATCCACATGCTCGACGCGCCGGTCTCGGGCGGCGCGCAGGGGGCCATCGACGCCACGCTGGCGATCATGGCCGGCGGCGATGCGGTGGTCCTCGAGCGCGTCCGACCGCTGCTCGACTGCCTGGGCAAGCGCATCGTCCATATCGGACCGAACGGCGCCGGGCAGGTGGCCAAGGCGTGCAACCAGATGATCATGGTCGCCGCCATCGAGGCAGCCGCCGAAGCGATGCGCCTGGCCGCCGCCTCCGGCGTCGACTGCGCTAAGGTCCACCAGGCGCTGGCTGGCGGTTCGGCCGCCTCGCGCGTGCTCGACGTCATGGGCGAGCGCATGGTCCGGCGCGATTTCGCGGCCGGCATCGAAGCGCGGCTACACCACAAGGATTTCGGGCTGGTGCTCGAAGCGGCCAGCAAATCGGGCGTTCCCGTGCCGTTGACCGCAACCGTCGCCCAGCAGCTCAACGCGCTGATGGCGCAGGGCTGGGACAAGGACGACACGGCCTCGCTGCTGCGCGTGCTCGAACTTCAATAAAGCTGCCGCCACAGCCACAGACCCGGCAGCGGCTCAACCGAGGACGATGGCTTTCAGCTTCTCGAACAAGTTCAACCCGTCCCACCAGGTAATTCCGCGTTCGCGAAAGCGCACGCCGGCGGCGGTCAGGGCCAGCCTCCGGGCGCCGAACTGCGTCCTGCCGCTTTCGGCGACGCAACCCGTCTCCATCAGATAACGGGCGATCGCCGGTTGCACTTGCTGCCCGCCGAGCGTCCATCGCGTGCCATAGCCGTCGTCACTGCCGACCAGCATCAGGATCGGTTCGTAATCGCCCATCAGCCGAAGCACCCTGAGCGTTTCGACGCGGTTGGGAATCGAGGATGATGGTGAAGCAGGCATGATGCGGAGGATTATGGCGGTTTTGCGGCGAGTCTCTAAACCTGGCTTGACTGAGTTCGGCCGGATGGGTTCATTCGACGGCTGAATCTGTCGGGCCGATCCAGACTGATTGCCGCCGCTCGGTTTCTACGAGTGATCGGCGTCAGCCCCCCCGCAGCGGACGCCCGCTCATTGGCTCCCTTGCCACGCCCAGCATTCTGATGAATACTTTCCCGGCACCCGACATCGCCATGGAATTTTCGATGTTGTTTTGCCTGCACCGTTTCAACATTCGGACATCGATAAATATTAGCTAGTGGAGGAACGATCATGAAAATGCGATTGATGGCTTTGTCTGTTCTGGTCTGTAGCAGTTTGCTGTCACTGTCGCAGCCTGCGGAGGCTTATGGCAATGGTCCATGGGGAGGTGACGCCCCTTGGGATCGTATTGACGGCCCGTGGAATAGCGTCGGCGGACCGTGGAACAGGGGCGGTTCGTGGAATAGAGGCGGACCATGGGGTGGTGATGCCCCCTGGGATCGTTTTGACGGCCCATGGAATAGCGTCGGCGGACCGTGGAACAGTGGCGATTCGTGGAACAGAGGTGGACCTTGGCGTGGTGACGCCCCGTGGGATCGGTATGACGGCCCATGGAATAGCGGCGGTGGCCCGTGGAACAGGGGCGGCTCGTGGAACAGAGGTGGCCCATGGGGAGGTGACGCCCCTTGGGATCGTTTTGACGGCCCGTGGAATAGTTTTGACGGCCCGTGGAACAACCGTGGCCGACGTGGCCGTAGCTTCAGCCCATTCTACTGGTAGGCATTACTGCCCCTGTCAGGTTTTGTCGCCTGGCGGGGGTCGGATTGGCGTCGCTTTTGCGGCGATTATCTAGTTGCCAGCAGGTGCCGGTGAAATATCGCTGCGGCACGACCGCCCGAAAACTGACCTTGGCGAACCATGGAATCGGCCGTCAAGTCGTTCGCTCCCAAACGCCGAATGAGTGCTTCAGACTGTGGACGGACGGTCAGATTTACGTTGCCACCTGCAAGTCCGTGTCCTGAACAGTCATTTGAAGCAACTCAAAGCAGACCTTGACGCCCACCGAGCAGGACCAGAAACACACCACATGTCCGCTCGACAACGGTCTTGCTTTGCCGGTACAGAGCAGCCATTCGATCCGCAGACAAGGCAAGCGCCACGCTGCCATACCAGAGTGTGGAAATTACTCCGACCATCACAACCATGGACAGCAAGGTTTGAATGGATGCATCGGTGGGAACCGCCCCTGAGAAAACCGACGCATAGAACGCCATTGACTTTGGATTCGCCAGATTAGTGGCTATGCCATCACGCAGGGCTGACGGAAACGAAGAAACCAAACCAGATTTCCCTCTTGGCTTGAGCGGCTGACCTGATCGCATGAGGAGTTGAACGCCGAACCAGACCAGATAGACAGCCCCCATCAACTTGATTGACCAAAACATCCACGGCAAGGTAATCACCAGCAGGCTTAGCCCAAACAAGGCCATTGCCGCCCAAAGCGAATTGACCATGGCGATCCCAAACACCATGGCTACTGCTTCAAACCGCGAAGATGAAACCGCACGATGACTAACTGCAACGAAGTTCGGACCGGGACTCATCACTCCCGCCAGACAAACAACGGCGGCGGATAAGACTGCTGTGGTATCAAACATGGGTACCTCAACTCATCAATCGAGCCCATTGTTGTACCGATACTTCTGATATGTCCAATCCTGTTTGAGAAATGCTACGATAGCCAAAACATATCACGCCGCCATGATTAACTTCCGTTTAATCCGCCATCTCTGGTTGTTTCTCGCTGTTGCCGAGGAAGAGCATTTTGGGCGTGCCGCCAAGCGGCTAGGCATGTCTCAGCCACCGCTGACAGATCAAATTCAAATTCTTGAACAGGCACTCAAGGTCAAACTGTTTGAACGATCACGGCGTGGGACCAAACTGACGCCCGCAGGCGCCGCGATTCTTCCTGCCGTCAAAAAGTTTGCCGAGCAGTTGGAACGGCTGGAACTTGCCGTACGCGAGGCCACAACAGGTCAGCGCGGTATCTTGGCCGTCGGGGCGATTACTTCGGCCATGGTTGATGTGTTGCCACCACTGATCGATAAAATGAAAGCATCACATCCTGACGTAACGATTTCCATGCGAGAGATTGACAGCGTGGAGGCTGTACCCTTACTTCAGTCAGGCGATATTGATTTGGCCTTTGCCCGGCTTGAAGGAGAACTCGGTTCGGGTATCAAATCGATGCCGCTGCGTGAAGATCGCTTGGCCGTTGCTCTACCCAAAGATCATCCGTTGGCTTCACGATCTCGTATTCGACTGTCCTCGCTTTCAGAAGAGGATTTTGTGATGTTCTACCGTCGAGTCAGTCCCGGCTACTTCGATAGCTTGGTGACGGCGTGCCGAATGGCTGGCTTTTCTCCACGCATTGTTCATGAGGTCGGATCGGTGGCTTCTCAGGTTGCCTTTGTCGGTTGCGGACAGGGTGTTGCGCTGATTCCTTCAGCCATGAAGAAGATGGCACCGGACACCGCCGTCGTGCGTCCCCTAACTGATAAATTGAGGGTTGTGACAACGGCGGTAGCGTGGAATACAGTCAGAGACAATCCTGCCGTCGAGGCAGCAGTAACTGCTCTTGAGTTGTTGGAGTGACTGCTGTGCCGCTCCACGGCGAACGGCTGGACTTGGCCGGCACTTGCCCATGACTCTGCTGCACTGTATGGCCTTGTCGCTGCATTGAAGCCGGTGGGGCGCAAAGCCCGATGGGCCGTTGAGGGTCGAACCCGAGCATTCCCAAATTTCCACAGGCAACGCTGATTGCCGTACCCTGCACAAACGAGAGAGGAATAACCCAGGAGACCACATGCGAGCCTTTCAGGACTATTACCCGGAAAACGTCGCCCATTGCTACGGTTGTGGCCGGCTCAACGCCGACGGGCATCAGATCAAGACCTATTGGGAGGGCGACGAAAGCGTTACGCGTTTTCAGCCCAGGCCCGAGCATACGGCGATTCCCGGCTTCGTCTATGGCGGCCTGCTCGCTTCGCTGATCGACTGCCACGGCACCGGCACGGCAGCGGCCGCGATGTACCGCGCCGAGAACCGGGCTATGGATACTCTGCCGGCCTACCGCTTCGTCACCGGCTCGCTGCAGGTCAGCTACCTGAAGCCGACGCCGCTCGGTCCGCTGCTGGAAATTCGTGGCCGGGTGAAGGAGATCAAGGGCCGCAAGGTGGTGGTCGAAGCCACTGTTTATGCCGATGGCGTCGCCACCGCGCGCGGCGAGGTCATCGCCCTACAGATGCCGGAAAACTTCGCCGGCTGATCCGCGCGACATTTCGTAGCTACAGGATGCCGCCGCGCGCCTGTTGACCAGCGCCATTGAGACCCAGGCCAGCGAAAAACTGAAGAACTATCCATACAAGTTTCACGTACTGAAATTCAGCCATGGCACGGCCTACGTCAGCACGCCGCGCAGCGTTGCCGTTCCGGCCTTCAAGGCGCTGGCGGTGCTCTATCCCGACGTGAATACCAAGAACCCCAACGACCCGGCGTTCATTGCCGTCGAGCAGTTGCTCGGCGAAGTTCAGTCGGAAGCCGCCGCCATCGTGAAAGCCCAGCCCGGCGTCAAGGAAGTGCGCTGGGAACTCGACCGCGACTGGCTGAGCGCGCATCACATCGGCATTCCGTGCCCCCCGCCGGGACAACCGGCAAGCAGGTCAGCCCTTCGCCTGCAATTTGCGATAAAGCGTCCGCTGGCTGATGCCCAGGCGCCCGGCCAACGTCGGCAGGTCGTTTCCCGGCCGCGCCTTTGCCCAGTCGAGGTAGCGCTGTTCCAGCGTTGCCAGATCGACCACCTCGGCCAGTTGAAAGGCACCGCTGGCATTCGGCTGCGCGGGCGGAATGTCCTCGGCCATTTCCGTCAGGTGCGACCGGTCGATGGTATCGCCATCGGCCAGCAGGGTGGCGCGCTCGATCAGGTTGCGCAATTCGCGGATATTGCCGCTGTAGCGGCGGCCGGCCAGCCACTCGAGCGCGGACGGGGTGAACTTGCGATCGGACTTGCGATCGACCCGTTCGAGCAGCGAGGCGGCCAGCAGCGGGATGTCGTCGGCCCGTTCGTGCAGGGCCGGCGTGCGGACGGGGAAGGTATTGATCCGGAAGTAGAGGTCGCGGCGAAATGTTTCGTCCTGGACCATGGCGCGCAGGTCACGGTGGGTCGCCGTAATCAGCCGGAAATCGGCGGGTAGCCAGTCGAGTCCGCCGACCCGGCGATAGGTGCCGGTTTCGAGCAGGCGCAGCAACTTGACCTGGAGGGAGAGCGGCAACTCGCCGATCTCGTCGAGGAACAGCGTGCCGCCGCTGGCCGCCTCGACCAGCCCCTGCTTGCGGTGGGTAGCGCCGGTGAACGCGCCCTTCTCGTAACCGAAGAGTTCGCTTTCGAACAGCGTTTCGGTCATTCCGGCGCAGTCGACCGCGACAAACGGCCCTTCCTCGCGGGCGCTGGCTTCATGGATGGCATGGGCGACCAGTTCCTTGCCGGTTCCCGTTTCGCCGAGCAGCAATACGGCGGCGTTGGAGTGGGCGACGCGCAGCACTTTTTCGAGCATCGCGACGAAGGCTGGCGAACGTCCGACCAGGCCCTGCGCGGCCGCCCGGCTGCTGGCCTGGCGGACGATGCGCATGGTTTCGACGAAATAGACGATCTGCCCCTGATCGTCGCGAATTGGCGTCGTTTCGACATCGACATGCTCCTCGCCGCGCGGTGTGTGATGCAGGTGCAGGACGCGTTGCGGCGCCCCGTCCTCGAGGCTTTGCTTGAGCGGGCACGACTCGCCGGCCTGGTCGCACGGCACGTCAAAATGATGCGAAACCTCGAAGCAATGACGCCCGGCAACCTCCTTGCCTGCCCCGAACTCGCGGGTGTAAGCGGCATTTGCAGCGATGATCCGGTAACCCGTATCCATGACGATGCGCGGCTCGGGCAAGCCGTCGAGGAAGGAAAGCAACTCACTGAGGAAATGCGAAGTCATGCCGTATTTGTCACTTTCGCCAGATTGTTTTGCCAATATTGACACACACTCGCGAAAACAGGCAATCGGAATCGCGATGAATCACGTCACGCCATTGATTAAATTGTGTTTTATAAACATTGTTCGGGCTGGCACGTATCTTGTTAGTAGTTGGTCGGAAACCGGTGACACCTTCCGCCCAAGGCACCCTCCTCCTTGCCTTCCGGGCGGGAATTGGTGATCGGAATACAGCCCGGTGGCGCTCCCCGCTAGTTCGCCCCGCAGGCTTGCTTGATGGCGCCAGTTTGTTGCCGCGCCGTCCGCGCCGGTTTCCTTTTTTTCAACTACCCGGAAGATCGATGAGTCAGCCCGAAGCCAGTGCGCTGCCAGCAACGCCTGCCCCCGTCTCGTTTTACGAGAAGCGCAAGAAGATCTACGCCAAGGGCATCCGCGGCTATTTCGACAACTGGCGCATCACGCTCGTCGTCTTCACCCAACTCCTCTTCTACGTCAGCCCGTGGCTGGTATGGAATGACCGCCAGGCGATCCTGTTGCACCTGGTCGAGCGCAAGTTCTATATTTTCGGGCTGGTTTTCTGGCCGCAGGATGTCATCTATCTGGCGGCGCTGCTCATCATCTCGGCCTACGCGCTGTTCCTCGTCACCGCCGTCGCCGGGCGCCTGTTCTGCGGCTATGCCTGCCCGCAAACGGTCTATACGCAGATCTTCATGTGGATCGAGAACTGGGTGGAAGGCGACCGCAACGCCCGCATCAAGCTCGACAAGGCGCCGCTCGATGCCCGCAAGCTGCGCATCAAGGGCACCAAGCACCTGCTCTGGGGATTGTTCTCGCTGTGGACCGGCTTCACGCTGGTCAGCTATTTCACCCCGGTCAATGAATTGATGGCGTCGGTGCGCACTGGCAACCTCGGCGCCTGGGAAATTTTCTGGATCTTCTTTTA
>Ga0209668_10000513_pt1 | contig 15902 bp, 9 predicted proteins | sample FrelakmetPLP11PL_FD_187150 | JGI IMG/M metagenome (GOLD analysis project Ga0209668, IMG submission 187150) | Freshwater lake sediment microbial communities from the University of Notre Dame, USA, for methane emissions studies - PLP11 PL (SPAdes)... | ecosystem: Environmental > Aquatic >... | reverse complement strand
CTTCAATGCCTTCGCGCGTATTGGTATTCATGTGCTGCTCACTGTACGCGCTTAGGCATTGCGCCGCGGGCAAGCAAAGAAACTGGTTGGGCGGGGATGGACAGATCATCGCCGCACTCTCCGCGTGTGCGCCGCAGTTGCGCGAATGCGCCGATCATTGCCGCGTTGTCGACGCAGTGACGCTGCTCAGGAACAACGAGCGCGATGTCGCGCGCCTGGCTCCATTGCGCGAGCGCGTCGCGAAGCACCTGGTTTGCAACCACGCCACCGCCAACGAACAGCGTTCGCGGCGCGCTTACCTCCGACGGCAAATCAACCGCGCGAGAAAGCCGCTGCATCACCTGCATAAACGCCGCGTGCTGGAAACTCGCCGCAAGATCACGCCGCCGTTCCTCGGTGAGGTCCGCGTTGCTGCGCGCGAAAGTCGTCTGTGCGCCTCGTCCTTGCGGAACGCCGCGCACCTCGTAGAGCAACTTGGTCTTCAGCCCGGACAGCGAGAAATCAAGGGGATTGGGCAACTGTGGACTAGCGAAGCGCAGCGCATTTGGATCGCCTCCCACCGCGCAACGCTCGAGATTCGGCCCGCCAGGATGCGGCAATCCCAGCATGTGGGCGGCCTTGTCAAGCGCCTCGCCGACGGCGTCGTCGATGGTGCGTCCGATCAGCGCGCACTCCGACTCGCTCTCGAGGCGAAACAGACTGGTGTGCCCGCCGCTCACCACGAGCCCTAGCGCGGGGAAAGCGGGCTTAACGGCGGGTCCGACCGCATCGGCCGGTCGGAGCATTCCCGCGAAGAGATGGGCGGCGACATGATCGATCGCGTAGAACGGCATCATCCGCGCCCAGGCCAACGCCTTGGCCGCGGTGGATCCCACCAACAGGCTTCCGATCAGACCCGGGCGAACGCCAGCGGCGACGGCGACAATGTCGTCCATGCGCACACCCGCCTCGTCGATCGCCTTGCGCATCACGGGCAGGATGCGCTCGAGGTGCGCCCGACTGGCGATTTCCGGGACAACCCCGCCAAACTCGGCGTGCAAGTCGTACTGCGAGGCGACGACATTCGAGCGGACGCGCAACGATGCATCCACCACCGCCGCCGCCGTCTCGTCGCAGGAACTTTCGATGCCGAGGATACACTTCATCTCCGCTCATGGTAGAGAATGCAAAGGATCGCATGGCCTACAAACCCCCACACATCGACGAGCGCGCCATCACTATCAAGGGACCGCATCCCGCAACGCTCGAGGACGCGGTGCTGCTGAAGCAATGCGAAATCGACACCGGACGCGTTTCGGGACCAGGCGGGCAGAATCGCAACAAGGTCGATACCGCGGTCTGGATCAAGCATGTTCCGACCGAGATCGAGACCCACGCGACCGAGCGGCGCAGCCAATCGCAGAATCGTCATGTGGCGATTTTTCGACTGCGACTCAAGCTCGCTTGCAAGGTGCGCACGATCACCAATCGTGACGGACATCAGCCGAGCGAACTTTGGAAACTGCGCCGACAAGGCGAGAAACTGCCTATTAATCCAGAGAATCACGACTATCCCGCCCTGCTCAGCGAGGCGATGGATGTGGTGACCGCCCGTCGTTTCGATGTGGCTGGCAGTGCGGGAATTCTTGGTATCACCATGAGTCAACTCACCCGACTCATCCGCCATGAGCGTCACGCGTTTGCGCTGGTGAATGCAGGTCGAGAGGCGACCGGACTCGCTCAACTGCGGAAATAGGCTCTGTTTCGGCGGGTTGCCGCTACCATCGGAACCCGCATGAAGAAGACCCCCGCTGAACTGCGCCACCGCCTCAAGGAACTCGTTGCAGAAGAGACGCCGCGCGCAGTCGCATTGCGTCGTCAACTGCACACCCTCCCTGAGCTCTGCTACCAAGAGTTCGCTACCAGCGCGTGCATTCGTGGCGCGCTTGATGATGCGGGAATCACCCATGCCGATGGGCTTGCCGGCGGTACGGGGACGCTCGCCTTTCTTCCGGGCGCCAGCGCCTCGGCAGTTGGTCTGCGCGCGGATATCGATGGACTTCCGATTATTGAAGAGAACGGCGCCGCGTGGAAATCGCTGAGCGCAGGACGCATGCACGCCTGCGGACATGACGGCCACACCGCGATTCTTCTCGGCGCGGCCCGCGTCCTCAACCGACTTGGCACCGAGGCGACGCTGCCCAATCCGGTGCGTTTTATCTTTCAGCCCGCCGAAGAAGGCGGCTCGGGCGGTTTGCGCATGGTTGAAGACGGCGCGCTCGATGTCCATCGTTGCGGACCCGCTGTGCGCCGCATCTACGGGCTGCACAACTTTCCCGGCCTCGCGCTCGGCACGCTCTCGACTCGCTGCGGCGCGCTCTTCGCATCAAGCGACCGTTACGAGATCACCGTGCAAGGGCAAGCGGCCCACGCCGCGTGGCCCCACCATTCCCACGATCCGATCGTTGCAGCCAGCGCAATTGTTCTTGCGCTGCAAACCATCGTCTCGCGCGAAATTGACCCAGTTGACGCGGGCGTCGTAAGCACCACGATGTTTCATGCGGGCACCGCCACCAACCAGATCGGTTCATCGGCGGTGCTGCAGGGAACTGCGCGCGCGCTGCTTGATTCGACGCGCCAACACATCAAAACCCGCGTGACTGAAGTCGCCGTCGCCATTGCCCACGCGCACCGCTGCGAGGCGCATGTCCGCTATTTCGACGGTTACCCCGTCACCCGCAACGACGATTCCGCCGTGGCCGAGTTTGAGCGCATTGTGAAGAACGAACTTCCAACGCAGCACTTCGCCCACATGACTGCGCCAGTGATGGGAGGCGAGGACTTCGCGTATTACGCGGAGAAGATCCCCGCGTGTTTCTATCTGCTCGGCATGGAAGATGGTCACTGGAAGAGCGCGCGTCTCCACCAACCGACCTACGACTTCAACGACGCCGCACTTTCACACGGCATCGAGGCGATGGCGATGCTTGCGCTCGCTGATCGCGCAACGTGATTGGCTCATGATTGGCTCATGACTGGCTCATGATTGGCTCATGATTGGCTCATGATTTGATCATGCTTTGATCATGCATTTGATCATGATGCGACGCGATGTGATGGAACTGACAACCACTCGGTCGCCGAAACACCATCGAATGCAGGGAAATTCGAATGAAGGTGGTCGAAGCCGCGCAACTCTCGTGCATACTGGCGCGAAGTGAACCCACCCATGATCTCCCTCACCATTGCCGCCGCGCTCGCGCTTCTCAACACTTCGCCCGACCAGTCGGCCCTGACGCGGCCGCTCACGAGCGCCGCCTACCGTCCGATTGATGCACATGAGTTTGATCGCCTGAAGTCGGGCGTTCCCGCCGCAAGCATCACCATCGATCTTCCTCTGCGCGGATGTGTTCGCCTGGATTTGGTACGCACGCAGTTGGTGACCGATGATTTTGCGCTTGAAATCGCCCATATCGAGCATGTTTCCCGAGATCAGGTATCCGGAGGCAAGCTCAATCCAGGCGCGACGACCGCCCGCGTTTCCTCGCAACGCATTGAGCCCATCTTGCCGCTGGCCTACACCGGCACGATCGCGACGGAGCCAGACGCGCGCGTTTATCTCGGCTTTGGAATCGGCGATGGCGATGGTCTGATCGCTGGCGTTATTGAAATCGCCGATCAGTCGTGGTGGATCTCAAGCGGCAGCGCCACCGCGCGTCGAAGCGGACTACCCGCGATGATCGCGCACGAATCCGCGCTGGCTGGACAGCCACTCGATGGAGTCCACTGCGCAGCGATGGATCTGCGGGAAAATCAGGAAAATGGCGATCACGGCAACGGTTCAGGAGCGGATCCAAGCGTAGACGGGGGCGTTGCTGGCGGCGCTGGTTGTCGCGAGTTTCGACTGGCCGTCGACACCGATACCGAGTTCACCATGTCCGCACACGGCGGCAACACCGTTGCTGCAGCGCAGTACGCGTTGCTTCTCCTCGGTGCAGCAAGTCAGGTGTACGCGCGCGACATCGACGCACGCCTACCCGTTGCGTATCTGCGCCTTTGGACTGGCGAAGATCCATGGAACCAAGCGGGCATGATCGATCAGCTCACTGAGTACCAGTCGTACTGGAACGCCAATATGAACGGCGTTTCCCGCGATCTTGGCCACTATCTCGCAGGGCGCGGGCTCGGCGGCGGCGTGGCGTGGCTCTCGGTTGCCTGCGCCAATCAGCAGTACGGCTACGGTCTTTCCTCGGGAATCGGCTACGGATTTCCCTATCCGCTCATCGACCACGACTACGGCAATTGGGAGCCGATGGTGGTTTGCCACGAGATCGGCCACAACTTCGGCGCACCACACACCCATGATCAATCGCCGCCGGCGGATGGTTGTGGGGCCAACGATTGCACACTCGCCTACACGGGCACGATCATGTCGTACTGCCATGGTTGCGATGGCGGCATGTCAAACATCTCGCTGCATTTCCATCCCTACTCGGTGTCTGCGATGGCGTCTCATCTCGCCAATGTCGCCTGCGCCGATGCGGGAGCGTTTTCGGTGGACGATGCAATCGCAACGCTCGAAGGCGTTGCCGTCAGCATCGACCCGCTCGCCAATGACGCGTTTGTGAACTGCTCGCCACTCACGCTTTCGAGCGTAGACGCGAGCAGCGTTGCCGGCGGCGTGGTCACGATCGTTGCTCGATCGCCTGGAAATCCAGCGCTTCTTCAGTACACGCCACCGACCGGCTTCAGCGGCCGCGACAACTTTAACTACAAGGCACTTGACCCCAACGGCGCGGTCAGCAGAGCGACCGTATTTGTTGAGGTTGAGCCGATTCTCGACCAGATCTACCTCGACATCGTCACGCCCGGCGTGGCGGCCGCTTGGTTTGCTTTGGTGGGAGATACTGCGGTTTTGCCTGATTTCAAAGCGATTTCCAGTTACGGAGGCGCAGTGCTCGCCAACATCGACATCGCTTCAACTGGCGGCGTGTTCTCCACAAGTCGGCGGGCCGACCAAGTCGCCGCCGTCTTCGAGGGCTACATCGCCGTGGCGACGACGGGGCTTTGGACCTTCTCCACTGAGTCCGACGATGGCTCGCGCATCCTCGTCGACGACAGAATCGTGGTCGTCAACGACGGTCTGCACGGCATGGTCGATCGCTCGGGACAGATCGCTCTCGAGGCGGGCTACCATCGATACCGCTTGGAGTTCTTTGAGAATTTCGGCGGCGCGGGGCAGATTTCCCGTTGGCAGGGACCGAACACGCCTCGGCAAGTCATGCCGGCAGAAGCGTTTGTCCGCAGCAACACCGTCATGCACATCGATCTCAACGGCGACGGCACCGTCGGCGCGGTGGACCTCGCCCTCTTGCTCAGCGTCTGGGGACCCGTGGCTTCAGGGGCCCCCGCCGACTTCGATCGCAACGGCTCGGTCGGCGCAATCGACCTCGCTCGGCTCCTCTCCTACTGGGGCTCATAACCCGACGTGCGATCGGGCGACGACGAGCAAACAACCCGTTTCAGCCCTTGCGAACCCTTTCACGGTTCGCTACATTCCCCGACTCGACATTTCAAACCGCTCGAACTACCGGGCCCCTGCCGCAACGCAGGGTCCGCACGAACGAGGGCCGCGTGCGCCCGAGTGAGTGAGTCCGGTGGGAGGTCACGGAACTAATATGGCTGCTAAGAAAGTCACAAAGCAATTCAAGATCATGGCGCCGGGTGGCAAAGCCACTCCAGCCCCGCCGATTGGCCCAGTTCTTGGTGCAAACGGCGTGAACCCTGGTCAGTTCATTACGAAATTCAACGATGCAACGCGCGCGCTCAATGGGCGCATCGTTGGTTGTTTGATCACGGTCTACTCTGACCGTTCGTTTGACTTCGAGATCAAGACCTCGCCGACTTCGGTCCTCATCGCTGCGGCGCTGAAGATTGAAAAGGGCTCGGGCAAGCCGAATACCGAGAAGGTCGGCAAGATCACCAAGGCGCAGGTCAAGGCCATCGCCCAAGAGAAGCTCAATGACCTCAACACCAGCAACATCGAGGCTGCGATGCGCGTCGTCGCCGGCACTGCACGCTCGATGGGCGTGACGGTGGAGGGCTAAATCATGGCAACCACCCCAAAAACAACTGTTGGCAAGAGCTTTTCCAAGCGCCGCCAGGCAAACCTCGCCGCGATTTCGAAGGATGCGGTTGCTCCCGCTGCGGCCATTGCCGCCCTTCGCAAGTTCAAGAGCCCGAAGTTTGACCAGACGGTCAATGTCGTTCTGCACCTCGGTATTGATCCGAAGCAGGCCGACCAGATCATCCGCGGTTCGATCGGCCTGCCTCACGGCACCGGCAAGACCGCACGCGTGATCTGCTTCTGCATTTCCGACAAGACTGCTGCGGCGAAGGCCGCGGGTGCAGTCGAGGCGGGCGCGGAAGACTTGGTCGCCAAGATCGAAGCTGGATGGATGGACTTCGATGTCGCGGTTGCAAGCCCCGACATGATGCGCGTCGTTTCCAAGCTCGGCAAGGTCCTCGGACCGAAGGGTCTCATGCCTTCGCCCAAGGCTGGCACCGTTGCTGCCGACGTCGTCACTGCCGTCAAGGAATATTCCAACGGCAAGCAGGAGTACCGCAACGATGACGGTGGAAACATCCACGGCGTCATTGGCAAGTTCTCCTTCGCTGACACGAGCCTCGTTGAGAACCTCTTGGCTTTCATCGCCAACATCAACAAGATCAAGCCGTCGTCCGCCAAGGGCACCTACATCAAGAAGTGCGCGATTTCCGCGTGCATGAGCCCGAGCGTGCAGGTCGCTGTCTAACTTCGTACTCCGAAAGGAAACACTATGAGCAAGCCAATCAAGAATCTGATTGCATCGGAGTACGAGAACCGCTTTCAGGGCGTCACTGGTGCTGTCGTTGTGGAACTCCGTGGCCTCGACGCCCGGGCAACCACCTCGATGCGCAACTCGCTGCGTTCCAAGGGCATTCGTATGACGGTCGTGAAGAACGCCCTCGCGCGCCGCACCTTTAAGGGTGGCCCGCTTTCCGCGCTGGAAGCAGCGTTGAAGGGTCCTTCGGCGATCATCACCGGTCCTGAGAGCGTTGTCCTCGTCGCCCGCGAAGTCCTGAAGTCCGTCGAGACCGAGAAGAAGATCCTGCTCAAGGGTGCGATCTTCGACGGCGAGTATTTCGATGGCGACGCTGGCGTGAAGTTGCTTGGCAGCTTCCCGACCCGCGAAGAAGGACTGTCCAAGGTCGTCACCCTCATCCTCTCCCCTGCGCGAAACATCATGGGCGTCGTCAAGACGATCCAGGAGAAGCTCGAGGCCGGCGAGACGATTGCTCGGTTGTAGACCAGGCCAGTTGGCGAGATCGACGCGCTGTTCAACATGGCGCGTTTCGACTCGAACGACAGCACAATTCGTTAATCCACCCGCATCCAGTCCGCCACCGACTGGTCCCATTCGGGATGAAATGCCGCGCGTTGCGGCACCTATCGGTGGCAAGACACTGGCGTAAGCCACGGAGATCCAGAAATGTCCGACACGAAGACCTTTGACGCGAAGATCAGCACCCTCGGCGACTCGATCGCCAACCTCACCATCAAGGAGGCTGTCAGCCTCACTGATTACATGAAGGTGACCTACGGCATCGAGCCAGCTGCAGGCGCGGTCGTCATGGCTGCCGCTGCTGCCCCGGTTGCTGTTGAGAAGACCGAGTTCAATGTCGTCCTCAAGGCGGTTGGACCGAACAAGATCAACGTCATCAAGGCTGTGCGCGAGGCCACCGGCCTCGGTCTCGCCGAGGCGAAGGCCCTCGTCGACGGCGCGCCGAAGAATGTCAAGGAAAATGTCAGCAAGGAAGATGCGACCAAGGTCGTCGACGCCCTCAAGGCTGCCGGCGCCGACGCTGTCGCAGAGTAAAACCCGTCTTTGCGGAAGCAGGTGCTTGGGAGAGTCGGTTCAAAGCCGCTCTTCCAAGCGCCTGCCCCGCGTGACCGCAGCGGACGCCCGTCATCCCAGGCGTCCACCAACTGCGGCTTGTCTGCTGATGGGACCGTGTCTACACTCGTGATCCACCTCAATTTGGGCTCGGCTGCGCTTTGCTGACTCAATACCGATCACACTCTGAATAATTTCGCCAGGCCGGAGAGCGTCCGGTGTGGTGTTCTTTCGTAGGGGACTCGTCCATGTCAACCAAGACGATTCGGGACTTCTCCAAGCGTGGCGACGCGCTTCCGGTACCAGTGCTCACGCGCGTGCAGGCAGATGCCTACAAGCGCTTCCTGCAACTTGAAAAGGGCCATGAGGAGCGAGATACTCGCTTCGGCCTCGAGGCTTTGATGCGGGAAGTTTTCCCCATCGAGAGCTACGACGGCTCCATGCGGCTCGAGTATCAGCACTACAAGCTTGACGAGCCCCGCTACACCGCTGACGAGTGCCGCGAACTGCGCCTGACCTATGGTCGGCCGTTCCGCGTGGGCGTTCGTCTGGTGCGCGAAGGAACCAGCGAAATCGCCGAAGAGGAAATCTACCTCGGCGAGATCCCGATCATGATGGGTGGCGGCGAGTTCATCGTCAACGGCTCAGAGCGTTGCATCGTGAGCCAGCTGCACCGTTCGCCGGGTGTCGACTTCTCCATCGTCAGCTCGTTCGGAGATCGCCCGCTTCACCAGGCGCGCATCATTCCGGAGCGTGGCTCGTGGATCGAACTCGAGGTCACCAAGAAGGACGTCATGGCGATGCGAATCGACCAGTCGACGAAGCTCGCGGCGACCACCTTCCTGCGCGCGCTTGATGAGCGCTATTCGTCGACCGACAAGCTCCTCGAACTGTTCTACGAAGTCGAGGAAATCAAGGTCACGAAGCTCAAGCCTGAGCATTACGCCGCTGAACTCGTTGTCGACTCCGATACCGGCGAAGAACTTTGCCGCGTCGGTACCCCGATCGGCGACATGGTCGCGACGATTCAGGCATCGAACCTCGGAACGATCCGCGTCATCACCAACGCGAGCGATCCGCTCATTCTCAACACGCTCGCCGAAGAGAAGCTCGACTTCCTCGCTGGCGTGACTGAGCATGAGGCTGCGCTGCTCAAGATCTACGGCCGTCTGCGTCCGGGCAATCCGCCGCAGATCGACAAGGCGAAGGCTCTCTTCCAGGAGAAGTTCTTCGACGAGAACCGCTATCGCCTCGGCCGCGTCGGTCGCTTCCGCATCAACCGCAAGTTTGAGCATGACGCTGCTTATTGCGTTGGTGGCAAGCTCGGCCAGGTGCCCGAGGAGAAGGTTCAGCGCATCCGCGCCGAGGACTTCCTCGCCGTCATTCGCTACATGCTCGACCTGCGCGCCAAGCGCAACAAGGCGCATGTCGACGACATCGACCACCTCGGCAACCGCCGACTTCGTACGCTCGACGAACTCGCGACAGAGGAAATGCGCAAGGGCTTCCTCAAGCTCCGTCGCACCGTCCAGGAGCGCATGTCGACCCGCGAGCCGGGCGACCTCGCCAAGATCGCCGACTTGGTGAACTCCAAGTCGATCTCCAGCGCGATTGAATTCTTCTTCGGCCGTAGCGAACTTTCGCAGGTCGTCGACCAGACCAACCCGTTGTCGATGCTCGTTCACGAGCGTCGTCTGTCGGCGCTTGGGCCGGGCGGTCTCAACCGCAAGCGCGCAGGGTTCGAAGTGCGCGACGTTCACATTTCCCACTACGGCCGCATCTGCCCGATTGAAACGCCGGAAGGCACCAACATCGGTCTGATCGCATCGCTCGGCATCTACTCCGAGATCGACGCGTACGGCTTCCTTCAGACCCCGTACCGCAAGGTCAAGGGCGGCAAGGTCACCACTGAGTTTGAGCTGCTGCGCGCAGATCAAGAGCTGAAGCGCGTTCTCGCGACCTCGGATCTTTTAAAGGGCGACAGCAAGGTTCTCGAAGGCATCGTTCTGGCGCGTATCGACGGCGATCTCGCCGAGGTTCCGGCCAGCGAGGTCGAGTATGTCGACGTGAGCCCGAAGCAGATCGTCGGCGTTTCGGCGTCGCTGATTCCGTTCCTCGAGCACGACGACGCCAACCGCGCGCTCATGGGATCGAACATGCAGCGTCAGGCCGTTCCGCTGATCAAGACCGATTCGGCTTGCATCGCGACCGGCATGGAACAGGCCGTCGGCAACCACTCGGGCATGATCGTGACCGCCAGTCGCGGTGGCACGGTGACCTATGTCGACAGCGAGCGGATCATCATCGACAACGCCGATGAATATCAGCTTCGCAAGTTCGTCGGACTGAACGAGCGCACCTGCCAGAACCAGAAGCCCGTCGTCAAGATCGGCCAGAAGGTCAAGGACGGTCAGATCCTCGCCGACGGCGCCAGCACTCGCATGGGTGAACTTTCGATCGGCAAGAATGTGCTCGTCGCATTCAACACCTTCGACGGTTACAACTTCGAGGACGCCATCGTCATCAACCAGCGTCTGCTCAAGGACGATGTCTTCACCTCGATTCACATCGAGAACTTTGAAGTCGAAATCCGCGAGACGAAGCTCGGCCGCGAGGAATTCACCCGCGACATTCCCAATGTCAGCGAGCGCATGCTGCGAAATCTCGACGATGTTGGAATCATCGCCATTGGCTCGCGCGTCGGCCCTGGCGACATTCTCGTCGGCAAGGTCTCACCGAAGTCCAAGAGCGAACTGTCGCCCGAAGAGAAGTTGCTCCACGCGATCTTCGGTCGCGCGGGCGAGGATGTGAAGAACGATTCGCTCGAGGTTCCTGCGGGAACTGAGGGCGTCGTCATCGGCGCGAAGCGATTCAGCCGACGCATGCACCTCAGCGACGACCAGAAGAAGCAGCTCAAGAAGGACATGGCCGACTTCGAGGCCAACATGGATGCCAAGCGCATCGATCTCTTCAAGAAGATGATCGGTGAGATCAACCGCATCCTCGGCACCGAGATGGTCGACCCCTCGACTCGCCAGAAGGTCGGCGCCAGCGACATCCCCGAGGTCATCCTCGAGCAGGTGGAGAACTTCAGCGAGAAGTGGATGAAGGGCTCCGCCGAAGCGCGCGAGCAGGCCAAGGTCATCTACGGCCAGTTCTGGCCGCGCGTGCAGTCGACCAACGCTGAGAAGGTTCGCAAGCTCGATCACATGAAGCGCGGCGATGAGCTGGCTTCGGGCGTACTCGAGATGGTCAAGATCTACCTCGCCACCAAGCGTCAGCTCTCGGTCGGCGACAAGATGGCAGGCCGCCACGGCAACAAGGGCGTCATCGCCCGCATCGTGCCGGAAGAGGACATGCCGTACATGGAGGACGGAACGCCCGTCGATGTGCTGCTGAATCCGCTGGGCGTGCCCAGCCGCATGAATGTCGGCCAGATCCTCGAGGTTCACCTCGGCTGGGCGGCGCAGGTGCTTGGTTTCCAGGCGATCACGCCCGTCTTCGACGGCGCGCATGAGAGCGAAATCTTCAGCGCCATCGCTGAGGCCAACAAGCATGTCGAGAACCGTCTTGCCGAGTTTGAGAAGACTGGCAAGAACCCCGGTGGTCGACGCGAGCTGCTCGCCAAGATGCCGACGAACTGCAAGATCCAGCTGTACGACGGCCGCACTGGCGAACCGTTCCATCAGCGCACCACCGTTGGCTTCATGTACATCCTGAAGCTGCACCACCTCGTCGACGACAAGATCCACGCTCGTTCGACGGGTCCGTACAGCCTCATCACCCAGCAGCCTCTCGGCGGCAAGGCCCGCACCGGCGGCCAGCGCTTCGGCGAGATGGAAGTTTGGGCGCTTGAGGCCTACGGCGCAGCGTTTGTGCTGCAGGAACTCCTCACCGTCAAGAGCGATGACGTTGAGGGACGAACCAAGATCTACGACTCGATGGTCAAGGGAACCAACACGCTTCAGGCAGGAATGCCCGTTGTGTTTGATGTCCTCTGCCACGAGATCAAGGGTCTCGGCATGAACATTCAGCTCGAGAAGCAGGCGAACGAGGCGAACATCCTGCTCTGACGCGCACAACCTGCACGCCACAGCAATGAATCGTCACGGCTAGAAGATTTGAAATCACCCCGCTTATGCGGGTCCATTTGGAAGGCAACTGCGATGTCCGAAAGCGTCTACGACCGCGTCAACGACTACGGGTCCGTCAAGATCACTCTTGCGAGCCCGAACGACATCCGAAGCTGGAGCTTCGGTGAGGTCAAGAAGCCTGAGACCATCAACTATCGCACCTATCGCCCTGAACGCGACGGGTTGTTCTGCGAGCGCATCTTTGGTCCTGAGAAGGACTACGAGTGCGCCTGCGGCAAGTACAAGGGAACGAAGTACAAGGGCATCATCTGCGATCGTTGTGGCGTGAAGGTCACCCACAGCCGCGTGCGCCGCAAGCGCATGGGCCACATCAACCTGGCCGCGCCGATCGTGCACATCTGGTTCTTCAAGGCGATGCCTTCGCGCCTGGGCAACCTGTTGGCGATGAAGACTTCCGACCTCGAGAAGATCATCTACTTCCAGGATTATGTCGTTACCGATCCTGGCCAGACCGAGCTTGATCACAAGCAGGTTCTGACCGAGGACGAGTACCGCGCCGCCGTCGACAAGTACGGCACCGCGACCTTCACCGCCATGATGGGCGCGGAGGCCGTGCGCGAACTTCTGCAGCAGCTTGATCTCGAGAGCCTTGCCAAGGAAATCCGCGAGGATCTCGGCAACACCAAGTCCAAGCAGCGCCAGAAGGATTTGTCCAAGCGCCTGAAGATCGTCGAGCAGATCAAGGGTTCGCAGAACGAGCCGAAGTGGATGGTCCTCGATGTGATCCCCGTGATCCCGCCGGACCTGCGTCCGCTCGTTCTCCTTGAGAGCGGCAACTTCGCGACCAGCGATCTCAACGATCTCTATCGCCGCATCATCAACCGAAACAACCGCCTCAAGAAGCTCATGGATCTCAACGCGCCCGAGGTCATCGTGCGCAACGAGAAGCGCATGCTGCAGCAGGCCGTCGATGCGTTGTTTGACAACGGTCGTTGCCGTCGCCCGGTGCTTGGCTCCTCCAACCGTCCGCTCAAGTCGATCACCGACATGATCAAGGGCAAGCAGGGTCGCTTCCGCGAGAACTTGCTCGGCAAGCGCGTCGACTACTCGGCGCGTTCGGTCATCGTCGTCGGTCCCGAGCTGAAGATCTGGCAGTGCGGCCTTCCCAAGAAGATCGCGCTCGAGTTGTTCCAGCCCTTCATCATCCGCAAGCTCAAGGAACACGGCCTCGCCGACACCATCAAGAGCGCCAAGCGCATGCTTGAGCGTCGCGATCCCGAGGTGTGGGACATCCTGGAGCAGGTGATTCAGAATCACCCTGTCATGCTCAACCGCGCGCCGACGCTCCACCGCATGGGTATCCAGGCGTTCGAGCCGGTGCTCGTCGAAGGCAACGCGATCAAGATTCACCCGCTCGTCTGCACCGGCTACAACGCCGACTTCGACGGCGACCAGATGGCAGTTCACCTTCCGCTGTCCGTCGAGGCGCAGACCGAAGCGCATGTGCTGATGATGTCGACGCACAACATCTTCAGCCCTGCCAACGGAAACCCCATCGTCAGTCCGTCGCAGGACATCGTCATGGGCGTGTACTTCTTGACCTGCGCCCACGGTGACAACACCAAGGCTCTTCGCCGGTTCAAGGACATCGAGGAAGCCCTGCTTTGCTTCCAGCTTCCGCACAGCGACCCGCGCCGCATCTCGTTCCACGATCCGATCGAAGTCCGGCTCACCCGCTTCGCCGAAATCGTTCAGGACCAGAAGAAGGCTCCTGAGCCGATGCCAGCCAACCGCCGCGTGCTCACCACGCTCGGTCGTCTCATCTTCAGCGAGATCCTTTCCGACGGCATGCCCTACTACAACTGCGCCCTCGGCAAGAAGGGCGCGGCGCGCGTCATCGACGACACCTTTGCTCGCAAGGGCAAGTCCTTCACCATCGATCTCCTCGATGCGATGAAGCAAATCGGCTTCCGCTATTCGACGGTTTCTGGCCTTTCGTTCGCCATCACCGACCTCCGCATCCCGGAGGAGAAGAAGGAATTGCTCGACAAGACGCAGAAGAAGGTCGATCGCGTCGAGAAGGCCTACCAGGCTGGTGCGATCACCGAGCGCGAGCGACACAACCAGTTGCTCGACCTTTGGCAGCAGTGCCGCGCCGAAGTGACCGTCAAGCTCGTCGACGCGCTCAAGCGCGATCGTCGTGGCGTGAACGGCGAGCAGACCTCGATCGAGAAGAACGAGGGTTCCAAGTACCTCAACCCCGTGTTCCTCTTCTCTGACTCTGGTGCGCGTGGAAACGTGAGCCAGATGCAGCAGCTTGCAGGCATGCGCGGCCTCATGGCCAAGCCCAGCGGCGAAATCATCGAGACGCCGATCCGCGCGAACTTCCGCGAGGGTCTGTCCATGCTCGAGTACTTCTCTTCAACGCACGGCGCCCGTAAGGGTCTCGCCGATACCGCGCTGAAGACGGCGGACTCGGGATACCTCACGCGCAAGCTTTGCGATGTGGCGCAGTCGGTCGTCGTCCTCGAGGACGATTGCGGAGTGCCCACTGGTATTCCGAAGAAGGCCCTCTACAAGGGCGAGGAAGTTGATGTCCCGCTGAAGGATGTCATCCGCGGTCGTACCAGCGTTGAAACCATCATCAATCCGATGACCGATGTGGTGATCGTCAAGCGCAACGAGATCATCACCGACTCGGTTGCGGCAAAGATCGAGGAGCTTGGGCTGAGCAGCGTCTTCGTGCGCTCTCCGCTCTCCTGCTCGACGGCGCGCGGCGTTTGCGCTCGCTGCTACGGTCAGGACATGTCGACGGGCAAGCCTGTCGAAATCGGCATGGCGGTCGGCATCATCGCCGCCCAGTCCATCGGCGAGCCGGGCACGCAGCTCACCATGCGTACCTTCCACACCGGCGGTATTGCGGCACGCGGTATTCTCGACAACCAGTACAAGTCGATCGCAGGCGGAACCGTCCTGTTGCGCGACTGTATGGAAGTTGAAGTCAAGCATCCCGATGGATCGAAGTACACCGTTGCCCTCAAGCGCAACGGCGAAATCTTGGTCAACGACGCGCAGGGCCGCGAGCTGGAGAAGTTCAAGGTCCCCTACGGTGCGCAGCTGTTTGCCCGCACCGGCGATGTCGTCAAGAAGGGCGTCGTGCTCTGCGAATGGCAGCCGCACGCGACTCCGATCCTTGCCGAGAAGTCGGGAATCGTCCGCTTCAAGGACATGGTCGAAGATGTGACCTTCCGCATGGATCGCAAGAAGGGCGAGGGCGAAGCCGCGGAAATGATCGTCATCGAGCACACCGGCGAGAAGCACCCGCAGATCACCGTCGAAGACGCCGCTGGCAACATCCTCGACTTCCACCATCTGCCGGCCAAGGCACGCATCGAAGTCAAGGACGGTCAGCAGATCGCCCAGGGCGAGATGCTTGCTCGTCAGCCGAAGGAAGCCGCGCGCTCCGCCGACATCGTCGGTGGTCTGCCGCGCGTAACCGAGATCTTCGAGGCGCGCATTCCGAAGGAACCGTCCGTGATGGCGGAAATCTCCGGTCGCGTCGAGCTGCACTCCGACAAGCGCAAGGGCAAGATGACCATCCGCGTCATCAGCGACGCAGGTCTTGAGCACGATCACCATGTGCCTCAAGGCAAGGCGCTGCTCGTCCACACCGGCGACCGCATCGAAGCAGGCGACACGCTGACCGAAGGCCCGATGATTCCGGCCGACATTCTCCGCATCAAGGGAGAAGACGCGCTGTATGTGTACATGCTCGACGAGGTCCAGAATGTGTACCGCGCTCAGGGCGTGCCGATCTCCGACAAGCACATCGAGGTCATCCTCCGTCAGATGCTGTCGAAGGTTCGCGTTTCGAGCCCTGGTGACACCGCCC
>Ga0209668_10000512_pt1 | contig 15917 bp, 8 predicted proteins | sample FrelakmetPLP11PL_FD_187150 | JGI IMG/M metagenome (GOLD analysis project Ga0209668, IMG submission 187150) | Freshwater lake sediment microbial communities from the University of Notre Dame, USA, for methane emissions studies - PLP11 PL (SPAdes)... | ecosystem: Environmental > Aquatic >... | reverse complement strand
TAGGCGCTCTTCACGGCCCGGACGGCCTGAACGGAGGGAGAGATGTCGACGACCCCGTCCGGCGCCAGGAGTTTCTGAAAACGGGCGGCCAGGTTTGCCGGAAGGACGTCGAGCTCCATCCCCAGGCTTCCCATCCGCTTCACACCGCAGCCGGCCAGGAGCCCCGGCAGGTCGCGGGGGCTGTCCACCGGGACAACATGTTTCAGCAGCGATTCCTCCCGTGCGCGCACCGGATTCTTCCGCGCGCAGAGGAGCGGCTCGCCCGCGGAAGGGATGAAAAGAAAGGAGGGCTGCACCGTGCCGGCGAAGTAGAGGAGATCCGCGTTCTGTACGATGAGCGCGCCGTCGATGCCGAAGATCTGGTACTCGTGGACCTCGCGCGCGAGCGGCTCCGGAAGTCGGATCACCTGAATCCGCTGGCCGACATCCCGGACCTCGAGCGCATGGTCGCCTCCGCCGGTTTCCGCATCGTGCGTATCCGGTACTACACCCCCTTCGTCGGCGGCTTCGTGGAGAACATACTCGTGCGCATGGGCGAGCACTGGCTCGCGACGCGGGCGGCCCGCGCGGCGTCGGCCAGCGGCCGCGTCCTTGACGGGAACGACGCCGCGCGTGAGGCACGGGCCGTCGCCAAGCAGCGCGTCAACAGGCAGGGCGCCGCGTACAACGGGCTGCGGCTCGTGACCTGGGCCATGAAGCTCGACCTGCTGCTCTTCGGCCGCGTACGGTCGGGGCCCTTCTTCGTGCTGCTGAAGCGCGACGGGGGCGGGAGCGCCGTGCCGTGATTATCGTCTACGCCGCGCTCGACCAGCGCGTACCCGGCACGACGGGCGGTTCGGTTCACGTGACGGCTGTCGCGGAAGGCCTCGCTGCGCTCGGTCACGACGTCCACGTCCTGACCACGCCCGGGCCAGGCCCGTTTCCCGCTGGCCTCGCCCGGTGGCACGCCCTGGCGCCTCCCCTGGGACTTCGCCACCTGCGAGTCCTGCGAGCCGACGCCGTCCGCGCCTTCGCCCAGTCCGTTGGCGCCGACCTCATCATGGAGCGGTACCACAACTTCGGCGGCGAGGGCATGCGCGCGGCCAGGGCGATCGGGACGCTGGCCGTGCTCGAGGTCAATGCCCCGGTCGTCGACTACCCGCGGTCCCCGAAGGCCAGGCTGGACAAGGCCCTGCTGCTGGAACCCATGCGGCGCTGGCGCGACAGGCAGTGCCGGATGGCGGACCTGCTCGTCACGCCAACGGCCGAGATCCTGCCGGACTTCGTTCCCCGCGATCGCATCATCGAGATCGAGTGGGGAGCCGACACGGACCGGTTCGAGCCAGGGGCGACTGGACCGATTCCGTTCATTCCACGCCCCGGCGCGGTCGTCGCCGTGTTTGCGGGAGCGTTCAGGGCGTGGCACGGGGCCGTGCATCTCGTGCGTGCGGTGCGGGAATTGCGATCCGCCGGCCGCCACGACATCGATGCCGTGCTCATCGGTGACGGCCCCGAACTCGCGCGGGCGCGGGCCGGCGCGGCGGGCGTCGACGGCATCACGTTCACCGGCGCGGTCCCGCACGATCAGATGCCCGCGTGCCTGGCGGCCGCGGACATCGGCGTCGCCCCGTTCGATGTGACGGCCCATCCGGCGCTCCAACTCGCGTTCTACTGGTCTCCTCTGAAGGTGTTCGAGTACATGGCCGCGGGCCTCCCGGTCGTGGCGCCGGACATCCCGCGCCTGGCGTCGATTCTGGGATCGGGTGAACAGGGGCTGCTCTACGATCCGGAGGCGCCCCGGGCGCTGGCCGATGCGCTGGCGCGTCTCGCCAGGAATGGCGACGAGCGGCGGCGCCTGGGGGCGGCCGCGCGGGCGCGCGCGTGCCTCGAGTTCAGCTGGGAGGCGCACTGCAGAAAGCTGGACGAAGCGATCCGGCGTGCGGCCCGGCGCAGGACGGCATGATGCGCATCCTGATTGCCACCGACGCGTTCCCTCCTCTCTGCGGCGGCAGCGGCTGGAGCACGTACGAACTGGCGCGGGGCCTGCGCGACCTCGGCCACGAGATCACCGTCGTGCAGGCACAGCCTGGGTCGCGGTCGGCCCACGATCGCACGTACGACCACTTCCGCGTCCACGCCGTCGCGTCGGCCGCCCCATCCATTCCCTTCGTCCGGAACTATTTCAAGAACGAGCGGCTTTGGGGCCGTGTGGCGGCACGCCTGCGTGCCATCGCGCTGGACGTTCGCGCGGACATCATTCACGCGCAGCACGTGCTGACGGCGCCCGCCGCTGTCGAGGCGGCCAGGGGGCTCCGCACGCCGGTCGTCTGCACCGTGCGCGACTACTGGCCGCTGTGCTATTGGGGCACGCTCATCCACGACCCGGTATCGCCGACACTGTGTCCGGGATGTTCGTCGCGCATGATGACGCGGTGCCTGCGGCCGCGCGCGGGACGGGCGTGGCCGCTCGCCCTGCCCTTCGTGCCGTACATGCGGCGCAATCTCGCGCGAAAACGGGCGTCCCTGGCGGGTGCCGACGCCGTGGTCGCGGTCAGTTCGTCCATCGCCCGCGATCTGCGCGAGCGCGGGGCGCTGCCGGGCAGCACCCGTGTGGAGATCATCCACAATCCGGTGGACATCGACGGCATACGCCGCGCCGCCGCGGCGACCGCTCCACCGCTGGAGGAGCCGTACGCCATCTTCGTCGGCAAGCTCGAGCAGAACAAAGGCGCGGACCTCCTTCTGCCCGCGGTCGATCGCGCCGGCCTCGTCTGGCCCCTCGTCGTCGTGGGCGACGGGGCGAGGCGCGCGGCCCTCGAATCCGAGGCGCGGCGCACGGGCCGCGACGTGCGGTTCCCGGGCTGGCTGGAGCGGCCCGGGGCGCTGGCGTGGCTGGCGCACGCGTCGCTCCTCGTGTTTCCGTCCTACGGGCCGGAATCGCTGAGCCGGGTGCTCCTCGAGGCCGCCGCGCTCGGCGTGCCGACGGCGGCCATGAACACCGGCGGAACCCCGGACATCATCGAGCACGACGCCACGGGCCTGCTCTCCTCCACCGCGCTCGAGCTGGGCGATCATGTGGCTCGACTCGTGGCCGATCGGCCGCTCGCCGAGGCGCTGGCGGGCCGCGCGCGTGTGCGCATCGCGGCGCGCTTCGACGCCCCGATCATCGTCAGCCGGTTCCAGGCGCTCTACGAGGACCTGATCGATCGGAGGGCGCGCCATGCGTAATCGCCCCGGATTCCCCGATGGCCTTCGCGTGGCGGTGTTGACGCGCGCCGTCTATCCGCTGCACGGCGTCGGGGGACTCGAACGATCGACGTTCGATCTTGTGCGCCACCTGCTCAACCGCGGTGTGCGGATCACGCTGCTCACCAGGCCCCCGGCGGCGGCAGCCGGATCGAGCACGTGGGCCCACGATCGGCTCTCCCTGCGATTCGTGCCCTATCGAACGTTCCCGCTGGCCGGCCGACGGGGAACGACCATCCTCGATCGGTCGACCGCCTATCCGCTGTTCGGGTACCGGTTGGGCCGCGCCGCCGCGTCGCTCTCGGCCGCGGGCGAGATCGATCTCGTCTACGGCCTCGGCGCGAGCACGCTTGGGTACGCGCGGGCACGCCGAAGGGCCCCGGCATCAACAGTACCGCTCGTGATGAATCCCCAGGGGCTCGAAGAGTTCGGCGGCATGGACGGTTCCTACGGCGGACGGCGGGCCAAGCGATTCGGGTACGAGCCCCTGCGCCGGGCCGTGCGTTATTGCGCGGACGCGTCGGACCGCGTCATCGCCACGGACCGATCCCTCGAGCCCATGCTCCGGCGGCACCTGCACGTCGGGCCGGACCGCATGCGCCTGGTTCCCAACGCCGTGGACGTGCCGGCGTGCGACGCTCTCGCCGGGCACGACGACGGCGCCCGGATCCGCGAGTCCACAGGCATTGGCCCTGGCGAGGCGGTGCTGCTCAGCGTGGCCCGTCTGGAACGCAACAAGGGCCTGCACATCCTGGCGGATGCCCTGGCCTCGCTGAAGGACCTCGCGTGGCGATGGGTCATCGTGGGCGACGGTCCCTTCCGGAGCCCGGTCGAACAGCGCCTTGCGGCGGGGGGCATTCTCGAGAGGACGTACATGGTGGGCCGCGTCGATGATCGCGCGCTGCATGCCTGGTACGAGGCGGCGACCGTCTTCGTCCACCCGACCCAGTACGAAGGCAGCTCCATCGTGACGCTCGAAGCAATGGCCCATCGTCGTCCTGTCGTCGCCACCACGGCGGGCGGCCTGCCGGACAAGGTGCGGCATGGCGAGACGGGGTGGCTGGTGCCGCCAGGAGATGCGGGCGCGCTGGCCGAGAGTGTCCGATTGGCGCTCGTCTCGGGCCCGAAGCTGGCTACAATGGGACTCGCCGGGCGTGTGCTCGTGGACGCCGAGTTCTCGTGGGCACGCTCGGCCGATCGCATGTTGACCGTATTCGAGGAACTCCTGGCTGATGCGAGGACCGCGTGACCGACTCTGACTGGCGCGAGGCCGGCGGCGGCCGGCCCCTGACGGCGGCGCTGCTGCTCGTCGTGGCCGCCGGATTCGTGCTGCGAATCTGGAATCTCGACAGCGGCATCCCGTACGCGGTCGGGATCGATGAGCCGGCCATCATGACGACGGTCGTCCGCATCCTGAAGTCGGGCAGCTTCAATCCCCGCTTCTTCGAGTATCCGACCGGCTACATCTACGTGCAGTTGGGCACGGCCATCGTGAACTTCCTGGTTGGCGCGATGCGGCACTCCTGGAAGGCCGTGGAACAGGTGGGCCCCTCGGACTTCTATCTGTGGGGCCGCTTCGTCACCGCCACGATCGGCGCCGCCACGATCGCCCTCGTCCACCAAGTCGGCCTGCGTTGGGGAGCCCGGCATGCGCTCGTGGCGGCCGGCCTGCTCGCCGTCATGCCGATGCACGTGCGGGAATCGCACTTCGTCCTGACCGACGTGCCCCTGACCTTTTCCGTCACCCTCACCCTGCTGCTGTCGTTTCGCGCGTCCGAGAGGCCGACGATCAAGGCGTTCGTGCTGGCCGGGGCGGCAGCCGGCCTGGCGGCCGGAATCAAGTACAACGGCCTGGTGGCCGTGTCGATGCCCCTGGCGGCCGCGTTCGCGATTGGCGCGCGGGGGCCGTCACGGGTTGCGGCGGCGCTCGCGGCGGCGACAGCCTGCGTCGTGGCGTTCTTCGTCACCACGCCGTTCGCCCTGCTCGATTTGCCGGCCTTCCTGAATGGGTTCGGCATCCAGGCGGCAGCGTTCACGGCCCGACCGTCGTCGGCGGAGGCGAGTTGGCTGGTCTACGCCAAGCACTTCAGGCAGGCGATCGGATGGCCGGCGTTGATGCTGGCCGCAGCCGGGCTCGGGTTGGCAGCGTTCCGGTCGTTCGCCGGCCCGGCCCGCGTCCGATGGATGCTTCTGCTGGTATTCCCGGCCGTGTACTTCTATCTGATCAACGGCTGGGGTTTCATGTTCGCTCGCTATGCGCTCCCGCTGGTCCCATTCCTCGCGATCTGGGCGGCCATTGCCACGATGCGGGCCTTCGAGTTCCTGTACGGCACGCGGATCCCGTCGGCAGCACGTCTTCCGGTGGTCGCGGTCGTGATGCTCGCGGTGATGACCCCGGCGACGATCGGTTCCGTGATGTTTGTGCGGGGCCACGGGGTCGAGACCACGCAAGCGCTCGCCTGGACGTGGATCAGGAAGTCTGTGTGGCCGAACGCGGTGATCGTGTCCGAAGCACGCGGGCTCGATCTGCCGCCCGAGCTCTACCGGGCCGAGGTCGTGCAATCAGTCGCCGGGCGCGATCCCGACGCGCTGGCGTCGGCCGGCGTGGAGTGGATCGTGCTCTCGTCGGACGCGTGGGAGAACCGGACGGCCGCTGACCAGGCACGGTTGGCGCCGCCGTCGGCCTACGCCCCGCTCATGTCGCGCGCCCGGGAGATGAAGGTCATCATGCCGTCGGCGGAACATCCCGGGCCCGCAATCCGGATCCTGCGCCTGGCTCGCCCGTGACGCCGCGTCAGCGGGCGGGCCGGTAGAGTTCGTTGATATCGGCGCGCCGGCGAAGCCGCTCCAGCCAGACCGCGACGGCCTGACGGCGCTGCTCCTGGTCCACCAGCCCGCGCACATCGTCCACCGCCTCCTCGAAGGTCAGCGGGCGATTGTCGCGGATGAACTGCTCAGGGTGCCGCCCGAAGTATTCGCGCAGTTCGTTCTCCGTGGCGGGCAGTATCGTCTCGACGCGACGCGCCACGTACTGCTGCGCGGTCAGAGTGTCACGCACCAGCCCGCGAATCCTCGATTCGTCGAGTCCCAGCCGCACGAGCGCCTGGCGGTAATCGCTTTCGGATGGAAACCGCTGCCTGATCCGGACAAGCGTCCGATCGACGAGGGCGGGATCGGTGTCGCCGGTCTCGTAGCGCCTGGTCTCGTCGAGCACGAGTTGACGGTCCACCAGCCACTGCATCGCGGCTTCGATCGGGTCGGGTGCGTCTCGCGTGTCCACGAGTCCGAACGCCAGGGCGGCACGGGCATCCGACAGCGTGATGACGGTTCCCGACACCACCGCGATCACCCGATCGAGCAACTCGGCGCCCTGCAGAGTCGCCGACCCGGCCGCCGTCAGCACGATGATCACGACCGCCACGGCCTGCCAGGCGGCTCCGCCGCTTCGACCCGGCCGCCCAGTCACCGCCCATCCCCGTCCGTCTTTCACGTTGCGTCCTCTGATGATGCTTCTGTCTTCTGTCTTCTGTCTTCTGTCTCAGAACGCCTGCCCGATGCTGATGTGCAATTCGAAGCGGCCCTCGCTGTTCGTGCGGTAGGTCTGGAGCGTCCCGAGCTTGAACCCGAAATCGAAACGGATCGGGCCCACGGGCGAGTTATACCGGAAGCCGAATCCGGCGCCGGCCCGCAAGTCTCCCAGGCTGACATCGTTGACGACGGCAAAGACGTTGCCGGCGTCGATGAAACCCACGACCCCGAATTTCCGGGTGAGCGCGATCCGGGCCTCGCCATTCAGGATGACTTCGGCGTGACCGCCTTTGGGCGTGCCGTCGCTGTCGAGGGTGTCCGGTCTGCCGAGGCGATCCCGCTGGAATCCCCGAACGGTCGTGTCGCCACCAGCGAAAAAACGTTCACTGGCCTGCAAGTCACGCACCCGGACGGTCAGCGGATTGCCGTTGCTGTCCAGGATCGGATCGCCGTCCGGGCCGATCAAGGGGACGTCGCGCGGGAATCCGGTGCCCAGGCCGAGGCGGGCTCCGCCGGCGAGGACAATGCGCCGGCTGGTTGGAAGCTGCCGGTAGATGAATCCCTGCAGCAGGGTCTTGGCGAAGCCCACCTCGGACCCCAACAGCCGGAGGGCCAACTCGCCGTTAAGGCCGATCAAGGCGCCCTTCCCGGGATCGAACGCATCATCGCGCGTGTTGCGAACGGCGGAGGCCGAGACCGATCCGATGCGAACCTCCGGAAGCACACGGTCGATCAACGGCCGGTCCACGATGTTGATGCGGTCTTCGTAGATGATGTTGCGCTGAATCGAGTACTGCCCGATCAGACTCCACCAGGGGCCGTATCGCTTGGAAAGATTGACGCGCGCGGATCGGTGGCGGAAGCTGTAGCTCGTCTGGCTGCCCTGCTCGAAGGCGAGCGCCACCTGGAGATCCGCCGAACTCCCCGCAACCTTCGGCTCCCGGTAGGACCCGATCACACGGTACTCGAGGTTGGTCTGCTGCTGTTCGGTAGCCGGCAGGACATCCGTCGGCGCAACGGTTTCCGAGCGGCGCCTGAGGCTGACCCGGCTGAAGAGGTTGACCGATCGGTTCTTCCCCCACAGGTTGCGCCGGCCGATCTCGAAGAAGCCGCGCGGCGCGAACTCGGCAATCTGATCCACCCTCTGAAACTCCACGCCCCCGCCGTACCCGATGCTCGTGGCGGGCGATTCCTCCACGGTCACCAGCACGTCGCGCAGGTAGTCGGTGCCGTGCTGCAATTCGGAAATCGTGATCCGCCGGAACAACCCCAGCGCGGCCAGCCTGCGCTGGCTGTCGCTGATTGCCTTCAGGCCAAGGGGCTGCCCGGGCTGCAGCACCAGTTCGCGGCGGATGGTGGCGTCCGCAATCCGGTCGTTGCCCACCACCAGGACATGGTCGACGATGATCTGGGGGCCCTCGTGAATCGTGAACGTGACGCTCGCCCCGGTGCGATCGCCGGTGTACGTGATCGCCGGGCTCACCCTGGCAAGGCGGTACCCGCGATTGAGGTACGCCTCGAGGATGCGATCGCGATCCGCAGCAACCGTGCTCACCACCAGAGTTGTTGCGCCGCGGGTCGTCAGCACGGCCCTGACCTCCGCATCGGAGACCGCGGTATTCCCCTTCAGCTCGACGCTGGTTACGTAGGTGCACGGGCCCTCATTGACCGTCAAGGTGACGATGACGGGGGCCTCACGGGCTGTGCGCTGTCCGGGCACGTCGATCAGCGTCGGGACGATCTTGACGTCTCCGAACCCGCGGCGCCTGTATTCGGCGAGGAGCGCTTTGACGTCCGCGGCCAGCCGGGCCTCGATAAACGGCTGCCCGACGACGAGGCCGACGAGCGGTCTGAGACGGGCCTCGGGATCGAGCGTGGTACCCTCGAATGCCACGCCGGACACGCGGTAGAGGGGTCCGTTCCTGACCGTGAACCTGATGAGCAACTGGTCGCCAGCCGGAAGCCTCTCGAAACCCGCGCTCGCGTCCCGGTATCCCTGCGCGCGCAGGTAGTCTTCGATCCGCAGTTCCGAGTCTTCGAGCAGGTCCTCGTCGACCGATCCTTCCTGCGCGATGGGCACCAGTTCCGACTGCTGCCGCGGAGGAAGCGCGTCGCCGGCGAACTCCAATGAGACCAGAGGGCCCTGGGTCAGGGTGATCGTCAGGTCGACGGTGTCGCCGCGCTCGGACGGTGTCTCTTCGGGGTCCGGAGCCCTGGCCTCGAAGTACTTGCGCGCCCGCAGGCTGTCCGTGAACGACGCGAGCCGCTTCCTCAGCTCCGCGCGGTCATAACTCGCGCCGCGGCGGATGTTCAGGCGGTCACGCAGGGCCCGCACCGCCTCACTCTCCTCGGGCCGGAAGGTGACGTTTCCCACCCGCGCCTGTGGGCCGGAGACCACATTGAACACCATGTCGCCGGCGTCGGCATCGGTCTCGCCCCGATCGCGAGGCTGCACGGTCGCGCGCAGATACCCATGGTCCTTGAGGACGGTGTCGATGGTCCCGGCAATCTCGGCGGCGCGGCCAGCTGCGGGCGTCGGCCCGAACCGGTCGACCACGGCCGCCCGCAGCGTGCGTTCCGGGAGCCCCAGGTCGCCGGAAAAGACGATGCGGCGCACGTCGCGGAGGGGCACCAACTCGATCTCCACGCGCGCGGCCTCACCGGTCTCGAACGAGGAAACCCGGACGTCGAGGAACCGGCCCACCCCCATCACGTGCACGATTGTCTCGCGCACTGACGCCATGGTGAGCGGTTGGCCCTCTCGAATCTCGATCAGTCCCTCGATCTGGGCGTCGCGCACGTCCTTCCCGCCCGACACCAGCCGGACCTCCGACACGACTCGCCCAAGCAGGTGATCGAACGACTGCGCGGCGGCGGCGGTGACGGACCATGCCAGAAAGGCAACCACACCCAGCGATAAGCGGCGTGCGGCAAGCGGGGTCATCGGAATACGTACCGGACGCGCACGTCCAGAGCGTAGGTCCGATCTTCGTTCTGGGTCACGACCCAGGAGAACCGGTCGCTCTGATCGTACTCGAGCAGGATCACCTGGTCGCGCGCCGTCGAGGTCAGACTTCGGGAATAGGTCAGGTAGACGCGGTCCGAGATCCGTTTCCCGATGGTCAGACGGGCCCCCGGCGAGAACCGGCCGGACTGCTGGTTGGGATCGACGACGAAGGGCGTGATCTGGACCGAGTCCAACCCAAACGTCTGCTCGACCGCCTTCTGCACGTTGCCGGACACCGGGCTGGCCAGGAACCTAGCCGCACGTGCCTGCACCAGGTTCTGCTCAGACAGGTCCTGGGCCTTGAGCGGCCGCAATTCGGCATCCTGCGTCGATCCCGCATCTCCCAGGAGCAGAGAGAGGATGTCCACTTCCGGCAGCGGCGGGTCGGACGACAGCGAGGGTTCCCAGCTCTTGATTGTGCCCGTCGCCGCCAGCGTCACGCGGTAGGTCTGGCCCGGCGCGCGGACGCGTGTTTCCGCCTCGACGTCGAAATAGGGCTCGATCGTCGTCGGGCTGCGGAAGTCCACGTTCCCACGCGAGACGATGTAGCGCCGGCCCTCGAACAACAGCTCGCCGCGCTCGACGGCGGCGCGGCCCTCCAGTACGGGCTTGTCGTACGTCCCGCGCAACCTCAGGTCCGCGCTTGCGGTCAGACGGGCCTGAAGCGAGAGCCCGGCATACTCCATCCTGCTGTTGATCTCGAGGGTGGACGGTGCGGTGAGCCGCAGGTCGAACCGGAGCGGGAACTGGACGGGCGGAGCGGCCGACGCCACACTCGTCCCCCCTCCGCCGGCCGCACCAGCGGATTCGACAAGGCTCGGGCTGATGTCCACGGTGCGCGGCAGCGTCCCGCTCTTCACGAGCACCGAACCGCTCAGGACCGGGTCGTCGATCGTGCCGCGCAGGCCAAGCTCCGCATCGACAACCGAGCGGAAGCCCCGAAAGCGGACTTCCATCCCCTCGCCGCTCACGGTGAGGTCGAACTGCGACGGGGAGAGCCCCGTGAGGCCGATGCGGCCGCCGACGCGCACGGGGCCGTTGCCCATGGTCGCCGACAGGCGCTTGCCGGCCGGTACGGACGGATCGTCGAAGCGGATGCTGTTGCCCGCGAAGATGATCGTGCCATTGATGTTGTCGATGGCGTGGGGCAGATCCATGTGCCGCAGGCGGCCGCCCGTCATCGTGGCGCTGCCTCCGACCTGCGGCTTCTCGAGTGTCCCCGTGATCTCTGCGGTCACCTCGGCCCGTCCCGACCCGCGGACATTGAGATCGAAGGCCTGAAGGATGCCGAGGTTCGCCGACCCGGAGGCATGCAGGCCTACGCCGCCCTGCACGACGTCGACATTCCCGGCGATGCCGAGGCTCGTGTCCTGTCCGGTCAGCCTGAACCGGCCGATGCGCAGCACGCCCTGTTCGAGGCTGGCGTCGATGATGCCGTCGTTCCGCAGTTTGTAGTCGAAGAGCTGCACGCCCAACTGGTCCACCTGCACGTGCGCGACGACATTGTCGAGGCTGGCCAGAGAGCCGCTGATGCGCATCGTGCCGGAGGCCACGGCCGTGGCGAAGGGCGACAGGCCCGGCGCGAACACGCGCGCGTAGGGGTCGAGGGACGTGTCGGTCACCCTCAGGGTGATGTCCCCGGGATAGTTGCCAAGCAGCGTGACCTTCCCCGTCCCCGACGCCGTCAGCCGGGACGACGATCCCGCCTCGAACGAGAAGTTCATGTCGTCGCCGCGCAACTCGAGGCGGCCCTTGACCTCGCCGATGCCTTCGTCCTTCACGAAGAGATCGCGGATGCGATAGTCCACGTCGTTCTTGGGATACAGGAAGGCCCCGCCGCCGGCCGACGAGAACTCGAGCCGCCCCGTCAGCGGCGCCTGGGGAAAGGCCGCCGCGTCGATGGACTCGACCGGGATCTGGCTGCCGTCCACGCTGTACGAGTAGGAGCCGGCCCATTCCACGTGGGCGCTGCCGCGAATCGTGCCCGTGCTGCCCTTGCGGATGTCAATCCCATCGAGCCACACGCCGGGACCGACGAACCGCAGCGACATGGACGTGCTGGCGAGCGTTTCGCCATAGGCGACGCCGGGGGCCACATTCAGACTGCCGAATCCGTACGGCTCCAGGTAGTTCCCGTACAGATGGAACTCCCCGGACAGGGCACCGTCGACGGGGTACTCGTCCAGCACGAAGGCATGACGCAGGTCCGCCAGGTCCCAGTTCTCAACCCGGATCACCGCGTTGATCTCTTCGCCGCGGTCCTTGCGCGGGTACCCGAGGGCGAACCGGCCGGCGGCACGTATCGCGCCCTTGCCCTTCCGGGACACGCCGTCCGTCACGTCGACGTAGGAGTTCTCGACCACGATGCGGCTCTGCCCGCTTCCCCACTCGACGTCCCACGCGCGCATGCGAGTGGCCGCGAACACGCCCTCGATGCGGGGCGCGCGGAACGCGTTGAGCAGCACGCCGTCGAAGGTCCCGGTGCCCCCCATCTCGACCGCCCGGGTCGGGGAGCCGAACGCGGTGATGATCCCGGCGAGCAGCCGATCGCTTTCCTGCCACTCGGCGCTCGTCACATGAAAGGGAATGACGGATCGCTCGCCGTACGCGGTCCGGCCCTGGAACTCCAGGAAGGTCGTCGGTGTGCTGATGCGGCTGGGCGACACGTCGATCCACTCGGGCCCGTACTGGTAGTGCACGCTGCCGCCGATGGGGACGTACCCCAGCGGTGGGAACGGATCACCGTAGACGTGCGCGAAGGACGGCCCCGGCGGTGTCGCGGGGAGCGCGCGCCCCTGCAGGGTCACGCCGGACGGGGCCACCGCCGAGATGTCGCCGAAGCCGCGATGCTCGTCGAAGTGCCCCGAGCGCCACTCGAGCAGGTTGTGCCCGCTCGCCCGTCCCGCCAGTCGAAGCCCCGCCATCTCCATGGCGTCGGAGAACGCGGCCATGTCGACATCCGTGTACGTCGCGTCGAACCTGGCGTTGGCGGGCGTGGGCTTGCCAAGGGGCGCCATCGCGTAGGTGAACCGCATCTCGCCGCCGTAGAACGACGAACGGGCGCGCGTCACGTCGAACCGGTCGGCCGTCCAGACGAGCGACCCTTCGAGTTGCGGGAACCGGTACCAGTTGAGCCCGGCCTCCTCGCTCCGGAAATCGCCGGAGAGCTCGCGGCCGCCCTTGAACATGTGGAACCGGCCCTTGAACGTGGCCTCGCCCGACAGCGTGAACTCATAAGGCGCCCACCAGATCCCGCGCTGCGGCGGGAGTTGGATGACGGAGTCGATCTGGTAGGTCTGCTCCGGCCACCGCGTGATGTCGACCGTGCCGGTGAGCAGCGACTTCGCCCCGTCGGTGTCGAGTTCGATGCGATCGAAGATCACCTTCCCGTTGTCGATCCGGAACCAGGTCCGCAGATCGGCGCCCATGGGGGCGTAGCGCTGCACCGTGATCGTACCGGCCGATGACGTGGAGTACCCGCGATACCCGACCAGCTTCAGCAGCGTGACATCCATGTTGCGGACCACGGCGCCCCACGGTGCGCCGTGGTCGTCGTACGTAAACTGCCCGCGCGAGGTGCGCACGTAGGCCACCGACGTCTTGATCCGGCTCGGGCCAGATCCCGCAGGCGCCGGCCTCGGCCGCAGGCGCGGAAAGCTGTGGCGGCCGCCGGGGAAGGCCTCCACCTTCATCTGCCAGTCGGTCATCTCGACGCTGACGATGTTGAGCTCGCGCCGCAGCAGCGACCACAGGGGCATCGCGACGACAATCTCGCGGGCTTTGAGGAACGGATCGTCCGCAGGCGTGAGGCCGTCGATCACGAGATCGCTGACGACGAACCGGCCGTCGAACAGGCGAATCGACAGACCGCCGATCCGGACGCGCCGATCGATCTGCTCGAACGCCCACGACTCGGCGCTTCGGCGAAGGTCCACGCGTCCCAGCGTGATGGCCGGAAGCAGCGCGGCGAGGTCCACGCTGAACGACATGACGATCCCGGCCGCGAGGACGCCAAGGGCGATCACTCCGGCTCTCCGGGCATGTCGCCACACGAGGCGGGACGTGTCGGCGAAGGTCATGCGACTGCCACGCTATTCCACGACCACGAGCAGGCGTCCGGCCTCCACTGATGCGCCTTCCGAGACCAGGACCTCCGCCACGCGGCCGTCCTTCGGCGACCGCAGCTCGTTCTCCATCTTCATGGCTTCGACGACGACCAGGCCCTGCCGGGCCTTCACCTCGTCGCCGGGCTTCACGAGCACCTTGACCACCTTGCCGGGCATGGGCGCCAGCACCTGCTGCGTGCCCGCCGCCGGCGCTGCGCCGCCGCCTCGGCCGAAGCGGCTGGCGGCGCCCGTGAGCACGCGGACCGATGCCACGCCGCTGGGCATGTGGACCGCCAGTTCGCCCGGCAGGCCCGTGGGCGACAGCCCCACCTCCTGGCTGGCCTGGCCATCGGTCAGGCCGATCAGCGAGAACGTCGAGGCGTCGAGTGCGGCCGCGTCGACCAGGCGCTCGGTGCCGTCGATCGTCACGCGATAGACCCCGTCTTTCCCTTCGACGCTCACCGCCCTCACGCGGCCGTTCACTTCGATCTGCAGGTCCATCGGGTTCTCCAGGCGGGCGGCTAGCGCAGGCCATCCATGCGCGCGGCGCGCTGCCAGTGACTGCCGGGCGATGCCGTCCCGGGCGCCGGCCCTGCCGGTCTCCGCGTGTACGCCTGCAGGGCGGCCGCGACCGCCGCGATGTGCTCGGCTTCCTCGGGCACTTCGAGGAACGGACGGCCGTTCCGGCTGACGAGCGCACGATCGATGAACGTCGTGTCGAAGCGGCCGGCCTGGAAGTCCGGGTCCGTGAGCAGCCAGCGGAAGAACGGGATCGTCGTCTTGATCCCGCGGACGTCGTACTCGTCGAGCGCCCGCGCCATGCGGGCGATGGCCATGGGCCTGGTCTCGGCCCAGGTGGCCAGCTTGGCGATCAGCGGGTCGTAGAAGACCGGCACCACGACACCCGCCACCGCGCCGCCGTCGTCGCGGCGGATGCCGGGGCCAGCCGGCGCCCGCAGGGCCGTCACCAGGCCCGGCGACGGCAGGAAGTCGCGGTCAGGATCCTCCGCGTAGATCCGGCACTCGATGGCATGACCGACGGGCGCCAGCATCGCCTGCGGATCGAGGCCAAGCCGTTCCCCGCGCGCGATGCGGATCTGCCAGTGGACGAGGTCGGTATTGGTCACCAGTTCCGTGATCGGGTGCTCGACCTGGAGGCGGGTGTTCATCTCGAGGAAGAAGAACTCGCCCGACTCGTCGAGCAGGAACTCGATCGTGCCCGCGTTGCTGTAGCCCACGCGGCGCGCCACCGCCGCCGCCGCCTCGGCCATCCGTTGCCGGAGGTCCGGCGTCACGACGACGGACGGCGACTCCTCGACCACCTTCTGGTGCCGGCGCTGAATCGAGCACTCGCGCTCGACGAAGGGCACCACGGTGCCGTGCTGGTCCCCGAGCAACTGGATCTCGATGTGCCGCGGACGCAGGATCCGGCGTTCGATATAGACCGACGCGTCACCGAAGGACGAGAGCGCCTCGGACCGCGCGCCCCGCAGCGCGCCGGCAAGGTCGGCGGCCTGCGTGACGGTGCGCATCCCCTTGCCGCCGCCGCCGGCGACGGCTTTGATCAGGATCGGGTAGCCCACCTGGTCAGCGATCCGGGCGACGTCCGCGTCCGGGATCTCCTGCCCCAGCGGCTCCTTCGTGCCGGGCACCACGGGCACGCCCGCCGCGATCGCCTCGGCGCGCGCGGCCGTTTTGCTGCCCATCAGGTCGATGGCTTCAGGCGTCGGGCCGATGAAGGTGAGCCCGGCATCTCGGCAGGCGCGGGCGAACCCGGAGTTCTCGGCCAGGAAGCCGTACCCCGGGTGGACGCCATCCGCCCCGGACTGGCGCGCCACGTCGATCAGTTTGTCGATGCGGAGGTAGCTCTCGCGCGGCGCGTTCGGGCCGATGGCGTACGCTTCGTCGGCGTAGCGGACATGGAGGGCCGTGCGGTCGCACTCCGAGTAGACCGCGACGGTCTTGAGGCCCATTTCGCGGCAGGCCCGGATGATGCGGACGGCGATTTCGCCGCGGTTGGCGACAAGGATTTTCGTCAGAGACTGGGGCAT
>Ga0209668_10000511_pt1 | contig 15937 bp, 1 predicted proteins | sample FrelakmetPLP11PL_FD_187150 | JGI IMG/M metagenome (GOLD analysis project Ga0209668, IMG submission 187150) | Freshwater lake sediment microbial communities from the University of Notre Dame, USA, for methane emissions studies - PLP11 PL (SPAdes)... | ecosystem: Environmental > Aquatic >... | reverse complement strand
CCCACCATGATTTCACATACACGTTTACCATCTTTGTCTTCATAGAATTTAAGTACATCAGATGTGAATCCTTTTTTACCATTAATCTCACCTTCTTTTGCTCTTACGCTTTCTAATAATGTAGAAGCAATTTGTACCTTCATACCACCAGACATCTTAGGACTAATAACTTCTCTATCTGCAATAGAATAAAGAATGTTTCTAACTTGTTGATATGCAGGTGTAGATTCAAGTGCAGTACCTCTATCTAAGAAATCTTTTAATGCAGCACTAATATTATCATTAACTTCTCTTTTTAGAATTTCATTACGAAGAGTGGTTCCAACTTTTGAAAAATCTGTAATTTCAAACTTACCATTTTTATCTGTTATTCCTAATGAATCTAATAATGTAGCATATCCTTGTTCAGTAATAGCTTCTAATAAAGTTTGATTATCTTTAATCTCTTTATATAAGTTATCTCCTTCATTATATGCTAACTTCTCATCTTCAGATAAATTGAACCAAGCTGTATATCTTTTATCAAAGTTTTCTTCATTTTCCATAAAATCAATAGGCACACCAGCATCCATGAAGTCCATTGTGATAAGTTTAGTTATCTGTGAACCTCTTCTTACTAAAGCAGTATCTTTTGAAGGCACCTCTGATTGAATACTTATAATTTCAAAAGGAACTTTTATAATGTTTTTACCTTCACCTTCTTCTACATATAGAGAGTCATTAAATAAACCAGTGTTTGGATCATATAAAGCATGTGAATTTTGAGCACCAACTTTTCTACCTGAATCAAATACAGTGTAGTCAATATTTTCAGCTTGCATTTTATTATATAACCTAACAGCATTAGAATCTTCTTCTAAATTAAGTTCTTTCATAACTCTATATGAAAGTGGATAAAGTGCAAACTTATCAAGTACAACATCATTGTAAGTATTACCATCTGCTTTATTTCCAGTTACAATTGGTTTACTAGGAGTGTATGTACTTTTCACTTGAGGATTACCTGCATCAAGAAGTTCTTGTTCTGCTGGAGATAGTTTAAGATTTTTATCTTTTTTCTCCCAAGCTATATCATATCTGTATTGTTTTTCTTCATTACTATTCCAATCACTAGCTCTAATTCTAAGATGACGATGAGCTTTCATAAGTATGATACCACCACCATCTGTTTCTGTAAATCCTTTTTCATATCCAGGAAGATCAATAATACCATCAATATCTTGAGATGTTACAGTTTTAAATGCTTCTGCAGTAAAATCAGTATATCCAATATCACCTTTTTCAAATCCTTTATTCCAAACAGTATCAAAAGCGCCATTTATAGAATCTTGCCCACCAACAATCAATTGACGTGGAGAGTTAAAACTTTTAACACGTTTCAATTCATCTTTATACTGATAAGGATCAGAGTAGATTAATTTATGAAATTCAATATTAGCAACCATATAGTTAATTGTAAGAGCTTTTATTTCTCTTAGCAATTGTTGCTCATTCATATTTTTTGATAATGCTACATTTTCTAAATTAAATCCTTCAGAAGTTTCTTTTAATATATTATAATTAGATAATGTATTTATTAAATACTGACTATCTAAGTTTATATAATTATCTAAAGCAGCTTGAATTTTTTTCTCAAACTTCTTATATACTTCTTCTGGTGTTCCTTTATATGCAACTATATCATCATGAAGTTTATTTTTTTGATCAGCTGTTCTACCTTGTGGATTCTCAAGAATAGATCTAAAGAAACGAAGATCAGTAGTTCTTCTTTGTCTTTGTCCATTAGCTTTATCCTCATCAGTTAGTTTAATTTCTTGAATAGGTCTTTCTTCTCTAGACATATTAATTTCATCAATAAAGTAATCTCTGAATGTATTATATACATCATTCATGCCTTTTGATAATTTATCAGAAGAAGTTTCATTACCCATTTGAGTCATATGCTCTATTGTAGAATCTCCTGGAACTAAATTAAGGAACCAACCTTTTATATTTAAATTTAACTCTTGTACTAAACGTTCTTTATAATTAAGTTTAGCAGAAGATTTTTGTTTACCTTTCTGTTGATTATCTATACCTCCAACATATCCAGCTTGTAATAATGTATCAAGTGTACCAGATTTATCTTCTTTCTTAACCCCTTTAGATGTAAATTTTCTTTTCAATATAGCAGATCCTTTAGAGAAAACATCTGTAGCTAAATAACTAAATTGAGGAGCTTTTTGAAATTCACCTGGAGATAGATTATCTATAGTGGATACAAATTCATATAATTGACTTCCTGCATTAGGGCCAATATAAGATTGAGTAAGATCTCCATTAATGTTAAAGAATACACTATCAAAATCAGGATTACTAATTTTAGATTTAACATATCCTAAAGTTAATAATCTATTACTAATATTCAAAGCTGTTGTAGTAAATGTAGAGATAACCATACCCTTAGATATACCATCTTTTATACCCATTACAGCATCTTTAAATTCTCCATATATTACACTAGACTCTGCTTGAAGTTTGTTTATTTCTTTAACTGTAAACACTATACCAAGGTTATCTAAGAAATCAACCATGGCCGCATTACTTATAAGATTTACATTTTTAATTTTTGTAAAATCTCCAACATATGCTTTTTCTTTTTCACTATATACAAAGTATCCTTTCTTTTGTTTTGCTTTTGTAATGATAGCATTTTTATAATCATCTCTCAATTGATTAGCAGCATTAGATAAATGTGCTTCACCAACAGAAATATCTCCATTCTCAAGAATAGTTACATTTCTAACAGCAGAATTATATTTCTTAAATGTTTTCCATAAAGAAGTGATTAATTGTGAACTATGCTGTGTATCAATATTTGATAAACTAAAATCTTCTGATATGTCATGTTTAGTAATACGTTTATATAAAGTTTTATAATTCATGTCATTCTCAGCCATTGTGCGTAATCTATTAATCATATCATCTGTATTAATAGATGAACTAAGATTATTCAATAGACTAACATACACTTGACCAATAGGAACAAGTCTAGCTCCTCCTATAGTAGATAGTTCTAAGTAACCTTCTGCATCAACATAAGGAACTGTAGCTAATAAAAGTTTCATAGCACGATTTGCTTTCTTGAAATTATCAATCTTTGTAGCATCATGTCCATCGCTCTCTTTAACTTTATCCTCATCTCTTAACTGAAGATCGTCATTCTCATCAAATTCAATTTGATATCCTTTTAAGAATTCTTTATATCTATCAACAATAGAATCCCATTGTTTATCAACTGATTCTTTTAGTTTAGTATTTGTTTTTTTAATCTCTTTATATTCCTTCTTAGTGATTTCTCCATCTTCTTTTTGAGCTGCAGCTTCTTCAATTATATCATCAAATAAAGATTTAACTTCAACATTAAGTCTATCATATAAATCTTTACCACTTCTTGTAACATCTTCAAATAAGTCTTTATCATTAGCTGTTAATTCTACTAATGTAGCATAAGTCATATGTTGAATAATCTCACTTCTTTGTCTATCAGTAATTTCTAATTTCTCTTTCAGTTCACCATTATCTGTAATAGTAGCATCTTCAATATCAATTATTCCTTGTTTAGCAAATGCAAGCTTTGATTGATTAGGAATAGTTTTTTTATAATATCCTGTACCTATTTTTTCAAATAGTCTTTCAGTATTATTAGTAGCTTTATTTCCAGTGAAGAAGTTTTTAATCATTGTAGCAAGATCAGAAAAGAACTTTTCTATAAATGATTTGCCACTTACAGGTTTAGGAGGAAGTTTATTGTCTTGAAAATAATCTCTTGTTTCTTCAGCCAATTGCTCTTTGATTTGGTAAGGAGTAGCATCTTTATACGCTATAGTTGTTTGTGTTGGTCTATCAACAAAACTACCTTCTCTTGAACTAAACTCATCTAATATAGATTGTCTTTCTTCAGGAGATGTAAACATTGCCCACACTGCTTCAAATACCTCATGGTAAGCAGTACCCACCTCAGCATTTTCATATAAGTATATAGCACCATCTTCAAAAGCACCCCAAGCTTGTTTACCATTAGTAGCTTCAATTATATTCTTCACTCTATATACAGGAAGCATAGGGAAATTATCTTTTAAGAATTTCTCTACATCATTCCAGTTCTCAATTTCAACTCCTAGTAATTGATTTTTTATTACTTCTCTTAATCCTTTCTTTTTCATTTTAGAAAGAATCTTTTTTGCAGCAGGTTGTTGAGGAGCTTCTTCTATTTTCTCTTCTTTACCAGCAGCTTTCTTTTTAATTCTACTAAAGAAGTTTTCTGAATCAGCATCATCATTTGCATCAGCATCATCTTGTGTAACAACTCTTCTTTTTGTTGTTGGAGCAGATGGAGCTTCAACCATTTTTTCATATAACATATATCTCAACTGTTTAGCTAGCTCTACTAAAGCTTCTTCATCAGTTTCAATTTCTGGCATTGCATCTTTAATTTTTTCAAGAGCTGGTTGAGCATTTGCTAATCCTTTAAATTGGATTGTATCTTTTAGATTTTCAGGATTAACATTTTCATCAACAGTAAATCTTATTCCAATACCTCCAGGAGTTTCATATTCATTTATAAAACCACCACCTTTAGTAAATATACCTTCAGATGCTTGTGCAGCTTGTTCTTCTTCTTCACTAACTTTACCAGCAGTTATTTTTCCTTTTGGTGATAATGCTTTAGTTTGTTTGATATCTTCAAATGCATAATCATCTGCTGTATCTGTCGTATAGAAATAGATTGCTTTTCTATTAACATCTTCTTCATTAACTAATGGACGCATCACTGTTGTTAATGGAATAGCATTAGCTTTTCTAGCTTTGCTACTATCAGATATTTTACCAGAAGCATCTGGCATTTTATCAGATAATAAATATGTTTGATAGTTAGGCCAAACAATTTTATCTTTAATGTTTCCATCTTCTCCTATAGAAATGATTTGCTCAAATGTATCATTAAGCTTTTGAATCTTAGAAGAGTTCACATTGACATGTAAATCTTTTATTTTGTTTATTATATCTCCTTTATGCAATGCAAGTTCAGAAGGTGTGAATTTAACATCCAACCCATCTTTAGATATAGATAACATCAACTTTCCAGTTGCTCTATCTTTCTCAAAGAATATACTATTGTATCCAGCTTTCTTTCTATTATTTTGTGCATCAACAGGAACTCCCCAGTATACAACAGATCTTAGATACTGAAGAAGTCTAACAGATTTATTTCCATTAATTCCTTCTTTAGGATCCATCATGTTTTTTGATAACTGAACTAATGCTTCATATATAGTTTTAGCTTCTTCTTCTGTATGTTTTCTATTTTGAAGTGGTACAACACCATTAATTGTTTTTAAGAAGACTTTTCCTAAAGCATTCATATATGTAACAAGTCCTTGTGATTCTTTATCACTTATTGTAGGAATAGATAACATTTGTTTTCCTTCAAGTTGATCATCAGTTACAAGACCAGCATCTTTAGCAGATGTTCTTGTAGAGTAATCTGTCTTTCCTTCTGGGTCAACAACAAGTTCTGGTATACCAAATGATGAAGCCACTTGATGTTGTTCACCTATTATAGTGGATTCTAATAGCTCATTTTTCCATTTTGTATACTTAGCAATGATAGCTTTTTTTACTTCTTCAGAAGTGCCTTTTCTGAACATGCTAGCATTATCATATTCTTCTCCCCATTCAAATTTAGCATCAGGATATACTTGATATACAGCATGGTTTTTAGCATCAAGTAATTGTTCTTCACTTAACACTTTACCATCTTCTCCAAGAAGTTCACCTTTAGTATTAACCATAACCATAGCTATGATTTGATTTTTATCTATACTATCATCAATTGCACCTCTTTCATCTATTCTTAATTGATCAGTTAATCCTAATACAAGTTCTGCTTCATTACTAGCAGTTACATATACACCACGTATATCTTTTCTATTCTCAAATGATTCTAAATTAGCACCAAACTTCTTAGCTCTATTTTGATGTGGTTTACCTCTATCAATACCTAGAGTGGCTCTTGGAATTATTGATGTAGGTTTTTTTGAATCAGGTTCATAATCAGGATTACTCTCACGTGTTTGTACAGTAGTTTTATCAGCTGTTTTTAATGCAGCATTTATCACTTTAGTATTACTAGAGATTTGTTCTTCTTCCTGTTGTGTTTGCTCTAACTCATTAACATATTTTTCAAACTTCTCAAGAATTTTTCTTCTTGCAAGTTGTTCATTTATTAAGTTATCAATTCCTTCATTTAACTCTGTTATATCTTCTACAAGTTTATCTGCGTCAATATTAAGTTTAGGAATATTTAATTCATCACCAAAGGCATTTATTGCTGATTCAAGTTCTAATATTCTTTTTGTGAATCCTTCTTTATCTGTAATGATTTGTTTAGCTCCTTCTTCTCCATAGTATTTCTCTAAGAAATCTGTATACTGATCAAAGTATATAGTTGGAAGATCTGGATTTTCTTCTTGTAGTCTTTTGATATAATCATTAAATGTATCTACTGCATCAGAGAATAGTTTATCAATAGCTTTTAATAAACCTTCGTTCTTAGATATAGCATCTCCTGTAATGTTTATTAAGTCTTCTAATAAATCTATATCAGAATTCATTTTAGCAATCATAGAGCTATTATCATCTTTGAACTCAGATAACTCAGCTACCATATCTTTAATTAAAGGAACAATATATTCTAATTCAGCTTTTTCATTATTCAGATTATTATTTTCTTCTTCTATACTATTACGTAAATCTGAAAGCTCAGATATAACTTTATTAATAGGAGCAAATCCTGATTTACGAAGACTACCTTTTTTAGTTGTTTTTAATTCTTCTTTCTTTTCTTGTAATTTAATTGCTGTATTCTCAAGAGTTTTTTTATTGTTCTCTAAAGTTTCATTTATTTTGTTTATACGTGCAATTCCTTTATTGTATAATTCAGATAGAAATTGATTTCTTGCATCAACTTGACCTGAAGTAACTTCTTGTTTTTCAGAAAAGATTTTAGAAAGAGTCTGTTGTTCAGCTGCTGTAAGTTTTGTCAAAGGAGTAACCATACCTCTTTTATATTCACCTTGAGGAATAAATTGTGCATCACTTACAGGAACTCTTCTTTCTTTACCTTTCTCATCTGTATATACAAAGAATCTCATTCCTTCTTCAGGATGACTTTCTATTCTACCTTGTCTAGGATTACCATTACTATCTTTTAATCCTCTATGTTGAAATACAGTTCTCCAGTTTTTTAATACCCAAAGATCTTTCTCAGAAGCATCAGAAACTTTTCCAAGTTTATAATCTTCTAACTTACTAGGATTTACATCTGTAACTTCCCCAGTATCAACATCTTGTATTTGTACTGTACCATCTTCATTCTTTCCTAAGATTTTAATTTTAGGTGAACGAAAGAACTCAACTCCTTTTTTAGTTTTCTCAACAACTCTTCCTAAGAAATATTCTGTACCTATTTCAATGTCTCTATCACCAGTCTTGGTTTTGATAGTAATCACATCTTTAGGAGTAGCTTTATCAATTGTAGTTTCAAGTTCTTTCTTCTCTTGAAACTTTTGAGGAGTATTCTTTATTTCTTTATATTCTTCTATGAATTGTTTTCTTCTTAAAGATACTTCTATTATATCTTTTAGATTAGTTATAAGCTCATCTTCATTTATTGAATCTAATGCTTTAATATCAGCAATAGCTTTTGCTACAGCTTCTGCTTTAGGTGTACCATCAACAATAATATCATTTAATATATCTAATGTGTTTACACCAGCTGCTGCTAGTGGAGTATTAAGTTGAGGAATACGATTATCATAATCTAATACTTTTGATCCTGCATATACAAGTTTATCTATTACATCATCTGTATAAAGTCTTTTACCTGTTTCTTTATCTACTAATCCTTTATACTTAATACTTGTAGCTTCATACATTTTTGCTGCACTATCTGCATGTTGTTGTAGATTATTAAGTCTAGCAACAAAACTTTCTTTTGTATCTAAATCTGTAGCTGTTCCTTGTTTTTGTAATATATCAAATCCAGTATCTGTAGCTGCTTGTTGTTTAAGATCATTGATTTCATCATCAATAGCACTCTTAGCATTATATTTTAAACGTGTTGTAATAAAGTTATGTGCGTAATCAAACTCAAGATCTTTTGATTCAAGAATATCTCCTTGTCTAATAGCAGCTTCTCTATCCTGTTGGATAATCTCTGCAGCTTTTACATTTGAATAAGCTTCTTTCATCTTATCCTTAATCATAGAATTGTTTAATGCATTAACTGCAGCATCTCTTTCTACAGCTTGTGTTCCCCCATAACCAGTTAGTCCTCTTTCTCCTATCTTTCCAGTTTTACCTATAGTTGGCATTCCTTTTTTAATTCCTACAAATCCAGAAGATTGCAATGCACCAGAGAAAGCCCCAGTAAATATATTAAGAGTACCTTCAGAAGTTGTTAGTGCTTCTTTTATACCATACAAAATCCCATCATCTAATACAGATGCATTTTTATTACCTTTATATTTATTGTTATAATAGTTTTGCGTACCAGTTTGAATAGCATATTGTGCACCTTCTTCAAATCCTTCTGATGTATTAACAAATAATCCAGCTACATTTTTAGCTTTATATAATAATTTTCCAAACCCTTTTTCAGGAAGTGTAGAAGCATATTTCAATGCATCTTTTTCTCCTCGTAATGCAACATTATTAAGTATTTCTTTTTCAGCTTTAAATGAAGAAGAATATATTTTAGGTAGTTGTATATAATTAGTTGCTGTTAATAATGCAGAGTTTAAAGCAAAACTCCAATTACCAACACTCTCAGCCTCACTATTAATTTTATATAAATCTTGTTCACCAGGAGCATATCCATGTGTAGCAACAAAATCATTTATTCTATCTTGTCTAAACTGTTTAGAATTATTTAAAGCTTCTAATCCAGATTCTCCTACAGTTCCAAATGTAGCCACAATAGCTTGATCAGATTTTAATAAACCTTTACCAATCTTAGATTGACTTTCTGCTAATAATCCTTTTAGTTTAGAATTAACTGATGAAAGTCTTTCTACTTCAGGTAATAAAGCAGCTTCACTAATAGCTGCATCAGCTTTAGCAGCCATCTCTGCTCCTGTACTCATTAGTTTTCCTGTGAGTCCAATAGCTTTTAATGCACCTCCCCAAGCAAAACCTGCTCCAGCAGCACCTAATGAAAATCCTAAATTTTTAACAACACCATCCCATAAGAAATTACCTGTAAATAAATTAGAAGGTTCCCACCAATCACCATTTCTTTCTCTTTGAGTTTTATAATGTGCATATGAATCTTCTAATGTTTGAGTCCAATCATTTAATGAATTAGTTAATTCATTATCATAGAAAGAAGAAAACTTTTGATCCGCTACAGATTTACCTATACCATATACAAGTCCTGCAGTGCCTTCTATAAAAGTAGCAGTACCTGTACCAATCATTTTAGCTACACCATTATATGCTTTTTCAGTAGCAGTTTGTGCCTGAGCATACATTTCTTCATTATCCATTCCTGGAAAATATTTAGGGAATCTACCTGTCATAGGTATTTCCTTAGCTGATATTGTTGAGAAGTCAGTACCATCATTGCTACTATTTGTTGATAATAAATTATCAAAAATATTATGGTAGTCTAAATTTGGAGTAAGACTATTTCCATCAGGACTATAAGCTGTTCTATATTCACCTACTAGATCAGGTGGAGAAAATGGTAAATTAACTGGTTTTATTGGATCTGGCATTATTTTCTAGATTTTAATAATTGTTGAATAACTGTTGAATTAACTCCTTCAGGAAGTCTATCTAAATCTTGATTAAGACTTCCATCACGATTAAATTTTGGAATTGGTTGATCATATGTGACAGGAGTTATAGAATTATCTGGATTATGTATATACATTTTAAACCAAAGACTATTTGGATCATTTTTATCTGGAACTAAGTTCCCTGTAACTGTATAATTTACATTTGATAAATTTTTAAATTTACTAGCAGTATACCAAGCAGCATTAGGATTATCTGTTCCATCTCTACCACTTGTACCATATGTATTAATTTGATCGATAACTTTTGGTGTTGGTGCACTCATCATTGGTGGATTCTTTGATAAGTATGTATAATCATCTTCAGATATTCTCATAGACTGTTGTTTATCTGCTTTAATTACAGTCATAGAATACTCTATAGGAGTTCTACTAGATATTCCTGGTGTAGCAGTTAACTTTACAGCACCTGGTTTTTCTGATAAAATTTCTGCAATCATTGCATTTGTATCAAAACCTTCAACTTGATTTAAATTACCTGAATATTTACTTACAATACCAACCATTCTAGCATTAACATCATCTTTATTTTCTTTCCCTCTTTGTACAGGATATGATTTTGGTTGTTTTAAATAACCACTATCTACATATAGTTGTGCTTCAATTTCTGCAATTTTTCCATAGTTAGAATTATTAATAATCTCTCCTGCAGCTTTTACATTTGGATTCATAGCAAGCATTTCTAATAGTATACTTCTTGGAGAAGCCATAGCTCCTTTTGCAGTATTTGAACCAGTTCCTATTACTGCTGTAGCAATAAAAGGAAATTTATTACCATATTTTAATTTTAATCTTTTTTCTGCTTGTTCTCTTGCAACTTCTTGTTGTGTATCAATTGTCAATCTTCCAAATGTATTAAATTTTTCTGGATGTAAACTAGCAAAATCCATTATATCATTTCTAGATAAGTGATAGCGTGAACCATCTCTTAATTGCACATCTGTAGGTTTTACATATTTATCAATTTCTGTAATACTTTTTGCATCAATTCCTTGAAGTTTTGCTTCTGCTATAGCTTGTTTCTTTATATTAATCATTTTTTGCTGCTCAATAGAAAGATCTTTTGATAACTCATCTTGTTTAGCTATTAATCCTCTAAACTCAAACGGTACATCTTTTGGATTTTTACTCCATGTAGCTAATTGTTTAGCAGCAAATCTAGCAGTAAAAGTATTTATATCTCCTGAGTTTGGATCAACAGATTCTTTATTTGCTTTAGCATAATCAAACATTGCTTTTTTTAATCTAGTTTCATATTTAGCATCTGTTTCACCAGGTATTTTATGATTTACATTCTTGAAAAAGTCAAGGGTGATGTTATAATTTATATCATTAAGATCTGCTACACCACTAGAAAAATCATCATGTACAGCATTTATAATTCCATATTTATTTTCTGGAACATTAATTGCCTCATCCCATCCTTTAGACGCTCCTTGATAACCTGGAGGAGGAGTACCTACACCATATTTTAAAAATAGGTCTAATTTATCTTTTTCTGAATCATATAGTTCTTTTCTATCAGCTCTTCTTTGTTCTGCTGACCAATGTATATCTGCTATCTTATCTCTTTGTATATCTCTATTAAATCTATTTTGTTCCATTGTAATTGTAAACAATGGACTAACAGAATATTTAGTATCTTCTGTCATACTAGATAAATTATTAGACATTTTACTTAAATAGTTATTTGTATATAAGTTTGCTCTTACAGAATCAGGATTAGTTTGAATTGTTTCTAAGTCTTTAGCTTGTGAAGATTCTAATTTAGTTTTTTGAGATTCAAAAAATTCTTTTTGCTTATTAAGAGAATCAATAACAGTTTGATCTTTATCATTCTTAGAATTTTGTTTTTCTAATTCAAGAGATATAGCTTGTATTTTTCCAGAAGCAATTGTAATATTATTTGAATAATTACTTACAACATCTGTTGCTAACTGTTCAGAAGTTTTACTACCATTAATATATCTACCTGTTATAGCTAATTGATTATAATCTCCTGGTGTTAATGCATTTTGAAAAGCATTTAATATCTTACCAGCATCTTTTCCTTTTAAATGTTTTTCAACCATTACTGGATTCCATTTAGGAACTCCATCTGCATCCTTTAAAACATTTCCTTGATCATCAGTTTGATATAATTGTGGAACTGTAGTTTCATCAATACCAACTTCTTTAGCTATATCAAATAACTTTTTATTTACATCAGTATATTTAGTATATCTACCGTTGAACTTTTCTCCTACTTTCTCTGAGTTAGCATATGCACCGAATTGTTTTAAATAATCACTTTCGTTCTCAGGAGCTAATACACCTTTCTCTCTTTCTTTTCCCATTATACTAGATTCTTTTTTATGAACAGCTGTAGAAGCTACAGCATTCATTACATTTTCATCTCTAGAAATTTGATTAGTCATTCCATTAACTGAATTAACTAATTGGAAGTTAGAGAAATCTCCAGCAGCAACTGTTTTAAGATTATTACCTAACTGATTAAGTTTAGATTCAAGATATTTTTTATCTACATCTTTATATATATCTAATCCTGCAACATTATCAATATTAGTTTGTATCTTTTCAATACCCTCTTCATATTTTTGTTGCTTAATCATACCAACCTTTACCATCGCATCAACAGGAAGTTGTGCAACGTAAGGATTAAAGGTGGGGATTTTATCTGTCCATGAGGCCATAGTCTTTATTTTTATTCATGTACTGTGTACATAGGATTAACAAATGTAATATGAATTATTAGAACTACCAAAATTAATAATCAATTCTGGTAATTCTTTATAATTAAATTAGTTATATATTTTTATAAGATTTTACAATAGAGCCATTTTTAGCTGTATCGGTATCTTTCTTTTTCTTTGGTTTTAGAATAGTTTCATATTCATATCCTTCAGGGGCAGATTGTTTACCAGAAATTCCTCTTCCTTGCATATTAAACTGTGCAAGAGGATTCATATTGATAGCTCTTCCTTGATCATCATATCTATAGTTGTATAAGTTTTCATACACACCTAATGTTTTATTCTCAAGTTTGTTCTTAGCATATTTATCAGATATAGAATTAAGAGCCGCTAGTGTTGTAGCTTTAGTATTAGATAAAGCTTGTGCTTGTCTTTCATATTGTTTATCATAGATACCAAGGTTAGTAAGTTTAGCTTGGTTTAGAATATTTCTATTCTCACCATACACTTTATCTTTCATCTCTTGGTTAGCTCTAAACTGACTACCTAGTATTCCTTGATTAGCTTGATACTTCTGAGCATTTAGATTAGCTTGAGCTGCTGGATTATATCCTGCCATTCTTTGTGCTGATCTATAATCTGCTTGATTAGCATTCAATTGATCTTGGAATGATATATCATAAGGAACACCAAGGTCTGGTTGATACCCTTGAGCTGGTACAGGTTCTAATTGATTAGAAGACATTGCATACATCTCTGGATATAACTGTTCCATATCAAGAGCTTCTTGATCAGAAGGTCTTAAATAAGGAATAGCTGCATTAAGAATATTCATCCAATTATTATTATCAGAATCAACTGCAGGTTTAGTATCAGTTGCAACTTTCATACTGTTTGAATAAATAGGAGCTTTTAAACCTCCTCCTAAATTAGTATTTAATCCTGCAGGAGTTAATGAACTAATTGAATTACTTGGTTTATCTAAAGAAGCTCTATATGCTTTTGTTCTTTTTCCAAATATTTGATCGAAGTTACTAGCAACATTTGATGCAGGTAATCCTTTAGATTTACCATATGATGTAGCTGGAAATTGTGATAGTACATCTTTTGCTTTTCCAGGAGCAAGTCTACTAAACTCTCTTTGAAATTTTTCAACAGCTGGACCCTTGCCTTGTTTCTCAGCTTTATCATATAAATCAATTAAAAGATTGTAATCATCTTTACTTAATTCTTTACCATCTTGTGCTTTTGTAAATTTACCACCAAACTTAGCATATTCTTTCATAGCTTCTTTATCTTGTTTCACTTTACCTCTTGCAAGATCATCAGCAACTAATCCATGTTCTTCTGCTGTATCATTGATAGCATTCTGAAGAGCAGCTGCATTTATTTTTTTATCTGCTGCAGTCATGAGTATAGAATTTCCTCCGTATATTTTAGCTTTTGCCACATTTAATTCTAAAGGAGTAACATTTTTTTTATTTGCTAATACTGTACCTTCTTCAACTAATTTATTTCCTTTTTCTTCTATCTTAGATAGATCAGCTACATAGTTTTTAAACTTTTTACCTTTAGCGTTTTTATCTCCTAATATATCTATATATTGATTAGGTATTTTAAGATTACCAAACACCACACCAGACTTTTGAACTTCTCCTGTTTGAGGATCCACTGTACCACCTTCTTCTAATTCAACCATAGGTTCTCCTCTTTCAACTTCTACTGGATTACCACCATAAGTTACACCAATACCTGTTTCTCCATTAGGAGAATACTCTTCGTGACTCTTACCTCTAAACATAACTGTTTCTCCTGTACCTGGTAGGTAAGGATTATGTGAAATAGTTTCAGCTCCTCCACCCCAATGTGTTTGTAACTCTCCACCTAATCCATAAGATTGAATCTCTCCACCATCATCATAAGTTTGCATAGCTCTTTCACTTGGAGCAGTGTAAGATTTTAAATGTCCACCAGCTCTATATTGATCTTTATGAGCATAATCAGCAAAGTCTTCTGCGGTGTGATCACCAAACATTGTTATCACTTGTGGATTATATTCAGGGTTCATGTATCCACCATTTTCCATATAAGAAACATTCTGTCCTTGTATTCCTTGAAATCCAGAATTAAGAGCCATTGTTTGTATGTTTCTTTTTGTAGCTGCTTGATTTCTTTTTATAGCTTTTGGATTAGTATCTAAGAATCCTCCTGCAAGTGTTCCACCAACTTGTCCTATTTCTTTACCAATCTTTCCACCAATTCCAGGAAGAATTGCATTACCAATTGCTTCTCCTGCTGTACCACCAAGTTGACCACCAATGTCACCACCAGCATTATTTCCTGTAGCTTGGTCAGCAACATTGGTACCAAGATTACCTGCAGCTGCCCAATCAAAGTTACCACCATCTTGCATACTATGTAATCTTCCACCATGATAAAAAGATTTAACTTGGTTTGGATTAGTTAATGGTGCATATCCTAGATCATCAAATAAAGAATTACCATTACCATATGTGTTTTGTATCTCTGTAGGATTACCACCTATTCTTCCACCGCCTTGTAACATAGCACCATTTCTAGCAAGTGGGTTTGTACCTACACCATATATAGGAAAGAACTCTTCACCAGTATTTTGTATATCTTCTGGTCTTACATACTTTCTTTGTATTTGTTCTGGTCTAGTTTGTGATGCTTTTAATGTAATATCACTTACAGCCTTTTGTTGTTCAGCTGCTTTTCTAGCTCTTCTCTCTCCTCTTAATGCTTGATAGCTACCATACAGTTGACCTACTGGTCCTGCTTTTTCAGCAATAGTATCCATAATACCTTTACCACCACCTTTAGCTACATTAGTTGTATCACCTGTTATTTGTGCACCTTGGTTTACAAGTTCTTGATCTGTAAATCCTTGACGAGGATATCCATTAACTGATGGTGTTTCAAAATCAGTATTTGGGGCAGGTGGAGTAAATCTTGCAGCAGGACCAGTTTGAGCTTGTTGATAATTTGTTTGCATTGCTGCTGGATTATCTTGATACCAAGAAGGCATATTAGCACCAACTTGTGCTCTAGGAATATCAGCTCCATATCTAGCTAATGCAGAAGCTATACCACTCATATCTCCACCACCACCTGATCCACCAGCTCCACCTAACATTTTAAATATAGAACCAAGCATATCTCCTCCACCACCTCCACCAGAAGCAGGAGCTTTTGCAGCTTGTGCAGCTTGTAGGGCAGCAGCTTGTTTCTGTCTCATCTCATCTGTCATACCAGTGACATCCATATCTGCTTCATCATACATGTTCTGTAAGTTGATTAGTTTAGGATTTTTGATTGGAC